>PVMJ01000158.1_pt1 | contig 3438 bp, 1 predicted proteins | sample 1853361 | NCBI WGS metagenome assembly PVMJ01 (sample SAMN08533506, study PRJNA380276) | Synthetic metagenome, whole genome shotgun sequencing project. | isolation source: mock microbial community containing genomic DNA from 20 ATCC strains | collected 2017 | reverse complement strand
TCGGGCTGTTTGGCCAGCTTTTCGATTTCGGTTTTCAGATTGCCTTTGGGGATGTCGACAATGTAGCCGCCGGGAGCAGAGAGTACGGGCGCAACGGAGCCTGTGAAACTTGGCAGTTGCAAGGTTTCGATATTGCTGCCGCGTCCGGCCTGTTTCTGCCAGAGGGCAGATTTGCTACTGCTTACTGTTTCAGTGCGCACACTACTTTTGATGCCTTCAAGAATAATCTTGGCATCTGCTCGTGCCTGATCGCCTACACCTGCACGGATGGCTGCGCCGCCCAGCGTGGTTTCAAACTGGGTGCCTTGCAGTTTGGCGTCCCAGCCTGATTGCAGGTTGGCCGATTCTGCAACTACCCTTGAGGGCAGGGCGGTTTTCATGGTGTGGGTGGTGGTGTCGTGCACCTTGTCGTAGGTAATGCCGATAAATTTGCGCTTGGTACGGGTGTCAAGTTTGTCGTAGTTGAGATCTTCCACGGCATAGAGAACCAGCCCACGTCCGGCTTCGATTTTAACGGAGCCGCGGGGTGCATCAAACAAGGTGGCGTGGGCACCGATATTGCCGCCGGATTTGATTTCAATACCTTGTGACGCACTGAGGCTCACCGGGTCGGCTTTGGCGTTTTTATGCTCTTTGATTTCAGTAACATGTTTTAGTTTGTACCACTTACCGGTTTTATAGCTGCGTTTATCGAAGGTGTAGAGCTCACCCTGTCCGGCGTAGTAGAACTGGTCGCCGTAGGATTGCAGTTTGATTTTGCCGTTTTCCGAACTGATATCCGTGGTGCTCAGCAGGATGCGGCTGTTTTCATTGGCATACGGCGCGCTAATGCTCACACCGGTTTTACCCGAAAGTTCTGCAGCAAGCGTAGGAGGTGTCTTCAGCACGCACGCGTCTGAACAGTATACAGAGAATCTGAATATTTACTTGCATAACAAATGCCGTCTGAAAAATTGTGAGCTTTTCAGACGGCATTGAGCCGTAAATCATGGAACGCGTGCGTGCTGAAGCACACACCTTACGCATGGATTTTAGGTTTCATGCAGGCTACAGCTTGCTTCCATAAATCATTTTTATCAGAGCTCGTAGGTACGGTTAGCCGCCTTTAGCGGCGTAACCGTACGAATGAAATGCCAAGTTGCAAGGCCGTCTGAAAAAGTTGAAAAACAGATTTCAGACGGCCTTGTTATTTTATAAAGTTTGCTGATATGCGTACGGTTACGCCGCTAAAGGCGGCTAACCATACCTACGCTTGCTCATAAATATCAATATTCGGCAAATCGGCCAAATCTATTGGACACGCAATATCCCACCAAAGCCATTCTAAGTAATACCAAGGGTCTTCAGGCCATATTGCTTGGGCATCTTCCAAAGTAGGCCATATGTCTTTCAATTTCTGCACTTGTTCTTTTGAAGTTCCAGTTAGAGGAATTCCGATACCGTCGGTATAATCATGTAAACGGATTGAACCGTCATTTAACAGTTCTTCCATAAAAGAACAGAAATTGTTTTTTAAGTTTTCATCTTGAATATTAATACCCATTTGATTTTTATAAGAGTTAAAAATTGAGGATAAATCGATTTGAAAATCAAGAATCTTAATTTTTTGTTTCTCATCCACGGTAAAATCCTTTGTAAATTATTGGAATTTAAGCTCCAATTTAGTACCTTTAATAAATGATGGAGGATTCTGCAAATCTAATGTCCATCGTGCTTGAGTTGAATTCTCTGTTTTTGAAAAATTTCTTAATGCAATTTTTGTTCCTGCCCATTCTCCAGTACTGATAATGCCATTTGCTAATCTTCCGTCAGGCAAAACTCTAAAATTCGGATTCTGGCCAGTCATCTGCCGATAAAGCGCAAAAATCTCCTGTTCGCTTACGCCGCTGTAAACGGGTGCTCCCTTTAAGCTTATGGCTTGTACAGGTTTGATGGTTTTTCCGTTAATGGTTATCGGAATATTACTTGCATCAAGCAAGCCTGCTCCTTTCCTTACTCTATTGTTAAATCCCGTCTTCCATGCATCCAGTTGCGTATCGCGTTGGGCAATACGGAATAAAATCTGCTGTTCTGCTTTGGCTAAATTTGCCAAATTGTTTATTGTTTCTTTAGGAGCAGCTTGCTTAGCCGCCTTCGCTTTCGACAACGCCCCCACAGGCGCTTCCCAAGCGTTGCCTACCGTTACCGCACCCGTGGCGATTCCCGCGCCCGCTTCGGCAGCCTGAGTGACCATGACAGTACAACCAGAAGGATTAGCCATGCAGGTGCTGATAGCTAATTTACCCGCTGTACCGATCAGCGGAGCTGTCCAACCTGCAGCATAAACCCCATAGCTGGTAATCACAATCGGGCCTGTGATGCCATTACGGATATTGCTTATCCAAATGGCAGCATCCTTATCCTGCGGATTAGTCATCGCACCTGCTGCATGTGCAGGCATAATACCTTGGATAATTTTTTCCAGTGCGGTTTTGTCGGGCTTCTGCGGTTGATGCTTTTTCGCATTGGTAGGGGTACTGTCAAAATTCAAAGCATTATTCACTACCGCCACCTCAGCCGCATTCGCCGCAGTATTCACATCGCCGCCGTTGAGTGCCGCCACGCTGCCGGCAATAATCTTCGAGTAACTGATAACCTTATGCTTTTCCGCATCGCTGAGTGTAGCAGGGTTTCTGCCGCCAAGCATGGAGTCGGCTACGATTTCCCCAACTGCTGCGCCAATTGCCCCGTCTTTACATTTTCCTTGTACCAATCCGCTAACACACCCAGCCAAAGCGTGGGCGAACTGTTTGGCAACATAATCGTCGCTGAAGGTTGTTTTGATTTTGCTGGCGGCTTCTCCTTGGAAGCTATTAACCAATGCTCCTAATGCGGCATTGCCTAAGTTGTCTTTCAGGCTGCCGCCGTTGACGGCGGTATTGATACCAGCTGAGATACCTGCATTACTGAGATTGGTAGCCAGTCTGCCTCCAAGGTTGGCAATAGTTTGATTGCCCGTACTGCTGAACAGTTCGGTTCTTACCTTGCTGTTCAATTGGGCAATATCTGCGCCCATCTGATTTAATGCACCCGCCGTCAGGGCAGAAGTGACAATCTGCTTGACCGTATCACTGGTGCCGAGATCTTTCAACGCTTTGCCGACATCACCTTTATTATTGATGATGGATACAGCTGCTTGGCTATACAAGGAGGCTAAAGCAGCGGTTTGCATGGCAGTCGCTGTAGAAACGGTAGTAGCTGCTGCTGTCGTTGTGGCGGCTGTTCCGGCAGCTGCGGCTGTACTACTTCCTGAAGCGGCTACACCGCCCGCTGCGGTTGCGCCGTATCCATAAGTCAGTGCGGTTACGATTATGGTAACAATCGCTGCACCGGCTCTGGTTAAGCCTTCCTGCTTATAGTCCCATTTATCGTAAGCCAGTTGCACCTGGTTCCAGTTGA
>PVMJ01000269.1_pt1 | contig 3500 bp, 3 predicted proteins | sample 1853361 | NCBI WGS metagenome assembly PVMJ01 (sample SAMN08533506, study PRJNA380276) | Synthetic metagenome, whole genome shotgun sequencing project. | isolation source: mock microbial community containing genomic DNA from 20 ATCC strains | collected 2017 | reverse complement strand
TAAAAAATAAGATGGCATATGAAGATGATAGGGCATGACCATTTCATATGCCATTCTTATTGTCATTTTTCCGTGCTTTCTCACATACTTCTATCCGACAGGACATGACGTTCCGGAAGAAGTCTGATGACCTCTTCTGATTCTGTGAGTAAAATCATATCATGCTGCTTTAGCTGTTTTGTTTCTGATTTTTTCTATCATCAGTATGGCATTTGCCGTATGTATTCCAAAGAAAATCCACAGTATTTCCGTCTTCCTGTTTCTGGCCTTTATCCTTGAGAGCGAGTAATGTTGCTTTTGAGTGCCGAAGCTTCCTTCAAGCCGTGTTGCCCTTTCTTTTGAGAGTTCGCTTCTAAGCACCTTCCTCAAAGGCTCATCTTTGGCCGCCCTTCCCTTGCGCACAAAGGATGTGGATATCCCATATTTTGTACAGAACTTTCTGTTGGCATTATTGGCATATATGGAATCGGCAGCCACACATCTTACCCTTACATTCATAAGCTTCTGCTGCATACGGATACAGTCCTTCAAGCGTATACCCTCATTGAATGCCTTGAACGAGAGGTGTTCGATGAACGATATGCCGTCTATCTGTATATTATTGACCTTTGCACCGAACTCGACGGACTTGGTTTCCTTGCCTCTGACGATGGGACGTACATAATGACGGTCAATGCTGACGATGCGGTCACTGACTTTCCGCCCTTCAAACATTTCCTTTTCTTGTACAAGCACCTTTCTGATGATGGAAAGACGCTTATGATAATCCTGGGTATATCGGAGTAAAGCACCGTACTCGCTATGGATCCCATCCCTTTGACTGAGGAGCTTTTCAAGAAGCTTGATCATACGGCGCTTAAGCATTCTTGTCCTTGAAGCTCTCCTCTTTCTTTTCTTGCAGTAGGACAGATAGGATTCCGCCACATTCCTGTATTTGTTGCGCGGACGCCTTATGCCCAACTCCCTGCAATGCCGGCATATATGCCTGTAGAGCCATTCGAGGCTTTCCCAAAGGAGTTTCATGTCCGTAGGAAAACGCATGTGGCTTTCATAGCATGTGGCATCGGTCATGCAGACGTGAAGGTTATCAAGATAAGGTTTCCAGTGTGAAGCCAGGAGCTCCTGGAAAGAATCAATGTCAAGGCGGGATGCTATCTCATTACGGATGGCACTGACTATCTTGAAGTTGGTTATGGGAAGGGACGGGGGAATCATAATTCCACAGAAAATCTGGTAGTGTATGTTCCCGTTCAGATGTTCCACCAGTTGCCTGTCGGAGAATCCGGTGTATGCCTTCAGGACCATAAGGGCGATCTTTGCGGAAGGACTGAATCTGTTCCTGCGTCCCAGGCGCCGGTCCGACAGGCCGGCGGCTTTTGCCATACATTCAAACGGAAAGACCGAATGAAGCTTGCCAAGCTCACTCTCATTAAAACTCTTGCGGTATTTTTCCAGAATATCAAATTCTGTAAAACCCAAAGTAGGGTGAATTTCTGAAATATTCACTATCTTTGCCATATCTTATTAGTTTGGATATTTCCCCCGTTTTGGCCGTCAAATCTTATTTTCGGGGGAATACCTAAAGATACAAAAAAGCCAACTAATTCGCAATACTTTGTGTATGAATTAGTTGGCTGATTTTGTAATATTTAATGAATGTCCCTATTTTAATTCTACCTAAAGATTGGATTCCCTAAATCGTTTTATCAGCAAGACTAAATGTTTCCTTCCTTTATAAAGTCATTTCTTTCTTTGATGATTCCTGCGACGATATTGAGCCTTTTCATGCTGATAACGCTGAAGTTTTCTATACACGGTGAATACTACCATAATCCCGGCAGATACCAGAATCACAATAACCACGCCTACCCCCAAATTATCCCCCTTTACACGCGACCACATTTCCAAGACCAATTCGGTCTTGTCACCGGAATCACGAATCATGGCACAACGCTCCACCACTGTACGGTCAGGATACTGTACCTTATCTATTTGTATACTATCGGCAGCAGGACCGAAAAAATAGCTTAAATCTGCAAAGTAAGATAAAGTAGTATCTATTTTTGCCTCCAAAATCTCGGGAGTAGCAACGGCACTCACATAACCACAGGCGTCCATATTACGTAAAGCCACATCGGGACGGCATAAATAATTAATAAAATAGCTGGCAGCCTTTTTATTTCTAGCATACTTAGGGATCACCCATCCGTCATACCACACATTACTTCCTTCCACCGGCACCTCATAGTCCAGATGGATGCCCACTCCTTCAGCCTCTTCTATCGCCCATACCGCATCCCCGCTCCAGGTCATGTTCAGCCATGCTTTACCTTTAGTCATCATTTCCTTGCCAAAATCAGCTTCCCAACCTGCTATCAAGGGTTTCATGGCTTTCAGATACTTTTCAACTGTATCGATGGATGCTTGCGAATAGTTGTTCATCAACTCCTCTACCGTAACCTTGCCTTTTTTCAAATCCTCGGCATTGGCATAAATCAATGCGGTACCATATGCATCACGATAACTTTCCTTCATCAGGATCTTGTTCTCATATTTCAGATTCCAAAGACTGGCCCAAGTCCTGGCATCTTCCGCTGGAACATGATCGGTATTAAAAAGGATACCTGCTGTTCCCCACATATAACCGATGGCATAATCTGAAGCACGATGCCCCGACCAGCTCAATTTATCCAATTGTTCACGGATATAAGGAGATTCATTATGCAGATAATTGGGGGTCTTTCCAAAAACGGTATCAATGGGAAGCAATAAACCTTTCCTCAGCATGCGCTCTATGATATACTCCGAAGGACAAACTACATCAAAATCTTCATGCCCGCGTTCTATCTTAGTCAACATGATTTCATTGATGTCAAAAGTCTGATAGACAATCCGAATATCTTCCCCCGTCTGTTCTTTGTACCACCGGGGAAATTCCGCCAACATATCCTCATCAATGTAATCGGCCCAATTATATATTTTCAGCACACTCTCACGAGGCTCTGTGTTATAGCATCCGGTTAAAGAGAATAACGCGCACACACACACCATCAGCCATCTATTTATTTTCCTCATTTTTTATACCTCCTTTTTCTTGCCTGCACGGCGATTGATGATAACCAGCAATACCAGCACCAATACGAATATAATGGTAGAAAGCGGACGAAGTTCAGGGGTCAACCCTCCTTTCCGTGCATCCGCATAAATATAGGTGGAAAGAGTTTCAAGCCCTTCATTACCAATAGTAAATACAGTCACGGCAATCGGCATATTCAATCTTCGTCCCCGTGCCCGTAAAGCAATCAGTTTTGTCAATAACATTCCTATTTTGAATGGAGATATTATTATTGGTATATCTCTATTCTTGCTGTTCGTATCTTTGGGTATTCCACAAGGATATACCACTGTAGTGCTTGCACATATCACATTCTGTACTCCATATGTGGTGTTAAGTGTGTTGCCGCGTTTGAAACAGATGAATCCGAATATTTATGAGGCGG
>PVMJ01000151.1_pt1 | contig 4025 bp, 2 predicted proteins | sample 1853361 | NCBI WGS metagenome assembly PVMJ01 (sample SAMN08533506, study PRJNA380276) | Synthetic metagenome, whole genome shotgun sequencing project. | isolation source: mock microbial community containing genomic DNA from 20 ATCC strains | collected 2017 | reverse complement strand
ATTGGTATGCCATGGGAGGAATATTATGCTGTTTTTAATGCTCAAATATACAAAATAACTCCCTATTATACAATGAATTAACAAACAAAATACACACCAATCGCCGTGCAAAGGTCTCATAAGGTGAGTTCGATGTAAGTTTATGCGACTAAATCATAATTTTCGATATTTTCCAAATTCAGAGATGTCTTTTTTGTAGGGTTTGATAGTCAATTCTGTCCATAAAGTTTGACAGGAAGTTATTAGTAGAGCGATGTCTCGATTGTTTTATTTGGTAGTACTAGTGCCATTATGTCATCGCTGCACGCTTAACCTCGATAGTTAAAATTTGTCTGCCTCGGTTGTTTACAGTAGTTACCGAGGCCGTGCCGAGTTACATATTTCCTAGGGCTGACGCATTAAAATTGCATGCTTATCAGTTGTTGTGGGTTCATTCGAGCGAGTTTCTTCTGAATACGAGGGGGAATTAAAAATTGCGCTTTTCCATTGAACCATATGGCTCAATGGATTACGTTGACCTTAAAAATATTGTTCCAAATATATGGGTGAAAATAGCGAATTGTCGGTTTGCTGTTGTTATAAAAAACAATATCTTTGTTCCCATCGTAGTGGTCCCTGCTCGTCTCGAACAAGCTGAGTGGGGTGTAAGAGGGAATCGGGTGAGAATCCCGAGCAGTCCCGCTGCTGTAAGCTTTTACCGCCGTGTCGGTTTTGACATGCGGACTCTTGTCGCTTTCCAAATGATGCCACTGTTCATTCTCCACTATTAGAGGTGGAGCTGAATGGGAAGGCGCGACAAACAGAAAAGAGATGAAGTAAGCCAGAATACCTGCCTCTACGAGTTGCCTATAAAGTATGGAGAGAAGACCTCGAGGAAAGGAGTCTCCCCGGCACTAAGAGAATAGATCTCAGGAAGTATTTTTTTACAATAACGTATTACAATGGAAGAGGTAATCCTTCGCATCGTAAAGCGTGATGGTCATGTGCAGTCGTTCGATCCGGAAAAAATCCGTCAGGCGATAATCAAGGCTTATCGCGCAGGAGGTGTGCACGAAGAAGCTGCACGTATCGACAATATTGTCCAGTCTGTAACCGATTTTGCTCGTCAGAGCGGTGAGCTTGTCACCGTGGAACAAATACAGGATCGTGTCGAGGAGGAACTGATGCGTTTGAATCCTTTCATTGCCAAAAAATATATTATCTATCGAGAGTGGCGCACCGTAGAGCGTGACAAGCGTACATCCATGAAGCATACGATGGACGGCATCGTAACGATAGAGAAGAACGATGTGAATCTGGGTAATGCCAACATGAGCTCGCATACTCCTGCAGGTCAAATGATGACTTTTGCTTCGGAAGTGACTAAGGACTATGCCAGCAAATATCTGCTTTCGCTACGCTATAGCAGAGCACACAGGGCAGGAGATATACATATTCATGATTTGGACTATTATCCGACCAAAACCACTACATGTGTCCAGTATGATATAGCAGACCTTTACGAACGGGGGTTCCGTACCAAAAACGGCAGCATCCGTACACCGCAGAATATCCATAGCTATGCAACGCTGGCTACCATCATATTCCAGACCAATCAGAACGAACAGCATGGCGGACAGGCTATCCCGGCCTTTGATTTCTTCATGGCTCCGGGTGTGCGCAAATCGTTCGTCACGCACCTCATAGAGCGTCTCCGCTTCGTGCTCGAGCTCCGGCAGCCAACCAATACCGACTTAAGTACGACTCTTCCCAAGGCTATTCGGAACCTAACGCCGCTTTTGACAGATTCACCTCAGGAGGCCGGGAGGCTATATGAGGGACTATGTTCGGCGTCTTTTCCTTTTTCGAGTACAGAGGTGGAGATCGCTCTTGCCACAGCTTTCCGAAAGACGCGTAAGGATACGCATCAGGCTATGGAAGGCTTCATCCACAACTTGAATACGATGCACTCTCGTGGAGGCAATCAGGTTGTATTCAGCTCCATCAATTACGGTACTGATACTTCGCCCGAAGGTCGAATGGTAATGGAGGAGCTGTTACGTGCCACGGAGGAAGGTTTGGGGCATGGTGAAGTACCCATCTTCCCGATTCAGATCTTCAAAGTCAAAGAGGGAATCAACTATTCCGAAGCGGATGTAAAGTCGGCATTGGAAAACTTCGACGATGCGATGGCCGGCAAGGTGCTTTTCTCTGCTCCGAACTTCGATTTGCTGCTGAAGGCATGTGCCACGACAGCCAAAGCTCTCTTCCCGAATTTCGTCTTTCTCGATACGCCATTCAATCTGCATGAGGATTGGCGAGCAGACGATCCCAAGCGTTATCTGCAAGAGGTGGCTACCATGGGTTGTCGTACGCGAGTGTTTGACAATGTAAACGGCCCGAAATCGTCGATCGGACGAGGCAATCTCTCTTTTACCTCTATGAACCTTCCCCGTTTGGCTATCGAAGCCAGACATGAGGCAGAAGAGAACTGCCCTGATGGCGACAAGGAAACGATACGCAGTGAAGCACGCCTTCTGTTCCTGGAAAGTGTTCGCCGAATGTCTACACTCATTGCAGACCAACTCTATGACCGCTATTGCTATCAGCGTACAGCACTAGCACGCCAATTCCCCTTCATGATGGGGAATGATGTTTGGAAGGGCGGTGCTGCCTTAGAACCGAACGAGGAAGTGGGCGATGTCATCAAATCCGGTACTCTCGGTATCGGTTTTATCGGAGGGCACAACGCGATGGTGGCCATCTACGGTGAAGGACATGCTCACAACAAGGCGGCTTGGAATACGCTATACGATGCCATTTCGGTCATGAATGATGTCGCTCAGGAGTATAAACGGAAGTATCATCTGAATTACTCTGTCTTGGCTACTCCGGCAGAAGGTCTTTCCGGTCGTTTTACACGAATGGATAGAAAACGCTACGGGATTATTCCCGGGGTAACGGATTTGGACTATTACGTCAATTCTTTCCATGTGGATGTTCGCGAACCGATAGGTATAGCTGAAAAGATCAAGTGCGAGGCCCCTTTCCATGCTATTACCGGCGGTGGCCATATTACTTATGTAGAGTTGGATGGCGAAGCCAAGAAGAATGTATCGGTTATCCTCAAAATTGTCAAGATGATGAAGGATGAAAACATCGGCTATGGTTCGATCAATCATCCTGTGGATACCTGCAAGGGCTGTGGCTTCAAAGGTGTGATCTACGACAAATGTCCTGTATGCGGCAGCGATCGGATAGCTCGCTTGCGACGCATCACTGGCTATCTGACAGGGAGTCTCGATACATGGAATTCAGCCAAACAGGCCGAAGAGCACGATCGTGTAAAACACTTATAATACATTAGAAACGCCACCAAGTGCGGGAGCAGGTGTCCGAAAGCATCGAATCATACGGCATCAGGCTACTGAACGTCTATCGCGAAACTATTTGCGACGGACCGGGCTTGCACTATTCTATCTATTTGGCTGGTTGTCGTCACGCATGTCCCGGTTGCCACAATCCCTCCAGTTGGGATCCGGAAGCCGGTGTATTGATGACGGACTCGATCCTCGGCAATATCATCCGAGAGATCAATGCCAATCCTCTATTGGATGGGATCACACTCTCCGGAGGCGATCCCTTTTACAATCCTGCCGGACTTACCTGCCTGCTGCAGAGACTGCGTGCATCCTGTACCTTGCCGATATGGTGTTATACGGGATACACACTCGAACAGTTGAAGACCGATCTGATGCTTTCCGCTCCTCTTGCTTTGATCGATGTTTTGGTCGATGGCCCATTCGTGCGCGAGCTGTTCGATCCCACATTACTGTGGCGTGGTAGCAGCAACCAGTGTATTATTCGGTTGCATGAGAATTGAATCCGTCATGCAAACTTAAAAATCAGGGCTGACGCATTAAAAACAGCTTTCTAAGTACTTTTACAGTCGTTAAAGCCCCGTTAGTTATGTATCATTCTCTATTTGAAAGTCCATTTCTCCTGTATTGCAAAAGATTCCACCCGAGTTAGTTATGTATCATTCT
>PVMJ01000066.1_pt1 | contig 5245 bp, 3 predicted proteins | sample 1853361 | NCBI WGS metagenome assembly PVMJ01 (sample SAMN08533506, study PRJNA380276) | Synthetic metagenome, whole genome shotgun sequencing project. | isolation source: mock microbial community containing genomic DNA from 20 ATCC strains | collected 2017 | reverse complement strand
AGATGTCAAGTCTAGGTAAGGTTCTTCGCGTTGCTTCGAATTAAACCACATGCTCCGCTGCTTGTGCGGGCCCCCGTCAATTCCTTTGAGTTTTAATCTTGCGACCGTACTCCCCAGGCGGAATACTTAATGCGTTAGCGGCGGCACAGAGGTCATGACAACCCCTACACCTAGTATTCATCGTTTACGGCGTGGACTACCAGGGTATCTAATCCTGTTTGCTCCCCACGCTTTCGAGCCTCAGTGTCAGTTACAGTCCAGAAAGTCGCCTTCGCCACTGGTATTCTTCCTAATCTCTACGCATTTCACCGCTACACTAGGAATTCTACTTTCCTCTCCTGCACTCTAGATATCCAGTTTGGAATGCAGCACCCAGGTTAAGCCCGAGTATTTCACATCCCACTTAAATATCCACCTACGCTCCCTTTACGCCCAGTAAATCCGGACAACGCTTGCCACCTACGTATTACCGCGGCTGCTGGCACGTAGTTAGCCGTGGCTTCCTCCTCAGGTACCGTCATTATCGTCCCTGAAGACAGAGCTTTACAATCCGAAGACCGTCATCACTCACGCGGCGTTGCTGCATCAGGGTTTCCCCCATTGTGCAATATTCCCCACTGCTGCCTCCCGTAGGAGTCTGGGCCGTGTCTCAGTCCCAATGTGGCCGATCACCCTCTCAGGTCGGCTACGCATCGTCGCCTTGGTGAGCCGTTACCTCACCAACTAGCTAATGCGACGCGGGTCCATCTCATAGCGGATTACTCCTTTAATTGCTATGCCATGCGGCACTACAATCTTATGCGGTATTAATCTTCCTTTCGAAAGGCTATTCCACTCTATGAGGCAGGTTACCCACGTGTTACTCACCCGTCCGCCGCTAATCCGCTCCCGAAGGAGCTTCATCGCTCGACTTGCATGTGTTAAGCACGCCGCCAGCGTTCGTCCTGAGCCAGGATCAAACTCTCAATAAAAAGTTTAATCTTAGCTTACTCAAATAAAAATTGCTGGTTTACTTAAATGTATATTTATCTTATTCTGTTCAATTTTCAAAGACCAATTTTCTTTCCTACAATTCTCATTGTAGCTATTAATTTATGTCACCCTCAAGCGACTTATTTAGTATATCATCTGCTTTACATACTGTCAATAACTTTTTAATTTTTTTGAACTCAATCAGAAAAGTTTTTCTTAGTTCAATTGAAGTTATTTATGTACTTCAGCGACGTTTATTATATTAACATATATGATAATTGTCTTATTATATTAAATTATCCTATTAAATGACTTTATATTCATTATAGTCTAAAATTCACGTAAAATTCTCTCTAATTCTATTAGTGATACACTAGGAATAGTTATATTATATAACATATAGCTTTTACTAACTTTCCTTTATTTCCATTATGTTTAAGTACAACAGCTTAGCGCATTTGATATAAAAAAAGCAAATTTCGCTTACAAATATTTTGGTAAACAAAACTTGCTTTTTTTAACTTATCTTATATATCAACTTATATCATTTCCAAAATTAGTTGCTTATTAATAGCTTATTTATTGTTATACCCTATCTTCTCTAGAATAATTAAAGCAGTATCTTCAATAGCTCTCTCTGTAACATCTATAGTCTTACATCCTATTTTTCTCATTATTTTATCTGCAAAATCAAGTTCTTCTAACACTCTTGCATCTCCTGCATATTCAATGTCTGACGTAATCCTATGAAACTTATCTAACCTTCTTTTCCTTATTTCAATTAATCTAAGTGGATTTATTGTTAATCCAAATACTTTTTTTCTATCAATTTCATATATTTCATCTGGAACTCCCACTTCAGGCATTAAAGGAATGTTTATTGCCTTTACCCCCTTATTGGCTAAATACATACAAAGTGGTGTTTTTGAAGTTCTTGAAAGTCCGATCAACACTACATCGGCATTCTTTAATCCCCTATAATCTTTACTATCATCATATTGCATAGCAAATTCCATGGCTTCTATTCTCTTGAAATATACTTCGTCTGTTTGCCTCATAGCACCTGGGTTGTATGTAGGATGTGTATTTAATATAGTTGATGCCACATTTATTATTGGCCCTAATACATTCATAACCGATATATTTTTTTCCATTGCTTTTTGTGTCAAATGCTCCCTTACATTAACAGTAATTATAGTAGATACAATTATCACGCTCTCGCACTCATTTGCAATATTCATTACATCTTCAACATCTTCTAAAGATTTTACATATGGAATTCTTTTAACATCTACTTTTTCTGTAAATTGACTTGCCGCTGCAACAGCAACTTGGTTTGCAGTTTCTCCTATCGAATCTGATACTGCTAAAATTGTTAACATATTTATACCTTCTTTCTCATAATCTCATGATACTTTTTATACCTTACTCTTTTTTTATAAATATATACCCTGACCAATGCTTACAATACTTTAATTAATTATGTATGTGTTCCTGTTATCTCTATATTAAACTAAATTTGGTTCATTTAACAGTAGTGAATTTTTTTTTACTATATGTTACACTTTAGTATAACGTAATACAATTACAGTTGGAGGTACTCTTATGAAAAATAAAAAAGTGTTAACTATAAGTATTCTTCCTTTGATGTGGACTATATATGTCTTATTCGAGCTTATTACTGGAAGAATTAATGATCTTAGAACAATTTTATTTAATATGATACTAATTATATTATTTGCACTAGTAGGTCTATTTAGCTACATAATCGGAATTAAATACGAATGTGGATTTAAGTCTAATACACTTGTAATTCTATTTTTCTTTCTTTTTCTATTTGATCAAGGAATAAAGATATTAATAAAACTCTTTTGGTTTAATAATGATTTTCCTATAATATCTAGCTTGTTATATTTTCGACCTATAATTAATACTGAAGGTTCTTGGCTAAATGCTAGATTTGGAGCATCCGTTAATTTTCCTATTTTAATAACTATAAATATATTTGCTATATTTATTTTTATCGAAGTATATAGATATTATTTATACAAAGGAAACAAGGATTTCTGGGCCGATATGTGCTTTATTTTTGTATGCTGTGGTGCTACATGTTCGCTGATTGACAAGATTTTTTATGGTGGTAGTTTAGATTTTATAGGAATAAGTAATTTATTCATTGCTGATATAAAAGACTTATATATTAATATAGGAATATTATTCTTTGCCCTTACTATGTTTAACAATGGATACCTTGCATCTAATGAAGATACATCAGTTAAGGAAGATATTCAATCATTAAGAAAGTTTTTCTTATTTATAAAAAAGGATATCTCGCATAAGTTCAAATCCTTCTAAACAGTTATCTATTAGATTAGTAAAACCTATGAATACTTATTTAATGTTATTCATTTTATAAATTTGTAATATGATATGTTTCAAAATTTATAAAGGTAAATAAAAAAAAGAGTTTTACTTTCAGTAAAACTCTTTTATTTATATAAATACTAAGCAAGTTTTTCAATAAGATTACTTTTAATAAAGTAATTGGTGGCTCACCCGGGAATCGAACCCGGGACACCATGATTAAAAGTCATGTGCTCTACCGACTGAGCTAGTGAACCATCTTACCTCGCAACGTCCTACTCTGCCACACAGTCTCCCATGCAGTACCATCGGCGCTATAGACCTTAACTTTCCTGTTCGGAATGGGAAGGAGTGTTACCTCTATGCCATCATCACGAGATTTTAATTAATAGTTGATACAATCTTCATCTATTACTTCAAATTTATGAAATAATCTTTATATAACTATTTTATAATATCTTGTCGAAAACTTGTCTCAACAAGATATTATTATACATAGTATTATCTATTATGTCAACACTTATTCAGAAATAAAACTTATTTTATTTTTTTGGTATATTCTTTTATTAACTCTATAGATCTTTTAAACTTGCTCAACTCTTCTTTTGTCATATGAATTTCCACTACCTCTTTAACCCCATCAGCATTTAAAACAGCAGGTACTCCACAAAAAACATCTTTTTCTCCATACTCGCCATCTAATAATGTAGATACTGGCATTATCTTGTTTTCATCATTTATTATCGCTTTTATGACTCCTACAGCTGCTGTTGCTATACCATAATACGTTGTTCCTTTTCTATTGTACACTTCCCAACCTGCTCTCGCTGTTTCTAGTACTAGTTTATCTAAGTCAACTTTTCCTACTCTATCTTTATTGTCTTTTAATATCTCGTAGAATGACTTCCCTCCAACTGTAACATGAGACCATGGGACCATCTGCGAATCTCCGTGTTCTCCCATAGAATATCCTTGCACACTACGCGGATCCACATTTAATAGTTCCCCAATGAAATTTTTTAGTCTTGCTGAATCAACTGAAGTACCAGTGCCTATAATATGACTCTTTGGTAGCCCAGATATCTTATAAACATGATATGCTATCATATCAACCGGATTGGAAATAACAATAAAGTGTCCTTTAAATCCACTCTTCATTATTGGCCTTACAATGGATTCTACTATTTTAGCTGATAATTCTAGTGTATCTAATCTAGTTTGCCCTTGCTTAGGCGGTGCACCAGCTGTTATTACCACAATATCTACATCCCCGCATTGCTCATAGTTCCCCCTGACAATTCTTATATTTCTATTCAAATATTCAATACAATGATTTAAATCCATTACTTCCCCTAGAGCCTTTTCTTCATTTATATCAATCATTAATATCTCATCACATACCCCTTGAGTCATCAGACTAAAGGCTGTACTAGACCCTACTAATCCTGTTCCTATAATAGCCACTTTACTTTTTTTTAAACTCATATTTAACTCCTTTTAAGAAACTTATTCTTACTCATATTATTATTATTTTACACTCATTTATTCACTTATAATTACGTATATATGAACGATTAAATATTATGGATTATATTATACACTATCTTAACTCTCTTCTAAGAATATAAAATCAGTCTTCGTATTCAAAATTTATCTAATTAATAAATTAATCCAATCTTTTATTCCTAAATGTTTATAATACTGAAAATAAATTACTTCTTTAATAATTTATTTTAAAACAAAAAAGGTTGTTAATAAAATTAACAACCTTTGTTATGGTGCGTCATCAGGGATTCGAACCCTGGACACCCTGATTAAGAGTCAGGTGCTCTACCAACTGAGCTAATCACGCAAATCTTACCTCGCAACGTCCTACTCTGCCACACAGTCTCCCATGCAGTACCATCGG
>PVMJ01000076.1_pt1 | contig 5484 bp, 4 predicted proteins | sample 1853361 | NCBI WGS metagenome assembly PVMJ01 (sample SAMN08533506, study PRJNA380276) | Synthetic metagenome, whole genome shotgun sequencing project. | isolation source: mock microbial community containing genomic DNA from 20 ATCC strains | collected 2017 | reverse complement strand
TAGCACCCATGCCCTCACTCCTGCGGTAGAACTGATGCGCATTCGGAGTTTGTCAAGACTTGATAGGCGGTGAAGCCCTCGCATCTTATCAGTCGCTCTACCTCACATCAGTAACCCGCAAGGCTGCACCTAAATGCATTTCGGGGAGTACGAGCTATCTCCAAGTTTGATTAGCCTTTCACCCCTACCCTCAGCTCATCCAGAAGCTTTTCAACGCTTATTGGTGCGGTCCTCCAGCTGGTGTTACCCAGCCTTCAACCTGGCCAAGGGTAGATCACTTGGTTTCGCGTCTGCCACTGCCGACTATACGCCCTGTTCAGACTCGCTTTCGCTTCGGATACGTGTGTCGTCACACTTAACCTTGCCGGCAAAGGCAACTCGTAGGTTCATTATGCAAAAGGCACGCCGTCACTCATTAACGAGCTCCGACCGCTTGTAGGCGCACGGTTTCAGGAACTATTTCACTCTTCTGTTCGAAGTGCTTTTCACCTTTCCCTCACGGTACTGGTTCACTATCGGTCTCTCGGGAGTATTTAGCCTTACCGGATGGTCCCGGCAGATTCACGCAGAATTCCTCGTGCTCCGCGCTACTCAGGATACTACTATGCTTCGACAACATTCGAATACGCAACTGTCATGCTCTATGGTCTTTCTTTCCAGAAAGTTCTTCTCTGATGTCTTCATGCAACGGCGTAGTCCTACAACCCCACCCATGCCGTAACATGGATGGTTTGGGCTGTTCCCCGTTCGCTCGCCACTACTGGGGGAATCATTGTTTATTTTCTTTTCCTGCAGGTACTAAGATGTTTCAGTTCCCTGCGTTAGCCTCCAACATACGTAGATAATAGGTCTTCAAGATATTGGGTTGTCCCATTCGGAAATCTCTGGATCAAAGGTCATTTGCACCTCCCCAAAGCTTATCGCAGCTTATCACGTCCTTCATCGCCTCCGAGAGCCAAGGCATCCGCCATGCGCCCTTCTTTACTTTCCTTATCCATTCGCCCACACTTGCGTGCCAGCGGGATGATATATACTTTCAGCTCTTTACTACTAAAATTACTGTTTGCTTGTACAATATGTCATAGATCGTTCATCTTCGTTTCTTACGTTTCCGATGGAGTGGAGAATAACGGATTCGAACCGTTGACCCTCTGCGTGCAAGGCAGATGCTCTAGCCAGCTGAGCTAATCCCCCGAACTTGATTCCGTTCGTAGTCCCAGGCAGAGTTGAACTGCCGACCTCTACATTATCAGTGTAGCGCTCTAACCAACTGAGCTATAGGACTAAGTTCAACCTAGTCTGTTTAATTAGACCCGGCTTCTTACTTTCTCTCTTCCGTATCATTACGGAATCATATCTTGAATAAACAACACCAGCAGTACAAGAACAAAAACCTTATCGATCTTTCGTCCTCTCCAGAAAGGAGGTGTTCCAGCCGCACCTTCCGGTACGGCTACCTTGTTACGACTTAGCCCCAGTCACCAGTTTTACCCTAGGGCGCTCCTCGCGGTTACGCACTTCAGGTACCCCCGGCTCCCATGGCTTGACGGGCGGTGTGTACAAGGCCCGGGAACGTATTCACCGCGCCGTGGCTGATGCGCGATTACTAGCGAATCCAGCTTCGTGGAGTCGGGTTGCAGACTCCAGTCCGAACTGAGAGAGGTTTTGGGATTGGCATCCACTCGCGTGGTAGCGGCCCTCTGTACCCCCCATTGTAACACGTGTGTAGCCCCGGACGTAAGGGCCGTGCTGATTTGACGTCATCCCCACCTTCCTCACATCTTACGATGGCAGTCTTGTCAGAGTCCTCAGCGGAACCTGTTAGTAACTGACAACAAGGGTTGCGCTCGTTATGGCACTTAAGCCGACACCTCACGGCACGAGCTGACGACAACCATGCAGCACCTTCACAGATGCCTTGCGGCTTACGGCTTTCACCGTAATTCATCTGCAATTTAAGCCCGGGTAAGGTTCCTCGCGTATCATCGAATTAAACCACATGTTCCTCCGCTTGTGCGGGCCCCCGTCAATTCCTTTGAGTTTCACCGTTGCCGGCGTACTCCCCAGGTGGAATACTTAACGCTTTCGCTTGGCCGCTTGCCGTATATCGCAAACAGCGAGTATTCATCGTTTACCGTGTGGACTACCAGGGTATCTAATCCTGTTTGATACCCACACTTTCGAGCCTCAATGTCAGTTGCAGCTTAGCAGGCTGCCTTCGCAATCGGAGTTCTTCGTGATATCTAAGCATTTCACCGCTACACCACGAATTCCGCCTGCCTCAACTGCACTCAAGATATCCAGTATCAACTGCAATTTTACGGTTGAGCCGCAAACTTTCACAACTGACTTAAACATCCATCTACGCTCCCTTTAAACCCAATAAATCCGGATAACGCTCGGATCCTCCGTATTACCGCGGCTGCTGGCACGGAGTTAGCCGATCCTTATTCATAAAGTACATGCAAACGGGTATCCATACCCGACTTTATTCCTTTATAAAAGAAGTTTACAACCCATAGGGCAGTCATCCTTCACGCTACTTGGCTGGTTCAGGCTCTCGCCCATTGACCAATATTCCTCACTGCTGCCTCCCGTAGGAGTTTGGACCGTGTCTCAGTTCCAATGTGGGGGACCTTCCTCTCAGAACCCCTATCCATCGAAGACTAGGTGGGCCGTTACCCCGCCTACTATCTAATGGAACGCATCCCCATCGTCTACCGGAATACCTTTAATCATGTGAACATGCGGACTCATGATGCCATCTTGTATTAATCTTCCTTTCAGAAGGCTGTCCAAGAGTAGACGGCAGGTTGGATACGTGTTACTCACCCGTGCGCCGGTCGCCATCGGCCTTAGCAAGCTAAGACCATGCTGCCCCTCGACTTGCATGTGTTAAGCCTGTAGCTAGCGTTCATCCTGAGCCAGGATCAAACTCTTCATTGTAATAATATCTTTTTCCAACTATTCAGTTGATAATCTGCTCAAGGATTCCAAATCTATCAATATCAATATTGACGGTTCTTGTTTTTTCCGTACACCATATATATATATCACATACGGTGCACCGGCTTGTACTACTTGTTTGTTTATCTTAAATCTTTCAAAGAACTCTCATTTATGTCTTGCCATCGTTTCCGAAAGCGGATGCAAAGGTAAGAGATTTTATCGTAACCGCCAAATGTTTTCGAAAGTTTTTTTTGAAAAAGTTTTTTTTCGAAACTTCCATAAAAGGCGGGACGTCCATCCTCCCCACGTCTTATCCGTTCTCGCTCCCTTAGCCCCGCTAAGGTAAGATACTGGGTGCAGACACTGTCAAGGAAAACTCTCCTACGTTTGTTTCACCAAGTCAGTCACACACTGTCTGAAGTGCCGCATCTCTCTCGATTGCGGATGCAAAGGTAGACCTTTTAACGATTACCAGCAAACATACGAAGGAAAAATTATACGGATTTCCTGAAACTTTTTTGTAATACTCTGAATAACAGATGTGTTACAAAGCATGTTTTTATAACGGAGGACACCGGAGGAAAAAGACACACACATTATAATATTCGCACGCGCGTATAAGGACGGAAAAAGGAAGGGACCCATACGAAGATAGCAGACGGAAAACAAGAAAAGAGAAAAAACGGAAGGCAAACTTGCAAAACTTGCAGCATCTCCACACCCACACACGTGCGCGTACATTATAATGCAACAAAATAATATGTTCCAGAATTCCACTCTATTTCTTTATTGTGATCTGTGAATGATCTGATCTCCTCCTGTTTTCTTGTTCACGTTTTTTCTCTTTTGCGAAATATATGCGTCTTGATGAGGAAATTTCTTTAAAAGACCATTACTACAGCCAGTGCCGGCTGAAGAACAGCAGCTGGCAGGTCTTCTGGCAGGACAGTGCCTCGGAACAGGATGCCATGCCGTGCGTCTTCATACAGTTCATATGTTCCGAAAGGTTAGTAACATGTGTTCCGTAAAGTTAGTAACGTGTGGCCCTATACGTTACTAACATACAGGCCTGCACGTTAGTAACGTGTTCCATTTAGATTGATAACACGTTATTCCTCATGCCGACAGCTTGTTCTCCCCAGGATTGTACAAGCTGTACCAGCATGATTGGCGGAAGGCCCGGCCTATACAAGTACCTGCTGAAGATTCGGGCAGTCATCCCTTTGCCACCTGTGTCTGTCCGATTCCGGTTTCTGTCTTCCGCTTTCCTTTTTTCTTCTTATACGGCCCCTCCTCTTTCCACCAAAGATCCTGTCACATCTCTCCCTTTTCCCCGCTCCACTTTCTGTGCTCCGTCATGCTTTCCACCCTTGCTTGTCACATTCTCCTTATGTTCTCTCATTTTTCCACATTATAATGTACGCGCACGTGTGTGGGTGTGGAAGTGCTGCAAGTTTTGCAAGTTTGCAAGTTTCATCCCCACTTTATATCATAAAGAGAACTGAAAATAAATAATATTCTGGCATTTAGTCAATGCCCCCATAAACTATATAATTTTTTATTGCTATATTTGTCCTCATCAAATCATCAAAATGAATATAACTTCTACTATCATAACAGCTTCGGACGGAACACCCCTCTCCTTATATGATGTATGCCGGTTCCTATCCAAGCAGCAATGGAAACACATATTAAAACAATTGAAACAAGAAGGAATACATATAGAAAGAATAGAAGCTTATGAATATCCGGAAGTTCGAGACATCAAACATCTATTTATACGCTTTGAAAAAGAAAAAGAAGACACTCCTTTTTATTTACTGTCTCCGGAAATATTCTCTAAACTAACCAACGCGATAATACAAGAATACTCTTCAAATATAAAATAAAAAAATTGTACAATCCATCAAATTAGGATGAGATGAAAAACATCAACGGTCAAGGCAATGAAATTACAATTATTTTACCACATAAGAAAATAGATTGTATATCCTCCCATCATGAACAATTCAATCAAATCATCCATCAATCCCATATCATAATTACAGGAAACAACAATCATGTTTCCATGCATTTCGATTCAGAATAGAATGTTGAAAAACTACTTCTTAACGAAGGTTTTCTATTGATTATCAAGGGAAACGATAACACGGTTAATTTAGGAACAATCATTTTACACTATTCCAACATACTAGGGATGAGTGGACTAAAACTCATCATCGGCCAGTTGCCCGGTTTGGGAACTGGTGTTTCAAGAGTTGCCAATAATTGTAGAGTTGATATAGGTAATCGTGTAGTTATCAATGGAGTTACTTTATATTTACAAGAAGATAAATCAAATGTTAGCATAGGAGAAGACAGTCAATTAAGCTGGGGCATTGATATTTGGTGTACCGACGCACATACTATAACAAATTTAAAGAGAGAACCGATTAATTTTGCTCAAAGTATAGAAATAGGCAAGCATGCATGGGTAGGGAAAGATGTAAAGATTGGTAAAAATACAAAAAAAATACCCGATAACAGTATTGTGGG
>PVMJ01000093.1_pt1 | contig 6066 bp, 4 predicted proteins | sample 1853361 | NCBI WGS metagenome assembly PVMJ01 (sample SAMN08533506, study PRJNA380276) | Synthetic metagenome, whole genome shotgun sequencing project. | isolation source: mock microbial community containing genomic DNA from 20 ATCC strains | collected 2017 | reverse complement strand
CTAAATACACCACCGAAGCTGCGGATTGATACCAATGGTATCAGTGGTAGGGGAGCGTTCTAAGGACAGTGAAGTCAGACCGGAAGGACTGGTGGAGTGCTTAGAAGTGAGAATGCCGGTATGAGTAGCGAAAGACGGGTGAGAATCCCGTCCACCGAATGCCTAAGGTTTCCTGAGGAAGGCTCGTCCGCTCAGGGTTAGTCAGGACCTAAGCCGAGGCCGACAGGCGTAGGCGATGGACAACAGGTTGATATTCCTGTACCACCTCTTTATCGTTTGAGCAATGGAGGGACGCAGAAGGATAGAAGAAGCGTGCGATTGGTTGTGCACGTCCAAGCAGTTAGGCTGATAAGTAGGCAAATCCGCTTATCGTAAAGGCTGAGCTGTGATGGGGAAGCTCCTTATGGAGCGAAGTCTTTGATTCCCCGCTGCCAAGAAAAGCTTCTAGCGAGATAAAAGGTGCCTGTACCGCAAACCGACACAGGTAGGCGAGGAGAGAATCCTAAGGTGTGCGAGAGAACTCTGGTTAAGGAACTCGGCAAAATGACCCCGTAACTTCGGGAGAAGGGGTGCTTTCTTAACGGAAAAGCCGCAGTGAATATGCCCAAGCGACTGTTTAGCAAAAACACAGCTCTCTGCGAAGCCGTAAGGCGAAGTATAGGGGGTGACACCTGCCCGGTGCTGGAAGGTTAAGGAGAGGGGTTAGCGTAAGCGAAGCTCTGAACTGAAGCCCCAGTAAACGGCGGCCGTAACTATAACGGTCCTAAGGTAGCGAAATTCCTTGTCGGGTAAGTTCCGACCCGCACGAAAGGTGTAACGATTTGGGCACTGTCTCAACCAGAGACTCGGTGAAATTATAGTACCTGTGAAGATGCAGGTTACCCGCGACAGGACGGAAAGACCCCGTGGAGCTTTACTGTAGCCTGATATTGAATTTTGGTACAGTTTGTACAGGATAGGCGGGAGCCTTTGAAACCGGAGCGCTAGCTTCGGTGGAGGCGCTGGTGGGATACCGCCCTGACTGTATTGAAATTCTAACCTACGGGTCTTATCGACCCGGGAGACAGTGTCAGGTGGGCAGTTTGACTGGGGCGGTCGCCTCCTAAAGTGTAACGGAGGCGCCCAAAGGTTCCCTCAGAATGGTTGGAAATCATTCGTAGAGTGCAAAGGCATAAGGGAGCTTGACTGCGAGACCTACAAGTCGAGCAGGGACGAAAGTCGGGCTTAGTGATCCGGTGGTTCCGCATGGAAGGGCCATCGCTCAACGGATAAAAGCTACCCCGGGGATAACAGGCTTATCTCCCCCAAGAGTCCACATCGACGGGGAGGTTTGGCACCTCGATGTCGGCTCATCGCATCCTGGGGCTGTAGTCGGTCCCAAGGGTTGGGCTGTTCGCCCATTAAAGCGGTACGCGAGCTGGGTTCAGAACGTCGTGAGACAGTTCGGTCCCTATCCGTCGTGGGCGTAGGAAATTTGAGAGGAGCTGTCCTTAGTACGAGAGGACCGGGATGGACGCACCGCTGGTGTACCAGTTGTTCTGCCAAGGGCATAGCTGGGTAGCTATGTGCGGAAGGGATAAGTGCTGAAAGCATCTAAGCATGAAGCCCCCCTCAAGATGAGATTTCCCATAGCGTAAGCTAGTAAGATCCCTGAAAGATGATCAGGTTGATAGGTTCGAGGTGGAAGCATGGTGACATGTGGAGCTGACGAATACTAATAGATCGAGGACTTAACCATATAATATGTAGCAAATGTTATCTAGTTTTGAAGGAATATACCTTCAAAGTTTGGTGATGATGGCAGAGAGGTCACACCCGTTCCCATACCGAACACGGAAGTTAAGCTCTCTAGCGCCGATGGTAGTTGGGACCTTGTCCCTGTGAGAGTAGGACGTCGCCAAGCAACTGTAAGACGAGTCAGAATGACTCGTCTTTTTTGTGTTTTATAAAATAAGTTCGTGATTAATATAGTACTCTATGAGTACATTCATCTAGCAGGAAACAGCTTTATGGGCACTTTCTCCTAGTAATCGCATATTTGTCTGCGATGCTCTATATGAACACGAGGTGTACTGTAATCTTCTTTTAGAGCAATTCAGTGAGAATATCGCTACATCTAATGTACTGCATAGTTGAGTGAGAGTGACAAGATGCGATGTCTCGAATAAGCCAGGCAGATAGTGAGACAATGAAATATCTTTTCCGAACTTATGAGGGATTTTAAGAGATAAATTACGGTACAATCCTTGAGCAAAGAGTTGCAATTGCTCGTATAATAAAACATCCCCCAAAACGCCTCCTTATCAATGATTTTACTAAAAGGATAGCGTTTTTTCCGTTATATAGGAGATGTGTATTCAAATTAACCTGATAGGCATGTGAAAGGATTCCTTGAATCGAATTCGTGTTCCTAAGACAACAGGACCTTGGCATTTTTCGTATTACCAAGATGTACTTTATAGTCATGAACAGACGCGGTAAATGAGTCGATTGCAGTTTTTTGTATATTAGTTAGAATCGAATTTAATAATTTTAATACTGGACCAGGCCGAAGGGGGATTTGCCTGTAACCCACCAATCAGAATTAGATGAAATTCTTTTTGGCTGTACGTATCGATAAGCTTTCTACTCGTATACCAGTTATTAACCAGCATATATACTGGCCCATTACTTGTTAGATATTAAAATTCTTTTATATATTAGTTATCAATACATATTTTCTATTGTTGTATAGATTCCTTCTATAATTCATCTCTTAAAAAAGAACTTATAATGAAGTCAATCATTCAAAATATGTTTAAAAGTGGTGAATAAAATGCAAAGAGTTGTTGGGATTATTGGGGGCATGGGACCTTTGGCGACTGTTGATTTAATGAATAAAATTATTTCTTACACACCTGCAATGAAAGACCAAGACCATATCCATATCATTGCAGACAACTATTCTCAAATACCTGATCGGACAACGGCTATTTTGGGAAAGGGAATAGATCCGACCCCTTACATTGTACAATCAGCCCAGCGACTGCAAAACGCTGGTGCAGATTTTCTTGTTATTGCGTGTAATACCGCTCATTTTTTCTATAAAGCAGTTAAAAGGTCTGTTAATATTCCAATCTTGCATATGCCTTTAGAAACGGCTCGTTTTGTGCAAGAAAATAATTTTAGAAAGGTAGGTTTGTTGGCTACGGATGGGACGGTTAAGGCAGAACTATACCAAAACAGTTGTCAAGATTACAGGATTGATGTCATTGATCCTGATAAAGAAATGCAAAAAAAAGTGATGGAAGGAATATATGCTATTAAAAGTGGGGATTTAAAAACAGGGTGTTTACATCTTTCGATGGTTGCTGATAAATTGAAAGAGAGCGGGGCTGAGGCTATTATAGCAGGTTGTACAGAGGTTCCTCTTGTATTGAAATCATCCGAAAATATTTGTGTCATTGATCCAACAGAAATTGTGGCAAAAGTGGTTATTAAAATAGCTAATAAAACAGAGACAGAACTAATAAAAGTGTGATTTAGAAGTTAAGAATGTGGCAGAAGTGTTGCATTCTTATTTTATGGATGTTTGATGCATATGCTTTTACGTGTACATGTTATAGTTAATTATAATAGGGAGCTAAAGTAAGGAGTGTTTAGACATGAATATCGAAAATATTGAAGCTTTTATATATGTTTGTCAACTTGGTAGTTTCAATAAAGCTGCCGAAGCTCTTTATTTAACCCAACCTTCTGTAACAGCACGTATCCAATCACTTGAACGTGAAATTAATATAAAGCTTTTTCATCGAAATGGTAATAAAATCTCTTTAACCGAAAAAGGAGAGTATTTTTTCCCACATGCACAAAAAATTTTGCAATCTTACCAGGAAGCTAAGTATGGTTTGCAACAAGTAACAATTCCGTATGACTTGGTAATTGGGAGTGCTTTATCAATATCTAATAATATCCTCCCTGAAATTTTACCTGGTTTTAAATCTGAATTTAAGGATGTTAGAATAAAAATTGTAACTGGTCATTCACAAGACATCCTACAGAAGGTTATTAATAAAGAAGTTGACTTTGGCATCGTACGAACAGAAACACATCCTCAAGTAGAATCAATTCGTCTTTATAATGACCCTATCGGCCTTTTTGTACCTCGAAATCATATATTTTTAAAAGAAGAAAAAGTAACAATAGAACATGTAAGTAAACAACCTCTTATCTTCTTTGATTATGGATCAATGGATTGGCTCATGATTCATCGGCTATTTTCAAGTAATGACGTAAGCCCGAATATATCTTTAGAAGTAGATAATATGGAAACAGCGAAAAATTTAGTGATACAAGGGATGGGCATTAGCTTTTTACCTGAACATTGTGTCAAACAAGAATTAGAAAATGGAGAATTGATCCGAGTGGAAATGACGCCTCCGGTGAAAATTAATATTAGTATTGATTTTATCTATTTAAAAGGCAGACCAAAATCTGTTTTTATTGACTTTTTAAAAGAGAAGATGTGTAAATAAAACAAACTGATTGGTATATCAATCAGTTTGTTTTTGTTATGGAGTTGATAGGTATAGGATGTTTTATGTGTATTGGTTTCTTATTATTATGTATTCTTAGGTTCTTAGATAGAAAAAATTAATTTATGATTTTGTATATATGTCCAAACGGAAGATATATAAATTAATTAAAATATGTAGTAGTACTAGAAACAATGTTTGTTAGTAACTTAATCCTCTCTTCTAGCGATAAAATGTGAATATAGATATAGGATAAACATTCTTAAATGCTATGGGAAGTGATACAACGCGAAGAGGGAACGAATGTTCTTTGTGGGTACGTTGAGTACACTCAATCGATTGAGGTACGTATTTTTAATCCGGTATATGTGTTTAAAAAAGAAATACTATTACTCGGTTTAGATTTCGGAGTATAACTTATTTGTACATCTTAAGTGTTTGTTGAGAGGATATAGTGGCTATTATCAGAGGTTTATTACCACCCAGTAATACCGAATGGATGATACTAAAGATGAAAGAGATATAAGGTCTATATTTCGATTTGAATATCGGTTTAATAGTATGTGGTTTATAAGAATCTATAGAGAGATTCCTGCTGCTAGCATTGCTACTATAAAAGAGAGGATGAATTTTATCGTAAACATAGAAATATCATCGATGCTTAAATATCTTTAACTTTTTCATAAGCTTAAGGCTATAAATCCAGTTCAAGCTATTACAGGAAGAATAATGAAAAAAGAGAAATCAGACGCAGTTTTATAATTTACTTTCATTAATAAGGACACAAGAACAGTAGAATTAGCTCTAGAGGAGTCAGGATATATTGCTAAGCATTGAAATAATCCAATTGTTAATGCTAGACGAGGATTGTTTCTATCCTTTTTACTTCTGCAAATATTATAAGAATTGTTCCAGCTACAAGTTTAATCATGATAGTATATGTCTGAAATAAGTATGTTTTAGTAACATCATGTAGTAGTAAATCAGTGTTAAGAGCAGTGAACCTTCTAGGTGGTCTGAATAATAATTACTTATAATAAAGCCAATGCGTGATACAGGCATATTTAGTAGATGTATTAGTGTGTTTCTATATATTTACGAGTAAACAGATAAACAACTATTACTTCATATGGGGAGAAATCTATAACTAGAGTAGTACATGAGTTTATTATGGATTTTTGTATCGTTGTCTGTTATAAGAATATGTATATCTTCAATTGCTTCTAATAGAGTGCGTGATAAACAAAGAGGTACTAAGGAGTGTAGTAACTTTTTAATTACATACTAGTAGTTATTAAAATAAAGTTGTTAGTTTCGCTGGGGAAAACGTCCGTATAAATTAAATCTAGGGTTAAGCTAACTTAAATATATTTTGGAAGTAGAAACTAAGAAGGAGTAGAAGGGAGTTTTCTGGTAATGTAATCTTTATAGGTTCTTATCTAGATTAGAGGGTGTAAAAATATTAACTTAAATATCTTTATAAAAAGGTATTGACGATTGTACTTTAGAGGTGTAATATAGAACAAGTCGCCGATGACATTAACGTCGAAAG
>PVMJ01000271.1_pt1 | contig 7527 bp, 8 predicted proteins | sample 1853361 | NCBI WGS metagenome assembly PVMJ01 (sample SAMN08533506, study PRJNA380276) | Synthetic metagenome, whole genome shotgun sequencing project. | isolation source: mock microbial community containing genomic DNA from 20 ATCC strains | collected 2017 | reverse complement strand
CCATTACCGAAGAAAAACCCAATGGAATCAAAGGCTTAATGGTGAATTATACGATTGTTCGTATAATGTATAATATGTAAATAAATCAATAACTTACGTGTATTTCCACTATGGCAGAATACATTTATAAATGCAAGAAGTGTGGTGCAGAGTTTACAAAACATTCAAGTTACTGCATCCACTTTTACAAGTGTAAATAAAAAGAATTTGCCGGCTTTTGGGGGCGTTAATCGCAAGTCGGCAATCCTATTTATTGGGGATGTCTCTAATGGTCATCTATGCAGTTTGGTATTTCTTCGTAGTAGGGGTAATAGCTCATCCAGTGGGCTTATATCTCTACTATAAAAAACGGAAGTAAAGGAATTCAATTATGTTGGCTTGTTTGATTTATGGGTCGGACCAGACGACATGTATTGGGTATTTAAACATGGGTTTGGTGACTGGTCTTTTTGCTGCTTTAGTAGTTTTGTACGGTCTCAGCTATGTTTTTAAAATCGTTCTAAAACTAATGGGTTTTTAACCCTTGGAGATAAATATGGAAAATCAAATCGTTGTACAAGAAAAACGCGGAGTTGTAAGTCTACGCAACGCTTCTCGTTATGGTTTGGGGGCTGTTTTATCAGCGGGTATTTTAAGCAGTGCAAGCGCAGCAACTTTAGTAGATGAACAAGCTGCTCAGTTTAAAACTGATGGTATTGCAATGGTTACAGCGATCGGTGTTGCAATGATTTCTGTTGCTGTTGTTGCTGTACTCATTAAATGGGCAAAAGCTACATTCTTTAGCTAATAGCTCAGGGGGTAGAAATACCCCCATCTTATAAGAATTAAATATTTAGAAAGTTGGGGGCTTTTATGAAGTTTTTTAAATATTTAATTTTCATAATCATAACGATTTTTTCTGCTCCAGTATTCGCTGACTCTTTAATTGTCGTTTCTGGGGTTGGTGCCTACAATGGAAAGCAAGCATCTGGATCTACTATTGATGCTGCATGTAAAGCGTTTTATACATCTTATCTAAATCCTGCTACGCATGGACCAATTAGTAATATGGTTGGTTCGGGAAATGCTTGCTATCTTTCAGGTTCTTTATATGCTTCTAAAGTCAGTGAAACATATATTTGCCCACCGATTGATTATCCTGCTTATTACTATTTTGATGCGGGTTCTCCGATTCCTATACAAGAGTGTTATCCAACTGGAGACAAGTTTTGCGTTTTTAAAGCTAAACCTAATTCAATTATTTTGAATCATGCAAATAACCGTCAATCCACTGTTTTATATAACACTTCACCAACGCCTGTTGCTTCATGTACATCTCTTAAATCAGGACAGTGTGATAAAAATGACCCTTATGGTGATTGTTATCAGCCTCCTAATGATGGTTGTACTCGTTTAGCTGATGGCTCTATTACTTGTCCTGATGGTGCTGCTCCTCCAAGTCCTACGGGTACTTGTAGTGGTGCTACTTACTGTAATAGACCGCCCACAGGTTGTGGCACTGGTTACGTTTCTGGCTCATTCAATGGTCAGGCGTTATGTGTTAAATCTTCTAATTCAGGTACTGGTTCTGGCACTGGTACAGGTTCTGGTGATGGTGGTTCAGGTACTGGTACAGGTTCTGGTGATGGTGGTTCAGGTACTGGTACAGGTTCTGGTGATGGTGGTGGTGGTTCTGGTTCAGGTACACCAATTGATACTGGTACTGGTAGTACTAATATTAATAACTCTGGTTCTGGTTCAGGTTCTTCTACAGGTGGTTCTGGTGGTGGAACTACTTCAACAAGCTTTACTATTGATTTATCACCTGTTGTTAGGGCTATTTCTGCTTTATCCGATAAATTGACTTGGGTTAAGTCTGAATTGGTTAATGCTGTTTCTCGTGTTGAAGATAAACTTACCCAGACTAATAGCAAGTTAGATACAACTAATTCTAAACTTGATTCTGTTAAGTCTTCAGTTGATCAAACAACTGCTGCTGTTAATGCTAACGCTACTACTGTAAAAACGGCTGTAGAAGCGAATACGGCTGCTACAAACAATGTTAAATCGGCTGTCGATGCTAATACCAACTCTACAGCTAATAAGCTTAATGAAGTCGTTAATGCAATTAATAATAAGCCTGTTGGCGGTGGTGGTGGCGGAACTACCGATGTTAAGCCTGTTGTTGATGCTATTGAGAAACAGACTACTGATTTTAAAGATATGATGAAGACTGATTCATCAGACTTTGATACATCACAGTATGAGAAAATTGGAGATGCTTCAGACGATCCACGCTATTTAAATGCCCAGTCAGAAGCTACCAATGCACTTCAGAATTTATCTAATAAATTAACTTTTTCTAATACTGCATGCGTACAGGACTTTACGGTTGATTTTCCTTATTTTGGTTCTTTTGTAGTTCCAATTTCTCGTTGGTGTGAACTCTTAGCACTAATAAAAATATTGATACATCTCAGTACATTAATTCTTGCTTTTAGAATGCTTGATTCAACAGTGAGGGCTATCTAATGCCATTGTTTATTGGGGCTATTGTTGCTGCATTATTGAAGGTTTTATTTAGATATGCGGTTTTTAAAATATTTGCCAAATTAATTTTGGGGACTGCTACTGCAGGAATTATTTACTTATTTTTAACTAGTACCATCAAACCTTTTATTGATGAAATGCAACAAAAGATTGTTGATAAAGCTGCTGAACTCTCAACCATTGGTGGTACTGCTGCTGAGGTCATCCAATACTTTGATTTCATTCAATGTGTAAACATTATTCTATCTGCTTCGGCTGCTTGTTTTAGTTTGAAACTAATGTCAGTAGCCATTCGTGCTTTCGGCATTAATACAGGGGGTTAATTCATGGCTATTAAACTAATTACAGCACAGCCTGGCTCTTATAAGACTGCAATGATGATGGAAATTGCTAGCAAAATGGCTAGTGAAAACCGTCCAATTTACTTATGTAATATTCGTGGTTTAAAGCCTGAAATACCTTTCCCATATCAAGTTTTAGATCACTTCAAAGACTGGATAGATACTCCTGAAACTTCTGTTATTTTTATTGATGAAGTACAGGAATTTACTCGCGATGTTCCGACTAACTGTAAAACAGAAGATTTACCAAAGTGGTTGACCTTGTTAGAAAAACATCGTCATGAGGGTAAAGATATTTTTATTGTTACTCAGCATCCGATGTTTATACATACTCATGTAAGACGTTTAACTTCTGAGCATGTTCATTTAGTAAGAAATGGTAATGTTCCGTTCGCTGCCAAACGTACTTGGGGGTTTGTTGAGTCAGATCCAGACGACTTTCAAAAGGCTACTGTTAAAAATGGTTGTACTACGTCTATCTATAGACCTAATAAAGATGTCTTTAACTGGTATGAATCTACGGTATTAGATACCCATAAATTTAAATTTCCTACTAAATTAATTAAGACAGTAAGTCTTTTAGCTGCTCTTGTTGGTTTCTCTGTTTATATTGGTTATCCAGTATTTAATAAATATTTTGGTTCTAAAGAACAAGAAGTCTCTGCTACAGACACTTCACCACAGCCAAATAATTCAAATATGACCTTAGCTGAAAAGGCTAAGCTTGATGCAGCTATGGCTGGTCTTACTCCAGAGCAGTACGCTGATTTAATGCATCCTGAAAAACGTAACGCTGAACTGCAAGCTGTTAACGATGTAAGAATGGAAACTATAGCTGTAAAATATAATCCTAATCGTCCTTACGATATGGATACTTCACAGATTCAATATGAAGTTACCGCTAAGCCTGTTTTTTCAGGTTGTATGAAGAAAAATGGTAAATACGTTGCTTATACTCAACAGGGCACTATTTTGCATGATGTAAGCCAATCTGATTGCCGTAAACTTATGGAAGATGGCGATAGACCATTTAATTATTTTCAGGTTCAGAATAACCGACCTGCTCAGGTAAATAATGCTATGCCACAGGTGCAGATGCAGCCTAATTATTCATCTTATCAGGCTAATAATTATGTCCAGCCTAACTTACAGCGTAGTTCTGTAGATGGTGCAAATTCTCAAAGTTCTTTTTCTTTTTAAGGGGTTAATTAAATGATGTCTTTAGCTGATATTTCTGCATTACATAACCTTGTTATTCATATTTTTGTAGCTGGTGCAATATTAGGTTTCATCTTGTCTGGCTTCTTTAAAACTCTATTAAATATGTGGGCTTATCGTTTTGAGAGACCTAAAAGAATTAAGACTGATACAGGCTTTTTGTATTTTTGGAGGGGTAAATATTATCCTTTAGAACAACGTAATAAGTTTATTGAAGAACATCGAAAAAAAATTCGAGCATCTTTTTCTTGATTACTAAAAACCGTCTATATGTTCTACCCTAGTAGTAACCAAAAAAAACCGTTCAGGGGAATTGTGACCGATCCAACTCGGTCACAAGGCGTAGTCTACGGTTTTTTACGCGACCAAACTTCGAGTTACACGCAATGCTCATACTGTGGGCGTACTCTACAATTTGGTCAGTTGATGAAACATCTAAGAGTATGGCATTCTTACGGAACTAAAGATTTTAAAATTGATTTCTGATTGGCATTTTATTACATTTTTATTTAAGCCGGCGAGCTCGCCCTGGTATTAAAAAAATGAATTAAATCAATGCTTGGTCTTTTTAGGGGATTGGCAAAATATGACAAATAATGATATCGCTTTAATACTTTTTTTGATTTTCCTTTGCTTGGCAGCCCTCTATCATACTTTTAAAGCTATTAAGGAATCTTGATGCTGAGAGTTCGCATAATAGCCGCATTATGTTACTTGCCATGTTCGTTGACTAAAGACCCCGCGCTAGCGGGGTTTTTTGTCAATGATGCGACCATCTTTCTGCACTCGCATGGCATTTAACATCAATGCTCATTATGCGAATTTGAAGGATAGGAAAGGGCGGGCAGCGACTCGTCGCGCCTGACCTTTCTGGGAGATTTTGAGAGTAGGGCACACTACTATCTAATAGTGTGCCTGACTGTCCAAAGTTTTTTTTAATTTCGCCTATGAGCTATATATACCAATGCTTTTAGAGGAAATGAGAAATTTTATCATTTAGGCGATTTATTGATCATATTTTGACCTTTTTGCCTATTATTTCTTCTATATTGTATTGGCCTTCTGGAGGAATATATCCTTCTGGTACTTGATTATTTAAATCAAATACAAGTTCTACATATTCTACTTTCTGGCTCTTTCTTTTAAATCTTTCTTTCTCATGTTCTTCTCTTATATATTTCTCTGTTATTCCACACTTTTTTAGTTCATTCATATATTTTTTAAATGTTTTTTCATCATGATCTTTTTTTATTTTTTCTATTCCAATCATGACAAGTACGCATAAAAAACTTGTTAGATTTCTTGTCTTTACTTTTGATAGTCTGCCAGTAGGAGTGGTTTTATTAAATACTTTTCCTATTTTTTCTTCTATTTCTAGAATATCCATTTTCATTTCCTATTTTTGCTTTCGGCAATCATCATTCGAACCATATATAAGATTCTTTTTTTATCTTCTTTTTCTATATTTTTTAGGTCGTTAAGAATGATAGCGATTTCTTCATCTGTGCTTCCTTCTTCGCCAAATGCAAGATTATCGATACTCATACCTAAAGCTATGCTTAATCTCTTTAAGTGCTGCAATGTAGGGTTTGGGTCTTCGGCGGTCATGTTTCTTTTTAGGGTCTTGTAATTTACTCCAGCGATATTTGCTAGTTCAGGAATGCTGATATTCAGTTCCTTACATTTTTTTTCTATACGTTCGCCTATACTGTTCATTTCATGACCTTTTTCACTTTCGTCAATTTTATAACAATTATTTCTCATATATTAGATTTCCTTTGTTTACAGTTCTCATATATTAGATTAATATCTATTTAAAGAGATTTTAATTCTATTAAATGCGATAATTATTGGGGAATTTTATGAGCATACAACAAGTATTAGAAGTTCATATATCTGGGTAATTGCTATGCTTGATTTTATGCGTTTAGCGATTCCGATCATTCCTACGTATGTACGTAGTCTTGATAATCATCATTGGTTTAATGGTGATATTCGTGATTATGGTATTCCTGCTGCTACTCGCCATGTTTCTAAGACCGATGATGGTCAAACGATAACAGGGGAGCTTTATCATCCGTATGAGTCACTTCCATCTGACTATACAGATATGGCTGTTAAATTTTATACAAATACAATGAATACACCGCCTTATGTTGAGATTAAGGCATCTCCATTGAAGTTGTTACAAGGTCACAATGTGTATGGTTTTGAGTCTATCGAATTAGGCTCCGATCATATGCTTGGCATGTTACTCGAAGCCTTTCCCCAGTTAGCCCCAATCTTAGATTTGGCAAATACTGAGGTTTTACATCTAGATACCACATATTTATTTAGATTGCCTCATCAGAATATGGTTCAGCCAACTTTGGACTATATGGCTAACTTGGCTTCGGGTCACCGTAAAGCCCGTGAAGTTAAATATGATAATTACATTACTTGGGGTAATGATTCAGCAAGTGTACGTCCTAAGGCATATGGCAAATTTGAAGAAGTTAAAAGCCAACTAAATAAGATTCAGAAGAAAGCAGATAAGGGTTGTATGCGCTCTAAATCGCTTGTTATTGCTATGAATGGTGCTTTGCAATTTGCTAATGCTGTTTTACGTCTAGAAGCTCGTATTTGTAAGACTTATTTAACCAAGAATGGTTATCCATCGAATTTATTTCAGCTAATTAAGCTGCAACATGAACAGCCAGAATTATTGCTACGCCTCTGGCACGTAGCGTTTGACCCAATCCTTAAGACTATGGAGGGTGAATATATGAATTTCGCAAGTGATGATGAATTAGAAGCTTTACTTAAATCTAAATTGGTTACCTATACCAAGAAAGGTAATCCTAGTTATACCAAGGCTTATAACGCCTTTGATTTCTATCGATCATTGCGTATTGATGGTTATAAAAAAGTAAAGTCCAGACATTTGGAATCACGTTTCTATAAACGTGAAAGAGAGCTTATTAGCTGCGGTATTAGCCGTTCTCATCTACAGAATTTACATAAAAATCCAAACGGTAAAGTCATCCCATTTGTACGTTTATTCGAACTTAAGATGGCTGATCAATTACCACCAGATTACGTTCAACCAGTTTCACAATACAGCCCAAAGAATCAGGGTTTACATCTAGTTGCCTAAAGAGAGGTTTTTATCATGCAATTATCATTTAACAAACGCACAATTTTTCCATCTGTTTACCGTGGTGAAAATAAGAAAACTGGCGAACCAACTTGTTATTTGTCTGCAACTGTATTTTCACCAGTTAAATACAATTTAAAACCAGCTGCTGGAATGATGCCAATTGAACAGATTCAAGCGATTCTTGAAGAGTGTGCAGACAATGGCCAAGAAGTAGAAATTGAGTTTACAGAGCAACAAACTAAGTTTGGTGCAGAGATGCAAATTTTCAGTGTTAAGCCATTACCGAAGAAAAACCCAATG
>PVMJ01000109.1_pt1 | contig 8896 bp, 2 predicted proteins | sample 1853361 | NCBI WGS metagenome assembly PVMJ01 (sample SAMN08533506, study PRJNA380276) | Synthetic metagenome, whole genome shotgun sequencing project. | isolation source: mock microbial community containing genomic DNA from 20 ATCC strains | collected 2017 | reverse complement strand
TACAACTACTTTCACTCCTTACTGCCACCCCTTTCACTCGCTCCTTTTATGCCAAGAACTCCTCTTCCCTCCATCTCCTTATTTTTCAAAGGTCTCATAATTTGAATCTTGAATCTCTGACATATGAATTCGCACTTGTTTTGATAATTGAATGTAGCAATCATGAGCTTTAGATGTACGTTAGTGACTGAAATGCGATTGCCCTGTTACAAACGGACTTGATACAACATTTTCCCTACTTTTGCGTTAGTTTCCTATAGTAATAAACAACACTATGGTGGCTTTTGGAGAAAAGTCATGTAAAAGTAATTTGACCGAAGGCTTTGTGGGATGTTTCGCCGAGTGATCCAAGAAGGCATACATAAAGCCCTTAAGTTTGTGTAGCATGCAATGATAGAGTATCTCAAGGGTGCAATAGTCGGTTTGACGCCGACAAACCTCGTGATCGAGTGTGCGGGAGTGGGTTATGATGTGAATGTCTCGCTCACCACTTATTCTGCCTATCAGGGGAAGAAAGAGGGACTTATTTGGATTACACAACTGATCCGAGAAGATGCCCATTTATTGTATGGCTTTTCCACGAAAGAAGAGCGTACGCTCTTCGGCCAACTCACATCTGTCAGCGGTGTCGGGCCTACGACGGCACGGCTCATCCTATCCTCCTATGCTCCTCAAGAGCTGGCCGCACTCATTACCACAGGGCAGGCCGATGCGCTGAAAGCAGTGAAGGGCATCGGCCTGAAGACCGCTCAGCGTATCATCGTGGATCTGAAAGGTAAGATACAACTGGAAACCTCCTCAGACGAGATCTTGTCTGCACGGACGGCTGTAGGAGATGCTGCTCTGAATACCATAGCTTCGGGAGAAGAAGCCATCAGTGCTCTAAAGATGCTTGGCTTTGCCGATCCGGCTATACGCAAAGCAGTCAAGTCCATTCTCTCCGAGGATTCGTCCTTAGCTGTCGAAGATATTATCAAGCGAGCATTACGAATGTTATAACCTTTTCTCAAACAAAGAAGGATCACGGGTGTCTTGATAATGGAAAAGAAAAACAAACCCATTCGGCTACTTGCAGCTCTACTGCCCATAATCGCCGGCCTTGTTTTGGTCACATGGCGTCCGGCGAGTGGCTCCGTACCTGCCCGGACTGCCATCAACAATCACTATACAACTCCCACTCCGGCCGATACGACTCGTTTCCCCGTCAAGAAGACCCAAGCTAAAGACTACCGTTATCTGGATGGCAACTATCCACTCGATCTGAAGACTCCGGATAACATCCGCACCGAATTTATTTACGACGAGAAGACCAATACTTATCTGCTTGTGACCAAGCTTGGGGATAAACCTCTGGGCAGTCCTATACCCTTCACACCCGAAGAATACCTACGCTATATGCAGCGCGATTCCATCCGCCGTTACTTCATGGAAAAAGAACGACTTGAAGCTCAGCAGGAGGGTAAGAAGCGGTTCAATCCTTTGGAAATGTCTTTCGATCTCGGTCCGGCCGAGAAGCTCTTCGGTCCCGGTGGGGTCAAACTCCGTACTCAAGGATCGGCTGAGGTGGCCATGGGGGCTAAGAGCAATGCTACAAATAACCCCTCTCTGCCCGAAAATGCACGTAAGCATTCCTATTTCGACTTCAGCGAAAAGATCCAAACCAACGTGCAGGCATCAGTAGGTACGAAGCTCAATTTCGGGATGAACTATAATACGGAGAGCACGTTCGATTTCGATGCAAAGAAGCTGAAGTTGGCTTTCGAAGGAGAGGAAGATGATATAATCAAACTGATCGAAGCCGGCAATGTATCCATGAATACGCGCAACACTCTGATTCGAGGCGGAGCGAGCTTATTCGGAATACACACGAAGATGCAGTTCGACAAATTGGACGTGGACATGGTGGTCAGTCAGCAAGAGGCAGAGACCAAGAGAGTCAATACCAAAGGCGGTGCGCAGACTACCCCATTCGAATTATCGGCAGGACAATACGATGAGAGTCGGCACTTCTTCTTCGGCCATTACTTCCGTGATCGTTACGATGGTGCCATGAAGACACTGCCCTTTATCAGCTCAGGTGTCAAAATCAATCGTGTGGAAGTATGGGTAACCAATAAAAAAGGCAATTTCGACAATACTCAGACTCGCAATATCGTAGCCTTTACCGATTTGGGAGAGCCGGAAAAGATCGCTTTGCCTTCCGTTTCTCCCTCTATGGCCACTAATGGTTTGCCGGCCAATCAGGCCAATTCGCTCTATCCTCTGCTTGTATCGATGCCGAATTTGCGCTTTATCGATCAGGTAACGCAAGAACTAAGCGGAATCATGCAAGGCGGCAGAGACTATGAAAAAGTGGAGAGTGCTCGCCTATTGAACCCGGCAGACTACACAGTCAATAGCATTCTCGGCTATATCAGCTTGAATATGCGCCTGTCTGCCGATGAGGTACTGGGAATAGCATTCGAATACACATACAACGGGCAGGTTTATCAGGTCGGAGAGTTTTCGACAGACCGGCCGGACAACTCCACGGAGAACCTCTACGTGAAGCTGCTCAAAGGGACGGCGATGAGTTCGACTTCTCCGTATTGGCACTTTATGATGAAAAACGCTTATCAGTTGGGAGGAGGCGTCTATAATGTGCAGAAGGAAAAGTTCAAACTGAATGTTTTCTATCAGAGTGATAGTGCAGGCGTCTACCAACCATATATCAGTGAAGGCAAGATTAAGGGACAGTTGCTTCTGCGCGTGTTGGGCATGGACAGACTGGATGCCAAACAAGAGCCTTACCCTGATGGTACGTACGACTTTGTCGATGGCTATACGATCCTCCCTCAGAAAGGAGTTGTGATCCTCCCTACCGTGGAGCCGTTCGGAAAGACCCTTGCCGATGCGTTTGGCGATCCTGTATTGGCGAAAAAGTACTGCTTCCAAGAGCTATACGATACAACGGCAGTGGCTGCACAGCAAGTGGCAGAGAAGAACAAATTTATCTTTCGAGGCGAATACAAAGCTTCTTCGGGCGGAGACATTTCTTTGGGAGCTATCAACGTAACACCCGGATCCGTCGTAGTGACGGCCGGCGGTGTCAAGCTGACGGAGAATGTGGATTATACGGTAGACTACCTCTCCGGCAACGTATCGATCATCAATGAAGCGATTCTCTCTTCGGGAACTCCCATCAATGTGTCGCTCGAGAACCGAGGGCTGATGAATATGCAGCGCAAAACGATGTTCGGTATAGATCTGAACTACAACTTTTCCAAAGACTTCACCCTCGGCGGCACCTTCATGCACCTGAGCGAAATGCCGCTGACGACCAAATCCGTAATCGGAGACGAGTCGCTCAAGAATACGCTTTGGGGACTTAATCTGAACTACCGTACTCAAGCCCAATGGCTGACGAATGCACTCGATCTTTTGCCTTTCGTCGAACTGACGAAACCCAGTGAAATCACGGTAAACGCCGAATTTGCTCACTTGATCCCCGGACATTATCAGAGCAAATACGCCCAAGGCAATAGCTACTTGGACGACTTCGAAAGCTCTCAGAGCTATATTGATCTGATGAATCCATATTCGTGGATGCTTTCCAGTACACCTTTTCAAGATGGAGCAGGGCCGGTGCTTTTCCCGGAAGCATCATTGACGAACGATATCGACTATGGCAAGCATAGAGCCAAACTATCGTGGTTCTACATTGATCCGATATTCACAAGAGAGAATTCCGCAGGTATGCCCGCCCACTTGAAGAATGACCTCGAACAGCTCTCCAACCATTATGTCCGCGAAGTGAAGACCTCCGAGCTTTTCCCGTATCGCGATCAGACGTACAATATGAACAGCTATCTGCACACGCTGCTGATGTCCTATTATCCGTCTGAGCGTGGCCCATACAACCTCAATACGGTGGATATGCAGTCGGACGGTCATTTGGCCAACCCTCAATCCAACTGGGGCGGTATTATGCGCAAGATAGATCAGAGCGACTTCGAAGCATCCAATATCGAGTACGTAGAGTTTTGGCTTCTCGATCCTTTCATCTACAACAAAGAAACTGCCAAAGGGGGATCGATGTATATCAATTTGGGAGAAATCTCCGAAGAAGTTCTGAAAGACGAAAAGAAGTTTTTCGAAAACGGTATGCCCATCAACGATGATCCTGCTGCCATAGAGACCACGGTATGGGGCAAGGTGCCCAAACGTCAGGGTACAGGTTACGCTTTCGATAATACTGCCGGAGCACGACCGAAACAGGACGTCGGCTTTAACGGACTTACGACGGCAGAGGAAAAAGACTTCCCTACATATACAGAGTACATATCCCGCTTGGCCTCGATCGTATCGCCGGATGTTTTGAACCAATGGAGTACAGATCCTTTCAGTCCGATCAACGATCCGGGAGGGGATAACTTCCACCACTATAGAGGGGCAGATTACGATGAGGCACGGAAGTCTATTCTCGATCGTTATAAGCAGTATAACGGAGTGGAAGGCAACTCGGCCGAAGCCACTAACAACATTACCGGATACAACGTGTCCAGCCGTTTGGTGCCGGATGTGGAAGACATCAATCAGGACAATACGCTCAACGAGATAGAGAAGTATTTCCAGTACCGTGTGGAGCTGCATCCCTCTAAAATGGTTGTGGGGCAAAACTATATTGTCGATTCTCGCACCAAAGAGGTAGAGTTGCGCAACGGTAAAAAGGAAACGATAACCTGGTATCAGTTCAAAGTCCCCGTGCGGGAGTTCGAGAGAAAGATAGGAGGCATTACGGACTTCAAGACCATCCGATTCATGCGTGTCTACCTGACGAACTTTTCTGAAGAGGTTATTTTACGATTCGGGACTTTCAAATTGGTGCGTGGCGATTGGCGACAGTACGAACGTGAACTCCATCCGGCCAACCTTACACCCATTTCGAATGCAAAACTGGAAGTAAGTACCGTAAACATAGAGGAAAACGGCGACCGCAAGCCTGTAAACTATGTGCTTCCTCCGGGCGTATTGCGTTCACTCGATCCCCAGCAAGCACAGAGTACTCAGCAAAACGAACAGTCCATGAGCCTGAAAGTCCGGACACTGGCACCGGGCGATGCACGGGCTGTATATAAGAACACGGGCTACGACCTGAGACGTTATAAGCGTTTGCAGATGTTTACGCATGCCGAACGCCTTCAGGATGAAGACGGCACGCATACAGGGAATGGAGATCTATCCGTCTTCATCCGCTTGGGGACGGACTACCGGAACAATTATTACGAATACTCCATACCGTTGCGCCTGACTCCTTTCGGTACTTATTCGACCAATAGCGAGAGCGATAGAGAAACCGTTTGGCCGAAAGAAAATATGTTCGACTTCAAACTGTCTGCCCTTACTGATATTAAGACGAAACGCAACAGGGAGAAAGCAGCAGGCAATCCTGCTGCCGACTTCTATCGCCTTTTCTCCGAACCCGACCCCGAAAACACAGGTAATACTGTCAGCGTTATGGGAAATCCGACCCTGAGTGAAGTCAAGACTATCATGATAGGTATTCGTAATAACAGTACTGACATCAGAAGTGCCGAGATATGGGTCAATGAGCTCAGGCTCACGGACTACGATGAGAAAGGCGGATGGGCTGCCAATACCACCATCAATATGCAGCTTAGCGATTTGGGATCGGTGAATATGCGCGGACAGATGATAACCGCAGGATTCGGTGCTTTGGACGAGTCTCTCACACAGCGAGCCATAGAAGATACGCGTACACTCAACTTCTCCACCAATTTGGAGCTTGGCAAGTTCTTCCCCGAAAAAGCTCAGATCAGCATACCTTTCTATTACTCGGTATCGGATGAGAAAGTATCTCCCCAATACAATCCCTTTGATCAGGACATTCTCCTGAAAGATGCTCTGGATGCTCTGCCCGACAAAAGTTCTCGCGACTCTCTCAGCAGACTGAGCGAGAATCGTATGACGACGCACAGTTTGGCTTTGAACAATATCAGAGTCAATGTCAAGAGCAAACACCCGATGCCTTACGATCCTTCCAACTTCTCATTCAATTATTCTTACAACAAAAGCGAACGACACAATCCCGACATGGAATACAATACGGATTTGAAGTGGAGTGCCGGTATGGTATATGATTATTCGCCTCTGCTCAAACCGATCAAGCCGTTTGCCAAAATCAAAAAGGCCGGAGCCTATCTGAAAGGTTTAGCTATCAATCCGCTCCCATCGAAGATCACCTTCCAGACCAATATGCAGCGTTCTTATTCGGAGGAACAGGTACGCAACTTTGCTTATGGAGTAGATCAGGCCGAGAAGCTACCCGTGACGTTCATGCAGAATTTCGTTTGGGATCGCGCTCTGGCTGTCAATTGGAATCCGATCAATAGTCTGAGGATCAACTTCCGTAGTGGCACCAATGCCCGTATTGAAGAGCCGCATGTACAAGTGAACAAAAAACTCGCTCCCGATGAGTATAAGATATGGCGCGACTCCGTCCGCCGCAGTATTGCCGAATTGGGAACTCCTATTGCATACGACCAAACGTTCAATGTGTCGTATACGTTGCCGACTGCCCAAATATCCGCACTGAATTGGGTGAATGGTTCATTGACTTATAATGCCGTGTATAATTGGGATCGTGGAGCGAAAACGACTACCGAACAAATCATTGGGAATACGATTCGCAATCAGATGACACTGGAACTTCCCCTGCAACTCAATCTGACATCGCTGTATCGCAAATCTGCTTTCCTCAAGAGAATAGAGCAGCACATCACGAATCCGGAGAAAAAGGATCCTGTAAAAAAAGCAGCCCAGCCATTGACCAAGAAAATCCGGTTGCTCCCCGATTCCACGGTAACGCTGACGCACACTTTTGCATCCAAGAAAGTGAGAGTGTCCGCTCTCGGCCCGGATGGCAAGATGTATCCGCTGAAGACAAAAATCAAGGACAAGAATACAATCGTCATTTTGAATAATGACAGCATAGAGATCAATGTAACGGTAACTCCCCCGAGGCAGAACGGTTCCACTCCTGCATTCGGTGCGATAGGCGAAAGGATGGTATACGCCTTGATGATGCTCAAGAGCATCATCCTTAACTACCGGCAATCTTCCGGCTTGCATCTGCCCGGATTCTTGCCCAACATCAAAGCTGCCGGCGGACAAGGCTCCGTGGATGGCGTTTTGGCACCGGGATGGGACTTTGCTTTCGGTCTTACCGGAGAAGATTTCGTGGAAAAAGCCGCGCAGAAAGGTTGGCTTATCGGTGGGCAGCAAAACGTATCACCTTCTGTCTACTCGGAGAGCAATTCGTTCGAGATCAAGATGACGCTCGAACCGATTCACGAACTGCGCATCAACCTCACAGCCAACAGAACCGATACCCGACAAACGCAGACCCAATACGTCTATGCCGGCATGCCACGTACTTATGGAGGAAATTTCGTGATGACGACCATCGGACTGAAAGGCATGTTCAGCAGTTCGTCCGGAGCGACGGGCTATGCCTCGCAAGCCTTCAATCAGTTCCTCCACAATCGGGAGATAATCGCAGGGCGTATTATGGCTCAATATCATGGAGCCACTTATCCCTCTTCCGGATTCATGGAAGGAAGCAGTCTGGCCGGCCAGCCGGTTTCTCTGGAAACCAGTGCCGTTTCTCTCAACTCAGCCGACGTGCTTATTCCGGCTTTCCTCAGTGCTTATACTCAGAGGTCGGTGGGAAAAATCGGCCTGTCGGCATTCCCCTCATTGTCCTCCATTCTCCCCAACTGGAATGTCAGCTACACGGGCTTGAGCAAAACCGAACTGCTCAAGAAATACTTCCGGAATGTGCGTATCAACCATGCTTACCGCGGTATATACAACGTAGATAGCTATAGCTCTTACCTCGGTTGGGTGGGCTTGACCGATGGTAGCAACCTGGGCTTTATCCAAGACCCGTCGGACCCCAGTACGCTGACTCCCGTTGCATCCATGCCATTCGACATTCCGTTTGTTCGTCTTGAAGACAGTTTTGCTCCCCTGCTCGGTGTGGAAGTTACGTTTATGAGTGGATTGGGAATCAATACGGATTACAGAAAGACTCGCCGTCTGAATCTGAATCTATCGGCTTATCAGCTCGTGGAGTCGAATGAAGATCAGATAACCGTAGGGATGAGCTATAAGGCAGAGAATTTTGCCAAACTCATCGGCCTGCAACGGACAAGACCCACGAGGAAGGCAAAAGGAGGGCAAAAGAACAACGAGACCATGGCTCCGCGTACCGGTGGGGCACTGACTCTCCGAGTGGACTATGCTTACAGCCGCACACTGACGCTGATTCGCAAGATCCAAGATGCTTACACACAAGCCACGAATGGCAATATCAGCCACAAAATCAACGTCAGTGCGGACTACGACATCAGCCGTATGCTTACCCTGCGAGCTTATTACGATTGGGATATGAACCATCCGCTTGTCAGCTCAGCCTCCTTCCCTATCACGAACAGCAATTTCGGTGTCAGCTTCCGTTTCAATCTGACGCAGTAGCCTAACGGCATTACCCACACTCCTCGTATCGCATTTCAGCGAAGGCCACCTCCCATCTCTGAGATAGTTGTATCCATAGTATTCGGATATTCATTAGTGAAATCCATATCGTGAAGAAAGTATGACCGATATGGATAGGATACTATGGTCTCGCATGAGAGGATACTATGGTCTCACATGAGAGGATACTATGGTCTCATATGAGAGGATACTATGGTCTCACATGAGAGGATACTATGGTCTCACATGAGAGGATACTATGGTCTCATATGAGAGGATATTATGGTCTCACATGAGAGGATACTATGGTCTCACATGAGAGGATACTATGGTCTCATATGAGAGGATACTATGGTCT
>PVMJ01000186.1_pt1 | contig 9543 bp, 8 predicted proteins | sample 1853361 | NCBI WGS metagenome assembly PVMJ01 (sample SAMN08533506, study PRJNA380276) | Synthetic metagenome, whole genome shotgun sequencing project. | isolation source: mock microbial community containing genomic DNA from 20 ATCC strains | collected 2017 | reverse complement strand
TAGCATTGAATGTCTAGATTCCCGCCTGCGCGGGAATGACGGCGGAAATCTTGTTTATATTGAATCAAAAAAAACCTGCACCTTAATCAGTTGGCGGTTTAGTCCGACTTTTGGGGTGCAGATCAAGCTTTCAGACGGTATTTCCTTTAAAACTTCATTTCGAGCGCGAGACTGAAGTTCCTGCCCGGTGCGGCATACCTTCCATAGTTGCTGTCGCCGCCGTGCCGGTTTGCCGTGCTTTCCGCAGTCTGGCGCAAGGATTCCCAAGTAACGTAGCGGTAGTTGCCGATATTGTAGATAGCCGCCCTCAAGGTCAGCCGTTTTTTCAGATTCAGATAGGCGGAAACGTCTGCCGTCGACCAAGAAGACGACGCTCTTTTTGTCGAATATCGTTTTTGATCGCCTGCCAGATAAGCAAGCTCGTCAGGGTTTTTCCCTTTGGAATAGGTCAGCATAATGTTTGCGCCCCATTTCCCCTCAGGCTGGTCGTATCCGAACCCCAAAACATAACGCGACGGCTGTACCGCATCCAAAGCATAGCTGCGGAGGGACAGTCCCGGCCGGTTGGATACCGATTTCGGTTTGATGCGGTTGTACGCCAATGTGGTGTACAAACCTTCGGGCAGTTTGCCATACACGCCGTTCCAGTCGATTTTTCCCAATATATTAACGCCTTGAAGCGACATATTTTGGGCATTGTAATAATCGCGTATATCAATCTCTGTCAATTGTCCTGCCTGATTCGGCAATTTGGTTTTGTGATCGGCAACGGCAATCATATCGGTATAACGGTTGCGGAAGCTGCTGATTTCCAAAAAGCCGAAATCGCCCTTCCACTGCAAACCGATTTCCCGGTTGGCTGCCTTTTCCGATTTCAGGGCGGGACGCTGCCAGCCTTTCGGATAATCGTGATAAATGTCTATCCCGAAAAGTTCTTGGAATGAGGGCGTTCTGAAGCCGCTGGAGGCACGGTAAGACACGGAAAAATGCCGGTTCGGTTTGAACAAGATGCCGCTGTTCCACGAACGGTCAACATACCGCCCGCTGCGGACGAGTTCTTCCGACGTGGTGAAGTTTTTCCGGTCGTACCTGCCGCCCAAGCTGAAATCGAAATATTTGCCGATTGAAAAACGGTCGTTCAAAGAAATATGGATATTGCTGCCGTTGATTTTTCTTGGCACGCATTTGCGGGAACGCAGGGTTTCGATGTAGCCGCAGACCGACCCTTCGACGACTTCGGGCTTACCCAAAAGATACTTATCTTGATTGTTTTCATCGAATCCCGTGGATTCCGAAATCCTTGCCGCATTGTGGGAAAGCTGTTCGGGGCGGGAAATCGCTTTGGAAGCATCGTAACCGAAGCCCAAAGTCAGATGGTGTTTCGTCCATTTGTTTTTCAGCGATTTCTCAAACGAGGCATTCAAAACATTGTGCTGTTCGCGGTAGTGGAAACGGTCGCTGCTGTCGTAGGAATACGGTTTGTCCGCCGACGCGCGGCAGGATTTGTCCACAGCAGGATACACGGCGCAATTCAGCTTCAGCGTGTTGTTATCGGTTGCCACGCCCTGTTTGTCAAACGACAACACCGCCTTATCCGCCCAATTGTCAGAATACGCTTCGTTTTCATAACGATACAGCAAACCCATACGGCGGCGGCGGTGATGTTCGTCAATAAATTTGGTGCGGGAATATTTCAAACCTATGCCCCTGACCAAATTTTTATCGCCCTTCCACTCTTCTATATTCGGCACAAAATACAAGCCGTCGCGGAAATCGTCGCCGTCGTACACCCCGCTCTTGTCTCTAAACTTTTCCGCCTCGTCCGTACCGTAATACTGTTTTTCCGTCATATCGCGGATATCGTAACGCTGTTTGGTATCCTCAAACACGCCGCCGACATAATGCCTGCCGCCGAAGCGGTAGCCCAGCTTGGCAAGCCAAGAGCCGCTGCGGTAATCCATCGGATCGGGCAATATCCTGCCGCCGCCCGTGTAAGCTTGGGCGGACAGATTTTCGTGGCGCGCCTGCGCCTCCCGCACCTGCGCCTCTTCTTCAGCACTTAAAGGCTGATTTTGTTCAATACGTTCTTTTACCCAGCGGTTGAGCTGGTTGTTCAAATATTTCCCGTAGCCCGCCAATTTTGCCACGGGCTTGGATTCACGCTCGCCCTCTACTGAGAAAAATGGCTCTCTTGTCTTGCGTTTAATATCGTATGTCTGACGGAACGCGTCCAAACGGTCTATGCCGTATTCCACCCCGTCCGCAATATCGCCGTGCGGGCGCGTTTCCCGCCCTTGGCGTTCGGTTCGGATTAACAGCCCTTCCCAACCGTCTTTGCTGAACCCCGCGCCGAGCGACTTCATAAATTGGCGGTTTTTACTGCCGTAGGCGGTTTTTGCCTGTATCCCCCAACTTTTGCCGTCTGAAATCAGGTCTGCCGCCTCTTTGGTGCGGAAGGCGACCGCGCCGCCGAGTGCGCCGCTGCCGTGATCGGACGAACCGGCACCTTTGTCGATTTCCACCGTGCTGATGTTTTCATATTCGATTTCGTTGATTGCACCGCTGCCGCCGCGTCCGCCGTATCCGCTCAACGATCCCTGCACGGTAAACGCCTGTATTTGGGCAACACCGTCGACCGAAACCGCCACACGGTTTTTATCCACGCCGCGTATCGAGTAGCCGCCGCTCGCGCCGTTGCCCTGTTCGACAACCGCCACGCCCGGATCGTAGCGCGTCAGGTCGCGGATACCGAGTACCTGTTCTTTGTTCAACGTTTCCGACGTTTTGACGATTTTGCCCAAACCGGTCGCCTCTTTCGATCGCCGTCCCACTTTGGCGGCACGGACGGTAATCTCTTTCAGGGATTGGGTCTGCGCGGCATCAGGTGTCGCCCCCCCCGCTTGGGCAGCATAAGCCGGAAAAGCGGTTGCAATGGCCAAGGCAGTCAGAGTCAGCGGAAAACCGTGTTTCTTATTCATTTTTCCACCTCCTGCATATCTTTCTTCGCACCGAATACCACGCCGAATTGGTGTTTAACTTCAGATTCTAACTGTTTGCCAACATCAACTTCAGCATCAACTTCAGCTTCAACATCAACTTTATTTTCAGTACCTTCAGTTATACCAAGAGATTTCCCATCATTATTGAAAATAATACCGCCCAATTCCTCCGCCTGCGGGCCGTAAAATCCCCCTTCTACACGAAGATTACTAGCTTGGAAGGTTTTGGGGTCGGTCGAACCATTTCCCGAAAGATTGATGCCGTTCTCCCGAGTGCGTGCTGTCGCGTAGAAACCGTTGCCCTCAATCTTGCCGTTTTCAATATGGAAAGCAGGTTCTACACCGTTTTCCTCCGTCAGCGTTCCGGAAATCGATTTCTTGCCGAAATCAACGGTAAATACTGCTTTTGCCGCTTCTTTATCCGCCTGATTGTCCCATTGAATGGGTTTGCCGATACGCGCTTCCCAAGTGCCGGTATAGTGTGCTTCTCCAGTTTTCGGAATATCCGTTTCCGCCGTGCGGATACCTTTCAGGAAAAGGTCGATGTTCCTGCCTTTAGGGGCTTCCGGAGCGGGCAGGATGCCGTCTGAACCGCTGCCGCCTTCTTCTGTCGGCGATTCTTCTTCGGGTTCTTCAGCTTCATCTTCACCTTCTACGGCTTCGTCTTCTTCGCTGCCTTCGTCTTTTACGGCTGCGTCTTCGGTGCCTTCTTCATCGTCGATTTCGTCTTCGCCTTCTTCGACGCTATCAACGCCTGTATCCTCTTCGTCCCTCTCTTCGTCCTGCGCCTTCGGTTTGGCGGCGGGACGTTCGGTTTGCATCCGTCCGATTTTCACATAGGTCAGAAAATCGCAGCAGGTTCGGATTGTCGTTTTCCTACCATCGGCAAGCTCGATGGTTTGTTCTTTGTTTACCAAAGGAATTTCACGCCCTTCGACAAGAAGTTTGTCGGGATGACCAAAATCGGGCATAGAGGAAATGGCAAACTCACGGGGATTTTTATCACTTGCCTCGTCAACGGAAATTTTCAGAGAATCCAAGATTTTGGTGTGTTTTCCAGACGACAGGGCAGGTTTTGTATCTGCTGCGTTTTCTGTCTCTGTTTTTTGTTTGCCTGCGAATACGCCGAATACGCTGTTGTCGTTGCTGATAAACCGTCCGGCAAGCTCTTCTCCGTTATCGCCGAAAAAACCGCCCTCAAGCCGCTGATCGGCATCGGTATGGAAAAACAAATATTCTTTATCAGCGTGTTGCGTCTTCACCTCGGTGCTAACTTTGGCACTGCCGGTAAAGCGGTTGCCGTCCAATGTTGCGGTAATGTCGTAAATGGTCAGCGGTTTTTTGGGCTCATTTGGATTACTTTTATTTTGCACATACTGATTTTTAATCAGCTTGCCATTCAGGGTTTTGTTATCAAAATCAACCGTATATTCGGCAGGATGCTTTTCCCTGTCGTCGGCATCCCTAGCCTCATAAGAAGTTGCCCCAATTTCATTACCATAATATGTGGTATAACCCAAATCCGTACTGGAAACCGCCTTACCTGTCCGATGACGTTTGGCATCGGTCATATATTGCCAGTTACCGGAATATTGCACCGTTCCCGCGCTCGGTAAAGATTGGGAAGGACGTTCTCCGGAATAATATACAAAACCGTCATAACTAAATCGGTTAACAAACTCCTTACCATCAGAAGTCTTTTCTTTTTCATTATCCTTTCCTTCCGCCCTGGTAAACACATAGCCCGCACGGACAAATTGATATTGATATTTTTCTTCTTCTTTTTTCGATGTGATAACCCTCACATCAGAATACCGTTCGTTGATTTTCTTTTTAAGTTTGTCAGCCTGTTCTTTCAGCGTACCGTCTAAAAACAGGATATCCTTCTCTTTAAGCGGCAGATGCTCCTCTGCCTGATGCTTGTCGGGAATTTCCGTACCGTCTTGTTTATAGGAAGCAATATTCCGCCTTGGCAGCCGCATTGCCGCACCGACGGCGGGCCGGTTGACCGGCGTGGTTTCTACCGAAGACCCGGCAGGGGGCGGAGTGGGAACGTCCTTAGATTTGAAGGTGACGGGGTACGCGGTCGGCGTTGATTCGACAACAGGCTGCACGCCGAAATTGCCGCCGATACAAGATGCTAAAAGTAAGGGCAACAAGACAATGCCGCCATAATTCGGTTTACACATCCCTACTTTTCCTCTATTTGATTAATAATAATTATCATTATATTAATATGTACAGATAATATCAAGCCGTTTTTATAGTGAATTAACAAAAATCAGGACAAGGCGACGAGCCGCAGACAGTACAGATACATTCCGTCATTCCCACGAACCTACATCCCGTCATTCCCACGAACCTGCACCACGTCATTCCCACGAAAGTGGGAATCCAGTTCGTTCGGTTTCGCTTGTTTTAAGTTTCGGGTAACTTCTACTTCGTCATTCCCACGAACCTGCATCCCGTCATTCCCACGAAAGTGGGAATCCAGGACGCAAAATCTCAAGAAACCGTTTTACCTGATAAGTTTCCGCACTGACAGACCTAGATTCCCGCCTTATATGATGCGCTCTATCAAAGGGGCGCATTAATTTTCTTAACATTCCCCTTTGACAGCCAAGTGAAAGGGGCTTTTTTATGTCAGCAGTAAATGTAATATTTTCCTGTTCTTATTGGAGAATATTTAAAAAATCAGATTCTTGTGTTTTGTGTTTTTATCAGTTCAGACATGGCGAACCGCATAAACTCATTAATCAAGAGAATTTTTCAAAGCTTTATCAGGCGTTCGATTATATAGATTCGGTTGGTTCGAATTTTCCAGTGATTATCACAACGGATGGTTGTGGTCTTTTTTGTTGATCTTTAAAAGTTTGTCAGGATTTGGCTTTCGGTCGTTGACCGTCGTACGCGCTTTAGCGCGGAAGACGGGAAACGGCTGAAAGCCCCCCCCTTGACTAACAGGGGGGGAGCGAAATTAAAAACCAATTCCAAGAGTAGTGAACGAATGAGTGAAGTTGAATATTTCTCACACTTTATATCGGACGGAAAAGGGAAGCTTTTAGAAATTCCGCAGCGAAGAGGTAAGCAAGACGGGGTTTTTGTTGATTGGATTTCATTCACATTCCATGAAGATACTTTACTGAAAGTTTCCGGTTGCCCTTTATTTTCTGATGCTGAATACATGTATGTATTAAGCAGAAAGCTGGAAGAAATTCTAGGTTTTGGCATAACGCGCAAATGCAAATCAAGGGGCAACAAATTCTATGAATCCATGTATAGGTTAGGTTCGGATGATGTTGATTATGGAGAGGTGCATTTCGGAGGTCAGCGCAATACTGTTTTAGTTGAGTTGAAAGGTACTGGTTGCAGCGTTGCAAGTCCGGGTTGGGAGTTGAGGCTAAAGCAGTTTCTCGATGATTCGATAAGGACAAGAATAACGCGAATTGACCTAGCACTTGATTTTTTTGATGGAGAGTACACGCCGGATCAGGCGTTGTTAGATCACGATAATGGTTTTTTTGATAACAGCAATCAAAGGCCGAAATCTGAAACGATCGGTACGGCTTGGCGGAATGAGGACGGGAGCGGCAAGACATTTTATGTAGGTCGCAAGAAAAATTCTCGTTTTGTTCGTGTTTATGAGAAAGGCAGGCAGCTTGGAGATAAAGAAAGCAAATGGGTAAGGTTCGAGATCCAGTTTAATTATGGAGATATAGAAATACCCTTGGATATTTTAATAAATCAGGGTTCGTATTTCTGTGGAGCTTTTCCAATTTGTAGAAAATTTAAAAATATGCCGGTTCCCGAAAGGTTTGATCAGAGAAAGAAAAAGCTTAATTTAACTTTCGAGCATAAATTGCATTACGCGAAAAACGCGGTTGGAAAACTGGTCAATTTCATGATTGAAATGGGTTTTGATAATAGCGAAATTGTGGAATCTTTAAAGGCAGATTCGGGATTTCCCAAAGGATTAGAACCTGAAAAATATGCTCTGGAAATGTTAAGGGACGGTTTGAAACACGGTTTTATTCATGAACAGCCGGATATTGATTTGGAAATTGAACTTGATGAATTGGGGGTTATTGCTTTTAAAAATTCTGACAAATTCGATAGGGAAAAAAGGCTTTTTAGTCCTGATTATGATGTCGAGAAAGAAAGGAAATATCAGGAATATTTAAGTAAAGTTTATCATCAAAATGTAGATTATGATTATTTTTAAAGGAAATCAAAATGTTTAATCAAACTCAAACTGTAACTTATCCTGCAACTTTTTTGGGAGCCAAAAAATTCAAAGGCGAAATTGATGGCTCTAATATCGACACTTGTTCCGTATTGGTTGCAACACCTTTGCCGGCACAGTCGGGAAATGCTGTTGGATTCACGGCAGCACAAATGAAGTTCGGGGACAGTAAGAATTTCTCAAAATTAGAGAATCTCAAATACCCGTGCGAAGTTATGGTAACGGTTGAAATGACTTCGACAGGTAAGGGCATGGTTCCTTCATTAATTGATTTTCAGGTGGCAGAAAAGCCGAAAGGTTGATTTATGAAATTTGAAGAACGTTTCATAGTTCAAGACTTGGAAACGCATGACTTTATTTATCCCGATCCTTTCGGTGATGTGGGGTTTACTCAAAATATTAAATCAGCAGGTCAATTTGAAAGCTACGAAGATGCGTTGAATTCAGGCATAAATGAAATAGGCGGAGGATTCCAGATATTTCAGTTCTTCGTAAAATCGGAATAAAAGAAAAACAGGCTCGGCGGGCGGTCTGTCAACCTTTCACAAAGCCCGCAACAAAGGAAAAATATCATGAAAATGAACCTTGCAACACTAATTATCGGCTGGGTGGTCTGTATGTTTCTTTTTCTTTTCGCAATCCTCTATTTTATCGGCTAAAAACGAGATTCGGAAAAGACTTCGTCCGGATGAAGCAAGTCAAGAAGTCGTCTTATTTTAAATATCAAAAAAGGAAAAAAACGATGAACATCGTTAAAAAATACGCTGTAAAAGCAGCCTTGGCAGCCGGTATCTTCACACCGGCCATTGTTATGGCAGATACCTTTGATCCATCCGCGATTGGTACGCAAGTAGCGAATGTAATCATGGGTTTCGTGTCAATGGTTTCCGCCGTGGGTATGGCGGCCATTACCGTGATTCTTGCAATCCAAGGCTTCAAAATGGCTTGGAGCATGATTAAATCTGTCAAATAAACAGAGTGAAGAAAAAGGGGCGTATAAATGGGCTATCGTGTCGGCATAAATTGTTTTGATACAAGATTGCAGGCAGACGACTATTTATTGTCGTCCCTTCCTCCTACTGTTACCCAGGACGGAAAAATCATCAGGCCGGAAAGGGTGGGCGATAAATGGATTTTGAACGGAAAGCCGGTTACGTTGTCTTATCCGGAATGTTCCAATTTTGAGCAGATAAAGCAAGGTTCTTATGTCGGTTCGACGGTTCTAATTCTGTTTGTAGTCATTTACGGTTTCAGGCTTCTGATTAATTTTTTAAAAGACATAGGCAAGGTTGGGACTGATTGATGATTATAGATTTCTGGTTTCTTCTCGGTTTCTTCTTGGCTTTGTCTGTTGCTTGGCTGTTTTGGTAACGGTTGGTAGAATCGGCTTTTTAGAGTGTTTTAAAAGGTCCGAATTATGTTTATTTCTGAATATCATTTAGTTAAATTTCAAACTGATTCACATATTTATAGAGATTTACCACAAGCGTTAATTTATTATAGGGAATTGATTAGAAAAGGGGTTTTTAAAACTTCGTTTTCATTTGATATTTTTAGGAATTTCTTTCATCGTTATGATAGAGATTTTATAGAAATTCAATTCCCTGATTCTTCTACATTATTAATTAAATTAGATGAAGCAAAATGTTATGTTTATTATCCTAGGGCGAAATTTTTTAAAGATTATCCTATGCTTTAGTTTTTTTGTATCTAAATTTGCATTGGCATCAGTAAATGCTCCGGGTAAATTTGATAGGGTTGAAGTTTATGATGATGGCAGATATTTAGGTATTCGAGGTTCAGATGACAAAAGAAGAAGAATTTGGAAAGGTGTATTTGATAGAGAATCGGGAAGATATTTAACTTCAGAAGCTCAAGATTTAAAAGTTAGGCATGTATATACTGGAGCATCTAGTACGGGTAAAGTTAGTTCGGTTGTATCTTCATCAGTTTCCCGCGCTGGCGTATTGGCGGGGGTCGGCAAACTTGCCCGCTTAGGCGCGAAATTAAGCACAAGGGCAGTTCCTTATGTCGGAACAGCCCTTTTAGCCCATGACGTATACGAAACTTTCAAAGAAGACATACAGGCACAAGGCTACCAATACGACCCCGAAACCGACAAATTTGTAAAAGGCTACGAATATAGTAATTGCCTTTGGTACGAAGACAAAAGACGTATTAATAGAACCTATGGCTGCTACGGCGTTGACAGTTCGATTATGCGCCTTATGTCCGATGACAGCAGATTCCCCGAAGTCAAAGAATTGATGGAAAGCCAAATGTATAGGCTGGCACGTCCGT
>PVMJ01000261.1_pt1 | contig 9593 bp, 6 predicted proteins | sample 1853361 | NCBI WGS metagenome assembly PVMJ01 (sample SAMN08533506, study PRJNA380276) | Synthetic metagenome, whole genome shotgun sequencing project. | isolation source: mock microbial community containing genomic DNA from 20 ATCC strains | collected 2017 | reverse complement strand
GTTAATCCACTATATTTCCCCGTCCTATCGGTTTCCCGTTTCAGACGACATAAGGTCTGAAAGAAAGACTACAATTATGAGTAATCCATTTTCCTCTTTAGGTTTGGGTACGGAACTCGTTTCCGCACTGACCGCGCAAGGTTACGAAAACCCGACGCCCATCCAAGCCGCCGCCATTCCCAAAGCACTCGCCGGTCATGATTTGCTAGCCGCCGCGCAAACCGGCACAGGCAAAACCGCCGCCTTTATGCTGCCCAGTCTGGAACGCCTCAAACGTTACGCCACCGCCAGCACCTCGCCCGCGATGCACCCCGTGCGTATGCTCGTCCTCACCCCCACGCGCGAACTTGCCGACCAAATCGACCAAAACGTGCAGGGCTACATCAAAAACCTGCCGCTGCGCCACACCGTCTTGTTCGGCGGTATGAATATGGACAAACAGACCGCCGACCTGCGTGCCGGCTGCGAAATCGTCGTCGCCACCGTCGGACGGCTGCTCGACCACGTGAAACAGAAAAACATCCATTTGAACAAAGTCGAAATCGTCGTTTTGGACGAAGCCGACCGTATGCTGGATATGGGTTTTATCGACGACATCCGCAAAATCATGCAGATGCTGCCCCGCCAACGCCAAACCCTGCTCTTTTCCGCCACCTTCTCCGCCCCGATACGCAAACTGGCGCAAGACTTCATGAACGCGCCCGAAACCGTCGAAGTCGCCGCGCAAAACACCACCAACGCCAACGTCGAGCAGCACATCATCGCCGTCGATACCATTCAGAAGCGCAACCTGCTCGAACGGCTGATTGTCGATTTGCATATGAACCAGGTCATCGTGTTCTGCAAAACCAAACAAAGCGTCGACCGCGTAACGCGCGAACTGGTGCGCCGCAACCTGTCCGCACAGGCGATACACGGCGACCGTTCCCAACAAAGCCGGCTCGAAACACTCAACGCCTTCAAAGACGGCAACCTGCGCGTCCTCGTCGCCACCGACATCGCCGCGCGCGGGCTGGACATTGCCGAACTGCCCTTCGTCATCAATTACGAAATGCCCGCCCAGCCCGAAGACTACGTCCACCGCATCGGGCGCACGGGGCGCGCGGGCGCGGACGGCGTGGCGATTTCCCTGATGGACGAATCCGAACAGAAAATGTTTGAATCCATTAAAGAGCTGACCGGCAACAAGCTGCTCATCGAGCGCATCGAGGGCTTCGAGCCGCAATGGTGGGAACAGGGCGGCGCAAAACCGGAAAAACCCGAAATGCGCGAACCGAGACAACGCAACCGCTACGAATCCGCCAAAGCGCAACGCGAAAAAAACACCCGGCCGGAAAATGCGGCAAACGATGCGGGCGCGGCTTGCGGAAAAATTGCCGGACGCAGCCGCCGAAGCCGCCGGGAACACCGGACGTGCGCCCTGCTCCAACCGCGTTACGGCGTAAAATAGCCCTGAAAATCAAATGCCGTCTGAACATTTCCCGTTTCAGACGGCATTTTTCAAACCGGACTGACGCATCGGGAGCAACCGCCCGCACCGGATAAATTTCTGCCGCAAACAGTTTCAGACGGCATTTGCCGCCTGTACAATATAGTGGATTAACAAAAATTAGGACAAGGCGGCGAGCCGCAGACAGTACAAATAGTACGGAACCGATTCACTTGGTGCTTCAGCACCTTAGAGAATCGTTCTCTTTGAGCTAAGGCGAGGCAACGCCGTACTGGTTTAAATTTAATCCATTAATAGTGTATATTAAGTACGTCTGATATACACGATACCCTACGAGGGTGTAAGCTTTAGTTCACATTTAAAATGACCTCTTTAAACCTGTCTTTCGGCAGGTTTCTTTTTAGGTTGTTTGGAAATCGTGTGCAGACAAGGTGTAAAATAGGTAACAGCATAAAATAATGCGGTTTTACCGCCCATATATTTACAAAAGCCAAATTTTTAAACATATATCCTTGATATATACACGGCGTAAACATATACTGGAAACATCTTTAAATTTTCCGAAATTTTAAATATGAGCAACTGGAAACCCAATATTCCCTATAACGATTTACCACCCCTGCCGCCAAAACAGGATATTGAAAGCAAAACCATCCTGAAACGTTGTATAGCCGCCCGTGCATCCCTTGCCCGTTTAAAGCAGGCGGCAGAATTGATACCGAATCAAGCCATGCTGATTAACACCCTTCCTGTTATGGAAGCCCGTGCAAGTTCGGAAATTGAAAACATCGTAACCACCACGGACAAGCTGTTTCAATCCCTGCAAATGGATACGGAACGGCAAGACCCTGCCACGAAAGAAGCCCTGCAATACCGCACCGCCCTGTTTGCAGGCTATGAATCACTGACGAGCCGCCCTTTATGCACACAAACCGCCATCATGGTCTGCAACGCCATCAAGCACCCCTACGAAATGGCCATCCGCAAAACAGGCGGCACAGCCCTAAAAGGAGGCAACAGCGGAAATGTTGTCTATACCCCGCCCGAAGGAGAAGAAACCATACGCGGCAAGCTGGCAAATTGGGAGCGGTTTATTCACGAAAGCGGCGATTTAGACCCGCTTATCATCATGGCGGCGGCACATTACCAATTTGAAGCCATCCATCCGTTTACGGACGGCAACGGGCGGACGGGGCGCATATTGAACAGCCTGCTATTGATTGAAAAAGGGCTTTTGGATTTGCCTATTTTGTATTTGAGCCGCTACATCATCGAAAACAGGGCGGACTATTACCGCCTGCTTTTAGGCGTAACCGAACGGCAGGACTGGGAAAGCTGGATAATCTACATCTTAGACGGCGTAGCTGACACCGCCGATTGGACGGTATCGAAAATAGATGCGATACGCCGCCTGTTCGAGCAGACACGGCAACACATACGGACACACGCACAAGGAATCTACACGCACGAACTGGTAAATCTTCTGTTTGAGCAGCCATATACACGCATTGCCAACCTAGAAGCGGCAGGGATAGCCAAACGGCAGACGGCCTCTAAGTACCTGAAAGAGCTTTCAGACATAGGTGTGCTGCAAGAAATCGTCATCGGCAGGGACAAACTATTCATTCATCCGCGCCTAATGGAACTATTGCGGGGAGAGGGCAACAGCTTTACCTCATTCCAATCCCTCGTTAAAGCATAGCCAAAATAATCAATAATCCGGAGGTCAATATGGCAAGAAGGTCAAAAACATTTGAAGAAGCTGCTGCTGAGGTTGAGGAACGTTTCGGTCATCGTGGCATTAAGTTGGTCGAGTTTGAGGGTACAGCCAAGCCGTGTGTAATCAACTGCCCTAAACATGGAAACCAAACCTGTTCGAGGTACTCCAATATGTTCATAGGAAGTAGCTGGGGTTGCCCCTCTTGTGGTAATGAGCAAGCTGCAAAAGCCGGTATAGCGACCCTTAGGAAGAATCACATAGCGTTAGAAATGCTGAAACAGGCTGTAACAGGTATGACCAAGCAAGAGCGCATCACGACGCAAGCCTACAATGAGATGACCAAATCCGTGGCAGGTTCAAACAGCATAGTCCTTAACGATGTCCAAGGCGATACGACCATCAACAACCATCATACGCATACGCACAACCACAGCGATGCCGATGGCAAAGCACTGTCGATGAGGCTCACACCCCGTCCTTTGTTGTCAGACCGTCAGGCGGCGGCTTTCGCCCGTACAGGCAAACTCACGGGCAGTTTCGACCTGTTTGCTTCGGTGGTCGCCCCCTCGCAGTACACGTTTGCCGTTGCCATGCCCGACACGTCCATGTCGCCGGTTATCGAAAAGGGAGACTTGCTGGTGGTCGAGCCGCGTATGTGCCCTGCGGACGAAGACATCGCGCTGATTGAACTGTCCGACAAGCGGCTGGTCGTCGCGCACCTTGTTATCGATATTGCGGGCAGGATGCTGATTTATCAGACGGGCAGGCCGTCTGAAGCCTTTGACCTGCCCGAAGGCAGCACGATTTTAGGTGTGGTGCTGGAGTCAAAAAACGGTTTATGTCCGCCGCACAGGCAAGAAGGCGTGTTGATTCGGATTACCGCCCCTGATGTGTGGACGGTTGGTATGATTTCCGCTTCCAAAACGTCGTGTACGCGCCCGACCGCAGCCCGGAAATCAGCCGTATGCTTTCTTCGATTTTGGCAGGCTACGCGTGGGATACCGAAAACCCGTTCGTGGCGAAATCCGAACAACGCCTGACTGCCTTGTCCGAATGGGTCGGTCAGTTGGAAACCGAATAAATCCGTACCGCCATACAAAATGCCGTCTGAATCCAATCGGGTTCAGACGGCATTGCCATTTCAACTGTTTTTATGATTACTCGGGGCGCATCTGCGGAAACAGAATCACATCGCGGATGGTTTGCGAATCGGTCAGCAGCATTACCAAGCGGTCGATACCGATGCCGCAACCGCCGGTCGGCGGCAAACCGAATTCCATCGCGCGGATGTAGTCGGCATCGTAGTGCATGGCTTCGTCGTCGCCCGCGTCTTTTTGCACCACTTGCGCTTTGAAGCGTTCGGCTTGGTCTTCGGGGTCGTTCAACTCGGAATAGCCGTTTGCCAGTTCGCGGCCGACAACGAACAATTCGAAACGTTCGGTCAGACCTTGTTTGGTATCCGAAGCGCGCGCCAACGGTGAAACTTCGACCGGGTAATCGACGATGAAGGTCGGATTCCACAGCTTGCCCTCGGCGCAACCTTCAAACAGCGCGAGTTGCAGGCTGCCGATGCCCGGGGACGGCGGCAGGCTTTCGCCGTGTTTGACGATTTCTTTTTTCAGCCATTCCGCATCGTTCAACTGCTCGTCGGTGTAGTGCGGATTGTATTTTTTGATGGCTTCGAGAATGGTCAGGCGTTCAAACGGGCTTTCCAAATCGACTTCTTTGCCGTTGTAAGTGATGTTTGCCGTGCCGTTTACCGTGCGCGATGCGTTGCGGATGATGTCTTCCGCCATCTGCATCATGCGTTCGTAGTCGGAGAAGGCTTCGTAGAATTCGATCATGGTGAATTCGGGGTTGTGGCGCACGGACATGCCTTCGTTGCGGAAGCTGCGGTTGATTTCAAACACGCGTTCCAAACCACCGACAACCAGGCGTTTCAAATACAGCTCAGGCGCGATACGCAGGTAAAGCGGAATATCTAAGGCATTGTGATGGGTAACGAAGGGTTTTGCCGTCGCGCCGCCGGGAATCGGGTGCATCATCGGGGTTTCGACTTCGAGATAATGCTCGCCCACCATAAAATTACGCACGGATTGGATGATTTGGCTGCGTTTGATAAAGGTATTGCGCGATTCTTCATTGGCAATCAAATCAACATAGCGTTGGCGGTATTTGGTTTCCTGATCGCTCAAACCTTTGTGTTTGTCGGGCAGCGGGCGTAGGGATTTGGACAGCAGGCGGATGCCGGACACGCGTACGGTCAGTTCGCCGTGGTTGGTTTTGAACAAAGTGCCTTCCGCGCCGACGATGTCGCCCAAATCCCAATGGTTGAAGTCGTCCAAAACTTCTTGGCTCACGCCTTTGTTGTTCAGATAAAGCTGGATTTGCCCGGACACGTCTTGAATGGTGGCAAAACTCGCCTTGCCCATTTGACGCTTCAGCATCATGCGGCCGGCCACTTTGACGGGAATGCCTTGCGGATCGAGTTCTTCTTTGCCGATTTCGCCGTATTGGGCGTGCAAATCGGCGGCGAAGCTGTCGCGTTTGAAGTCGTTGGGATAGGCGTTGCGCTGTTGGCGGATGTTGTGCAGTTTTTCGCGGCGCAGGGCGATGATTTGGTTTTCGTCCAACTGCGGCTCGGTTTGCGGATGGTTTTGTTCGCTCATAAGGTTTTCCGAAAAAATAAATCAGGCGCAATCTGTTTCAGACGACCTGACCGAATCACAAAATTTGCGCATATTTTACGCGATGTCGGCATTTTTTTCCATAAACGCGACAATGCCGTCTGAAAGCGGTTTGCGGTTTCAGACGGCATCGTTATCATTTGAACATTCCCGCCAAATTCAATAAGAACAAAACGGTAAAACCGGTCAGATAAATCAAGCCTGCCAATGCAAGGGCATTCATACCTGATGTGAGTTTGTGTTTTTCATCACCTTTAACCAAACGGTAATTCAGCCAGGCAAACACAGGGGCGGACACAAAAGCGGCAATCATCGCAAATTTGAGCAGATTCGCCATTACGCCGTCAAACCAGAAAATCACCGCCAAACCGCTGCCCGCCACCCAAATATTCCAGGCAAAGAATTCGGCGTTGCCCGTTTTGTCTTTTCCGCGCAGCAGGCGCACGGGTTCGGCAATGGCACGGGCATAGCCGTCCACGACGGTAATCGTCGTGCCGTACATACAGGCAAACGCGATAAACGCCACCAGCGGGCGCGACCAGCCGCCGATGGTAACGGCGTACATATTGATCAATTGCCCGATATATTTGCCGCCCGCCATCTGCACTGCTTCGCCGTTGCCGTATTGCACAAACGCGCCCAGTGCAAGGAAAACCAAAGCCAAAACCGCACTGGCGATATAACCGACGTTGAAATCAAAAATCCCGTCGCGGTATTCGGAAGGATTGATGCGTTGTTTTTCGGTTACCCACAAAGAATTGATGGCGGAAATTTCAATCGGCGCGGGCATCCAGCCCATCAGCGCGATCAGGAAGCCCAAACCGGCAAGCGTCCACGGTGTCGGCTCGATAAAATCGGACTGCATCTGCATACCGCGCGACATAGCGATGCCGGCGGCGGCAAGCGTGGCGATACTCAAAGTAACGATGATGATTTTGGAAACGCGATCCAAAGCGCGGTAACGTCCGCTCACCAAAATAATCAGGCAGGATGCCATAATCAAGGCGGCAACCGTGCCGGCATCAAACATCAGCGAGGGAATCGCCATTTTGACGATGGCGGCGGTTACAATGGCGACCGCGCCCGCGTTAATCGTGGCGGAGAGGATGCACAAAATCAGGAATACCCACAAATAAACGCGGCTTTTCTCGGCATAACCTTCAATCAGGCTCTTGCCCGTGTCCAGCGTGTAATGCGCGCTGAAGCGGAAAAACGGGTATTTGAAGAGGTTGGTCAGGATGATGATGAGCGCGATCTGCCAGCCGTAAAGCGCGCCCGCCTGCGTCGAGGCAATCAGGTGCGAACCGCCGACCGCCGCCGAAGCCATCATGATCCCCGGACCCAATGCGTTGATTTTACTTTTCCAAGTCGAAATATGTTGTTCGGACATAAAGTCTTCCGTATTTTTAACTGTGTTTCAACACACAGAGCCGCATATTCGGACACAGCCCTATCTATTGCTCCAATTTGGGCGGGATTGCCCCCAAACAAACCCAAATCCTACCGTCTTCAAAAACAGGATACCGCCCGGTAGGGAAATTTTGATGAAAACACGTATTGTAACGTAATCCAAATACCTGCCAACACACACTATTAGAACTTCATGCTCAAACTTGACTATATTTTCCATATTACTTCCAAAAAAAGGCATAAAACGACATTTTATGCCTAAAATTTTACAACAAACAACCTTACATCGCTTTTTTCGCGCAAACACGCACCATCCGATCAGCCCGTCCGTTTTGCAGCAGGCTGGCGATTTGATAAGATGGTTATGTTTTTCAGACGGCATTTCAGATTTCCGTCCATGCCATCTGAAGCCGCAAAACCCGATTGGAGGAACTGTTATGAATACCGTATCGAATTATCTGTCCGCATTACGCGAAGCCATGAAGGCGCAAGGCTTGGATGCACTCGTCATCCCTTCCGCCGACCCCCACCTGTCCGAATACCTGCCCGAGCATTGGCAGGCGCGCCGCGAATTATCGGGCTTTACCGGCTCGGTCGGCACGTTTGTCCTGACCACCGATGAAGCGGGCGTGTGGGTGGACAGCCGCTATTGGGAACAAGCCGCCAAACAGCTTGCGGGCAGCGGCATTGTGCTGCAAAAAAGCGGGCAAGTGCCGCCGTACAACGAATGGCTCGCGGCAAGCCTGCCCGAAAACGCCGCCGTCGGCATCCCTTCCGATATGGTCTCGCTCACCGGCAAACGCACTTTGGCGCAATCACTCGCCGCCAAAAACATCCGCATCGAACACCCGGATAATTTACTGAATCAAGTGTGGACAAACCGCCCCGCCCTCCCCGCCGAAACGGTGTTCATCCACGACCCCGACTATGTTTCTGAAACCGCCGCCGAAAAACTCGCCCGCGTGCGCGCCGTGATGGCGGAAAAAGGCGCGGATTACCACTTGGTTTCCTCGCTTGACGACATCGCCTGGCTGACCAACCTGCGCGGCAGCGACGTGCCTTTCAATCCCGTTTTCGTGTCCTTCCTGCTGATTGGCAAAGACAACGCCGTCCTGTTTACCGACCGATGCCGTCTGAACGCCGAAGCCGCCGCCGCGCTGCAAACCGCCGGCATCGCGGTCGAACCTTACGCCCAAGTTGCCGACAAACTCGCGCAAATCGGCGGCGTGCTGCTCATCGAGCCGAACAAAACCGCCGTCAGCACGCTTGTGCGCCTGCCCGAAAGCGTGCGCCTTATCGAGGGAATCAACCCATCCACGCTGTTCAAATCCTGCAAATCCGAAGCCGACATCGCCCGCATCCGCGAAGCGATGGAACACGACGGCGCGGCGTTGTGCGGTTTCTTCGCCGAGTTTGAAGACATCATCGGCAACGGCGGCAGCCTGACCGAAATCGACGTGGACACCATGCTTTATCGCCACCGCAGCGTGCGCCCAGGCTTCATTTCATTGAGTTTCGACACCATCGCAGGCTTCAACGCCAACGGCGCACTGCCGCATTACAGCGCGACACCCGAAAGCCACAGCACCATCAGCGGCAACGGGCTTTTGCTCATCGACTCCGGCGCGCAATACAAAGGCGGCACGACCGACATCACCCGCGTCGTCCCCGTCGGCACGCCGAGTGCCGAACAAAAAAGCGACAACACCCTCGTTCTCAAAGCCCATATCGCGCTTGCCGAAGCCGTGTTCCCCGAAAACATCCCCTCGCCGCTGATTGATGCGATTTGCCGCAAACCCCTGTGGCAGGCGCAATGCGACTACGGCCACGGCACCGGACACGGCGTAGGCTATTTCCTCAACGTCCACGAAGGCCCGCAGCGCATCGCCTTCGCCGCCCCCGCCACGCCCGAAACCGCCATGAAAAAAGGCATGGTTACCTCCATCGAACCCGGACTCTACCGCCCGGGAAAATGGGGCATCCGCATTGAAAACCTTGCCGCCAACCAAGCCGTCGCCGCCCCTCAAGAAACCGAATTCGGCAGCTTCCTCTGTTTTGAAACCCTGACCCTCTGCCCCATCGACACCCGCCTGATGGACACCGCCCTCATGACCGACGGCGAAATCGACTGGGTCAACCGCTACCACGCCGAAGTCCGCCGCCGCCTCGAGCCGCTGACCGAAGGCGCGGCAAAAGCGTGGCTGATCAAACGCACCGAACCGCTGGCGCGTTAAACAGCACGGCGCAAAAAATGCCGTCTGAAAGCCCTTCAGACGGCATTGGTTTCCCAAAACATCCCGCACCGTTTTCATCTTGCCGCAAGCAA
>PVMJ01000262.1_pt1 | contig 9718 bp, 7 predicted proteins | sample 1853361 | NCBI WGS metagenome assembly PVMJ01 (sample SAMN08533506, study PRJNA380276) | Synthetic metagenome, whole genome shotgun sequencing project. | isolation source: mock microbial community containing genomic DNA from 20 ATCC strains | collected 2017 | reverse complement strand
TCTTTTGCCGCAGAGCTGATTCTTAAGTGTTTTTCAGGAAAGATCAAACCTCATGCATAAGGGCACCAAACAAATAGAAATTACTTGAGGTTTGCAGAGAGACCGCATGAAGCTCTCCTTTCTTCGTCGAATCAATGCTTGTATCTGTCTTGATCGATATGAGGGGGGGAAGGGTTATTGTGCAACGGTCTCATTCTATGTTTTTTTGCGAACCTAAATGGAATGAAAAAGACTACATTTGCACCGTTGTTATTGGATACATATGCTGATTACAGAGAGAATTTACGTATTGGAAGATGTCGATGTACAGGCTTTCCTCGGTGTAAATAACAGCAATCTCATGCTCTTGCGCACTCTCTTCCCGAAGTTGCGCCTGGTGGCACACCATAATGTGCTCAAGATTATGGGCGATTCGCGCGAGACGGATCGTTTCCTGGAAGTTTTGGAGCCGATGGTGGCGTATTGCCGTGAGTACAACCTCCTGCCCGAAGATGTGATCCTGCGCATTGCACAGGGTGCCAAGCTGCCCGCTGACGATGTCCCTAAACATCTTATCCTGCATGGAACGGGAGGCAAGAGCATCATTGCCAGAGGTGATAATCAGCAGAAACTTGTGGAGGCTTTCGAGGCCAATGACCTCGTTTTTGCCATCGGCCCTGCCGGAACGGGCAAGACCTTCGTAGCCATCAGTCTGGCTGTCCGTGCCTTGAAAAGCAAGCAGGTGCGCCGTATCATTCTCTCACGTCCTGCCGTGGAAGCCGGCGAGAAGCTGGGATTTCTGCCCGGTGAGATGAAAGATAAGCTCGATCCCTACTTGCAGCCTCTGTATGATGCGCTGGAGGAGATGATCCCTGCCGTGAAGCTAAAAGAGTACATCGAAAACAACATCATCCAGATAGCACCATTGGCCTACATGAGAGGACGTACGCTCAACGATGCCGTGGTCATTCTGGACGAAGCTCAGAATACGACCGAGTTGCAGATGAAAATGTTCCTGACCCGCCTTGGTGCCAATGCCAAGATGATCGTCACCGGCGACATTACGCAGACCGATCTTCCCAGAGGTGTGCACTCCGGTCTGCGTCAGGCTCTGACTATCCTCCAAGGAACGAGAGGGATAGGCTATATTGCATTCCAACGCGCTGATATAGTACGCCATCCGCTCGTACAGCGTGTGGTGGATGCCTACGACCGGTACGATGCCGAACGGAAAAAGGAGGCCGAAGCCGCAGCTTTCGCTGCGCAAACCATATAGAATCAGGCGATAGGTACCCCCGATATTATTACGAATCACTTAGCATACAATTCACGATGAAAGAAACATTAGCTCGTACCGACTTCAGACTGCCGGGACAGAAAGCCGTATATCACGGCAAGGTGCGCGACGTATACACGTTGGAGAATGATCTTCTGGTCATGATAGCCACGGATCGCATATCGGCTTTCGACGTAGTCCTTCCGGCCGGTATCCCTTACAAGGGTCAGGTACTCAATCAGATAGCGGCACACTACCTCGATGCCACTCGCGATATAGTTCCGAACTGGAAGATAGCTACGCCCGACCCGATGGTTACTATCGGACACCGTTGCGAACCGTTCAAGGTCGAGATGGTCATCCGCGGCTACATCACAGGAAGTGCATGGCGTGCCTATGCTGCCGGCGAGCGAGTGCTTTGCGGTCTGCCTCTTCCCGAGGGCATGCGCGAAAATCAGCGTTTCGAACATCCCATTATCACCCCTACGACCAAGGCCGATGAGGGTCACGATGAGAATATCTCTCGTGAGGAAATCATTGCTCAGGGACTGGTGTCGAAAGAGGACTACGAGCAGATAGAACGCTATACTTACGCACTTTTCGAGCGCGGTACTCAAATGGCTGCTGAAAAGGGGCTTATTTTGGTGGATACCAAATACGAATTCGGCAAGAAGGACGGTAAGATCTACCTGATCGACGAAATACATACGCCGGACTCTTCTCGCTACTTCTATGCCGAGGGCTATCAGGAGCGATTCGAACGGGGCGAAGCCCAGAAGCAGTTATCCAAGGAGTTTGTTCGTCAGTGGCTGATCGAGAACGGTTTCCAGGGCAAGCCCGGCCAGCAAATACCGGAAATGACGGAAGCATACTGCGACAGTGTGTCGGAGCGGTACATAGAATTGTACGAGCGAGTGGTAGGTAAGCCCTTCGAAAAGGCAGACCTGAGCAATCTGGCAGAAAGAATAGAAAAGAACATAACGGAGTATCTGCGTTAGCAGTCGGCTGACTGTCGAATAATCATGTGCCATGCAAAGTCCTGAAAAAATAACCCCCTATGACACCGAATGCCCCAAGAATGAGCAGGTAGAGGCCATGTTCAATCATATCGCCGGACATTACGATCGTCTCAATCACCTCTTTTCATGGGGAATGGATCGTGTATGGCGGCAGAAGGCTATCCGTATGATCGAGCCTTTCGCTCCACATACAGTGCTGGATGTGGCTACCGGAACGGGTGATTTAGCCATCGAAATATGCAGGCATATCCCTTCAGTCAAGCAGGTGACGGGTGTAGATCTTTCGTTGGAAATGATGAGGATAGGGGAGCAGAAAGTACGTTCGGAGAATTTGGACAATCGGATTACGTTCATGCAGAAAGATTGTCTCGATCTTCCTTTCGCAGATCATAGTTTCGATGCAGTTACAGTGGCTTTCGGCTTGCGCAACTTTCAGAATATCAAACTCGGTCTGGAGGAAATGTATCGTGTGCTCAATGAGGGTGCTCCTCTGATGATACTGGAGCTTTCCCGTCCGGTGAGTTTCCCCTGGAAGCAGGGCTACAACTTCTATGCTTCGCATGTGATACCGGTTGTCGGTCGTTTCCTCTCACAGGATGCGGAAGCCTATACCTATCTTCCCGAATCGATAGCAGCCATGCCTCAACGGGAAGAACTGGCGGACCTGATGCTCTCTGTCGGATTTCGGGAGGCGTATTATCGTAGCCTTTCGTTGGAGGTGGCAACCGTTTATATGGGACTGAAATGAAAAAGTACGGTCTGATCGGCTATCCACTGGCTCATTCGCTGTCTGCCGAATTCTTCAACGCCAAATTCAAGACGGAGGGAATCAATGCCGTCTACGAACTTTTCCTTCTGGAGTCGCTTTCCCAACTGAAGAGTCTGCTTTCGCTCCATCCCTCTCTTCAGGGGTTCAATGTGACATCGCCGTACAAAGTGGAGGTGATGCGCTATCTGGATCGGATAGACGAGGAAGCGGAATTGACCGGAGCCGTCAATACGATTCGGGTAGAACGTGCGCGCTTTCGTCGTCCCCATCTCGTCGGTTATAATACCGATGTGAAAGGCTTTGCCGATAGCCTGGAGCTGATCCGAAAGCCGTGGCATACGCAAGCTCTCGTCTTGGGATCGGGTGGGGCAGCACTGGCTGTGATGCGCGCTCTGAAGAAGATGGGAATAGTACATCGGCAGGTCAGTCGCACACCTTCGGCTCCCGGTGTGTATGCATATTCGGATCTGACGCCGGAGATTATCGAACGGCACAAGCTGATCGTCAATGCCACTCCGGTGGGTATGTATCCACATATAGACCAATGTCCGTCTATTCCGTTCGAGGGTATAGGTGCAGAGCATCTCTGTTATGATCTGATCTATAATCCGCAGGAAACGATCTTCATGCATCGCGCTCAAGCACAGGGTGCTTCTGTGCAGAACGGATTGGAGATGCTGCTCATACAGGCGTTGTGCAGTTGGCGTATCTGGAACGAACGATAGTCTCTCTCCCCGTATATCCGTTTTCCTATGTCCTCGCATTCCGTTCGGTATTTAATCGGCATTGCCGGCTGCTTGCTTCTCATGCTTGCTTCCTCCTGCTCGGTCACTCGTTATGTGCCGGACGGTAGCAGACTATTAGACAGGGTAACGATCGCAAGCGAAACGGACAGTATCGCTCTGCCGGAAGATATTCGGGACTATACCCTCCAGCAACCCAATTACAGACTGTTCGGGATGACTCGCTGGCTACTGCGCGTCTATAGCAGCTCGAATCCGAACAGCAACAGCTGGTGGAACCGTTCGCTCCGGAAAATGGGCGAACCGCCTGTCCTCATCGATTCTGTCCTCACCGAGCGTACTGCCAACCGTCTGGCAAAGGCGATGGCCGGCGATGGCTTTCTCGATGCTACTGCTCGTGCCGTGGTAGACACCGGCTTGTACAAGAAAGCTCGCATTACTTATCTGATTCAGCCCGGAAGCCGTTATTATATACGCAATATGGCTTTGGATGTGAAGAATCCACTCCTTCCTCCCGTTACGCTTGGCAATTCGCTTCTTTCGGCATACAAGGTCGGGATCAGCGAGGGTTCTCCCTTGTCGCCCATCGTACTCGATGAAGAGAGAAAGGCGATAGCTCGTCATATGCGCAACAACGGCTTCTGGAAGTTCTCCGCCGAGGATGTTTATTATGAAGCCGATACTACCGTTTCAGGAGGATCGGGTACGAAATCTGCCGATCTGAAATTGGTGGTCAATGGTATCGGGCGTTATCCATATCGGATCGGCAGGGTATTCTTTCATGCCGATTATGATCCTCTCGAATCGGACTTCAGAGTTCAGGAGCTGCCACGTATCGATTCGATTTCGCGTGGCGATTACACTGTTTACTATGGGAGTAGGGGACGTTATATCCGGGCATCGGCTCTCACGCGGTCGGTGTCCGTTACACCGGGAGCTTTTTTCTGCGAGGATGATGTGGAACGCTCTTATATCAAGCTGAATGCGCTCCCTATCGTTCGGAACGTGAATATCCGATTTGTGGAGCACAATGGTAAGGATGAGATTGCTCCGGCGGATAGCTCTCGCCTTGTGGACTGCTATATTCTTACCGTTCCGGCCAAGAGCAAATCGTTCGAAGCCGAAGTCCTCGGCACCAATTCCGCAGGAGACTTCGGGGCGGCTTTGTCTCTCGGTTTCACCGATCGCAATTTGTTTCGTGGGGCGGAGATGTTCAATATCAAACTCAAGGGTGCTTACGAAGCCATTCGCAAGGGTTCGCACAGCTTCATGGAATATGGGGTGGAAAGTTCGCTCCGTTTCCCTCGTCTCCTCTTCCCATTCATTTCTGACGAAACGCGCCGGCGGCTACGGGCATCCACGGAATGGAAGATCGGGTATAATTACCAGACACGTCCGGAGTTCGATCGGGTGATTCTCTCCGCTCAACTCAATTATTCATGGCAGACCTACCTGCACAATCGTCTGCGTCATACGATCCGCCTGCTGGATGTCGATTATCTCCATCTCCCGTACATCGATCCCGACTTTGCCCAATCCCTTCCGCCTACGACTGCACTGTATAACTACACGGAGCAGTTTATCCTCGGCTCGGCATATATACTGAACTATACCACGGCTTCGTCCATGGAGCGTATCGTATCCAATCCTTTTACGGCACGGTTCAGTATCCAGACAGCCGGCAACCTGCTGCAAGCCATTTCTTATCTGACCGATTCTCCGAAAGACGAACACGGGTTGTATAAAATGTTCGGTCTGCACTATGCTCAGTTCGTCAAGCTCGATCTCGATCTGGCTAAAACCGTTCTTCTCGAAAAGGACAATACTTTGGCACTGCATCTGGGTTTCGGACTGGCTTTCCCTTATGGCAATGCTCGCCATATACCCTTTGAGTTACGTTACTTTGCCGGAGGATCGAACAGCGTTCGTGGCTGGAGTGTCCGTACCCTCGGCCCGGGGAGTATGAAGATGACTCCGGACAAGACCTTCTTCGATCAGATGGGTGATATTCGTCTGGATCTGAATGTCGAATACAGGACAAAGCTGTTCTGGAAGTTTCGCGCAGCAGCTTTTGTCGATGCCGGCAATGTCTGGACGATAAAGGAGTATGAGAATCAGGAGGACGGGCTCTTTCGTTTCGATCGCTTCTACAAGGAAATAGCTTTGGCCTACGGTCTGGGGCTTCGTCTCGACTTCGATTATTTCCTTGTGCGGCTGGATGCCGGACTGAAAGCCTACGATCCTCAGCAGACAGGGCGTTACAAATGGGCTATCACACGCCCAAACCTTTCTTCCAATTTCGCTTGGCACATTGCAGTAGGCTATCCGTTCTGATCCTTTTTCTTGCACAAGCGTAGCACGACAATGATTCCTTTAATACTTCCGACTATAAAGCTCGCAGGCTTTATACTATAAAGTATAGAGGCTTTATAGTATAAAGTGGTATGGGTTTATAGTATAAAGGGTGGAGGGTTTTAAGTATAAAGTCAGAAGGGTTTATAGTATAAAGTATGAAGGGTCCGCCGGAATACTCCTTTGGGCATCGTCCGAATCCGTTTTTACGGGCTGTAAATCCTTGCTTGTAAGAGGCTACAAATACAGTGCCACCGAGCCGATGGGGCAGAGATTAGACCAAAAGTCATTCGAATGCTGTTCGGCATGCTATTTTGTCACCTTTCATCGCCACTTTTGTGAAAACGTAACATGATCGTGGCAGAAGTTTTCTTCTCAAAAGGCAGGAAATGTCAGTTAATATCGGATTGTGCCTATTCTGCAATACAGGAACCGGCTCTCTTATCTCTGCACAGACCGAGCAAACCGAAGCCGATCCGAATCATATACCCGGAAGGAACCGGAACTTCAGAACGCCTCTTGACGTCTCAATCCTAAATTTATCGCAACGTTGTACTCGATACCGGATCTGCGAAAGAAAAAAACGGTGACAAAATTTGGTGGTATCAAATAAAACACACATCTTTGCACCCGTCAAGAGACAAGGTGCCATAGCTCAGTTGGTAGAGCAAAGGACTGAAAATCCTTGTGTCCCCGGTTCGATTCCTGGTGGCACCACGACACAAAACTTGTATAATGCGAACCTCTCGATTTCATTTTGAAATCGAGAGGTTTTTCTTTTTAGTCGCCTTACTCCAGGCAAATCACAAAGAAAAAGGACTGAACCAAAATCCAGTTTTGACACAGCTTCGGTTCTTTTTTCTGTGTTTCAAGCTCTGTTCTTCTGTTTCTTTGTCCATGAGTTCCACCCTATGTGGAAGGCCAATGGATGGATAAAAGGAAAGGACAACCATTGGAAAATCTGAGTGAATGCAAAGCTTACCTTCGGACATTGTACAGATTGGGACTCTGCACTCAAGAGATTGGACGCTAACTATATAGACTGGATGTCCAAGAAAACGACTACATTTGTTACAAAAACAGATACATTTAATCAATAAAATTCAAACAGTCATGAACAAAAACAACGATCTAAAAGAAAATGACAACAAACTGTCAAATGTGCCTGAACCTAATCGGCAAGAAGCTATTGCCTATTATAACAGAGGCGTCGGCTGCTGTATTGTAGGATCGTATGAAGAAGCGATTAAAGACTATTCTAAGGCAATAGAATTAGACGATAAATTCGTCCATGCGTATCATGGAAGAGGAATTGCATATTTTAAAAAAGGATCGTATGAAGAAGCGATTAAAGACTATTCTCAGGCAATAGAATTAGACGATAAATACGCCCCTGCGTATCATGGTAGAGGAAATGCATATTCTAAGAAAGGATGGTATAAAAAAGCGATTAAAGACTATTCTCAGGCAATAGAATTAGACGATAAATTCGCCCATGCGTATTATGATAGAGGGAATGCATATTGTGAGAAAGGATCATATGAAGAAGCGATTAAAGACTTTTCTAAGGCAATAGAATTAAACGATAAATACACCTATGCGTATCATAGTAGAGGAATTGCATATTGTGAGAAAGGGATCGTATAAAGAAGCGATTAAAGACTATTCTAAGGCAATAGAATTAGACGGTAAATTCGCCCATGCGTATTATGATAGAGGGAATGCATATTGTGAGAAAGGATCATATGAAGAAGCGATTAAAGACTATTCTAAGGCAATAGAATTAGACGGTAAATTCGCCCATGCGTATCATAATAGAGGGAATGCATATTGTGAGAAAGGATCATATGAAGAAGCGATTAAAGACTATTCTCAGGCAATAGAATTAGACGATAAATACATCCTTGGGTATAATGGTAGAGGAGTTGCATATTATGAGATAGGAGATTTTGAAAAAAGTCAAGCGGACTTCAATACAGTGCTATATCTGATTCTCTCCAATGAATTAATAAATCTTATAAGACCTATAAGACCTGGACTATCCCGATTAATAAGGGCTTTTGATGGCTATCCTCACAACTGTCACACTCTATTTCAGTACATATCTCTACCGACAGATTCTTTTTTCTCTCAAGGCCCCACTTCTTTTATCTCCTATTGGCAACGTGTTAGCCCTATACAAGACTTCTTGCTTTTACTACACTACTATGAGCTGCAGTTACCGCACGAAGAGTTCGTAAGTTTTTATCCCATTCTCATCTATAATCTCGGAGGATGTTCTGAGGCTTTCAAAGTTTTTGACGAAGAATTGGATACAGGAGAACAACCTCTTTCAGCCCAACAATACTACTATTTTATTCTCTCTGCTCTAAGTTTGAGTGAAGATGCCAATCTTGGTCAAAAGAACATTATCACAGATGCCATAGACAAAGTATCGACTCAAAAAGAGCCGGCTCCTATAGATTATTACTACTTAGGAATGATACACCTCTTGAACAATGATAAAGAATCTGCAGTACAGGCCTTTCATTGCTCTTCTATTCCTTTTTCCCGAATAATGACAGATAGCCTGAACGAAACAACTCCCAGTCAAGAGTTAAGGCATCTCTTGCAAAACATACATTCAAAAGAGATACAGCCCATAGATATTGAGCAAGGAAATTTGTCCCAATTCGAAGAATACCTTCATCTTTTGGAGGTTTGCTATTTCCCAGAGATGGCAAGAAAGTATTTGGAGAAAGAAGTAAAAATGCTTTGGAATGCTTTTGAACTGACAGAAGAAGCTCGTAAGGAGTTGGCAGACAAAATACGTTTCCTCGAATGTAAAAGATTTGTAAGTCAACTGAAAACTGTAAGCCTGTCGCAAGAAGAGTTTCAACGAGTCGAAAGCACTATCCTGTTTGAAACACAAAACTTATCTTCGAAAGAAGAAATTGAGGCTAAAATCGTGAGGTTAATCAGTTCTCATGGACAGGATACCACTCACCGGGAAATAATTCTCAAGCTTATACAATACCACTCCTATAATGGAGATATTGGTGCAGAAGAAATGTTCTTCTTAATGCTTTGGTTCGATCGAAATATTTCGAACAAAAAGTCAAAGAATATTTCTGCAACATCAATGGATATAATGATAGCAATATTTTCTGGTTGCATAACACACTATTTAGGCAATAATAGCCTATTTATTAGTTGCCTTGGGGCTGCTATTCCTGTAATTGCAGGAAAATTCATCGAGAATGAGACTTCTTCCGAAGAAATGAGCTATGAAGAATTCAAAAAACAGCTCTTTGAGTGCAGCGAGGTAGATGACCTCATCAAACTTATTAATAAATCGGGTTATTGCCGTCCGATAAAAGTTGTTTGATTGCTCACCAGCTTTTGATGATATAAAAAAGCAGGTATCGATCCTCCAGGATCGATACCTGCTTCATTCAAATTAAATATCATCTTATCCCATTATTGAACTATGACGAGGGACTAAGCTCTTGCTTCTTGTTGAAGTTAAAAGTGATTTGTTGCACCTTGCCGAAGTTATCTTCTATATATGAGACCTTTGCAAAATAAGGAGGTGGAGTAA
>PVMJ01000217.1_pt1 | contig 11371 bp, 9 predicted proteins | sample 1853361 | NCBI WGS metagenome assembly PVMJ01 (sample SAMN08533506, study PRJNA380276) | Synthetic metagenome, whole genome shotgun sequencing project. | isolation source: mock microbial community containing genomic DNA from 20 ATCC strains | collected 2017 | reverse complement strand
TAACCACCCTTGAGGAGCTCGTACAAGTAGCTCCTCAAAGGGGGGATTTACAACTACTTTCACTCCTTACTGCCACCTCTTTCACTCGCTCCTTTTATGCCAAGAACTCCTCTTTACTCCACCTCCTTATTTTGCAAAGGTCTCCATCTCAGGCATCAAAGAAGTAAGCAAACGCTTTCGGGAGATTGCCCAAACGCACCGTCTGCTCTTCGGGGGAGAAATCTACCTCACAGGACGGGAGGTTTGCGAACACCTTTTCATCAGCCCGCGTACCTTGCAGGACTATCGGGACAAAGGCATTATTCCCTACACCCAAATTGCAGGAAAAATCCTCTATCGACACTCTGACATCAACCGATTACTGCAAGAGAACTATCGGAGATAAAGCATTTGCAAGAGGCTTTTCCCTGATGTTTGGCAACCACACAGAAAGAACCTACCGAATGGTCGTCCAAAAGATACCGAGCAATCTCTCGAACGCTCGGTATCTTTTCGCTGATTACTCGGTATCTTTTCGCTATAAATCAAGTACATTTGCGTTATTAACTCAAGAAAATCTCTCCCGTGAGCGAAATCCTCCGACTTCGAGAGAGAAAACAAAGGAGGAAACACCATTGAATTATGGCAAATAAACCATTGCAATTCGTTCTTATGGAACGCAAGATGAATGTCGGTCCTCAGGCAGGAAAGATAGTACAAGTTGCCCACCCTACGGGCAGACGTCGTGTGGACTTCCGCAGTTTCTGCGAACGTGTAGCAAAGTCCACCACATTTAATCGTCAAGAAGTGGAAGCCGTATTGAACTACGCCACGGAAATTGCACGTGATATTGTAGCCAATGGCGACATCGTGGAGTTCGGAGATTTGGGTACACTGAGTCCATCGTTCAAAAGTAAGATCGTGCCATAAGGCGAGGTTTTCAACGTGCAAAAACACATCGAAAAACCAGTCGTTCGCCTCAGTCCTTCAAAGAAATATTTTACTCTTACCGATGTGACTTACGAACAGACAGTAGCTAAGCCCAAGAAAGGCTCAAAAAAGCCTACTCCACAACCTAATGAAGGTGGTGGCTCAAACGAAGACGACGGACTTTAATCGAACTTGTGGAGCAATTGCCGATATCAGCATTCACTCCGTAACTGCTTTTAATTGTTATACACGAAGAAAGATTTATGTCTAAAAAGAATCAGTCAAACAGACTAACAACCCAACAAAAGGAATCAAAAGGAGTTGTCGGTATTTTCGGAGAAGAAGCGAAGATACACGATATGACCGTTGGTGAGGTGTCGCATCTTGCCGTGGAAAAACTTCAAGAAGAGTTTCCGTTATTGGAATTTCGATATAAGACGAGCATCAAGAAAGAAGAGATTAATGAAGCCTTAAAGAAAATTGACCCAGAATTGGGTCAGACGCTTTTCGTTCCAAATTCAAGTATTATCCCTGATGGCGGAATTGTTGAAGTGAAAGATGACAACGGCAATGGAGAGTAATTTTGGTTTCCGAAGCAAAACATCAAGGAAAGGATATAGAAAACATCAAGGCCGGCAAACTCGTTGGGAAAAAGAATGACCAAGACCTTATGGCTGCCGGCAATGCTATTGAGCGTTCGCATAAGAACATATCCGAAATTGCCAATCTGATGCTGGCAGAGTCGCACTTTCCTTATGTATTGTTCTTGGAAGGGTCGAATTTTCTTACAGAAACCATTTCTGTGAAGCGTCCTGACGGAAGAGTCGTAAAACTCGAATACCATTCGGGGATGCTGAACAGACTGGACAGACTGACCGCTGCCAATTACGGTATGCCTATCAATACAAACTTGTGCAAGAACAAGTTTGTCAAACATAACGACAAGGCAATCATGCTTCAAGCAACCTCTATTTACACACAGGGAAATGGAGAAAGATGGGATGTCAACAAGATGCTCGAAATTATGCTTGATATTTCAAAAACTTCTCTGCAATTGTTGGGTAGCGATCTATTTGAGCAGCTAACTCTGAAAAAGTAATCAAAATAGAATTTGGAGTATGGCAAGGAAGGCGACAAATGAATTGCTGCAAAAGGCAAAAAAGCAGAAGAACGATGAGTTCTATACACAGCTTGCTGACATAGAGAGCGAATTGCAGCATTATAAAAGTCATTTCAAAGACAAAGTGGTATATTGCAATTGCGATGACCCACGCATCAGCAACTTTTTCAGGTATTTTGTTTCTCATTTCAAAGAGATGGGAATCAAGAAAATTATTGCAGCCTGTTACAAGGAGCAGAATATGGACTTATTTAATACAAGGGAAAACAAACATGGATTTTTCTTTGAATATACAGGTACGGAATTAACTGACAACGACCCGAAAAAAGCCAATGTCGTTTACTTCAAAGGAGATGGCGATTTTCGAAGTCCGGAAAGTATTGCCTTGTTGAAACAATCGGACATCGTTGTTACCAATCCTCCCTTTTCTCTATTCCGAGACTATGTTACACAATTGATTAGATACGATAAGCAATTTCTGATTATCGGGAACATCAACGCCATTACCTACAAGGAAATCTTCAAACTCATTCAAAACAATAAGGTATGGCTTGGGGTTAATCTTGGCAGAGGAATTTCGGGGTTCATCGTGCCGGAACATTATGAACTCTACGGGACGGAAGCACGGACAGATGATTCGGGCGACAGGATTATATCCCCCAATAATTGTCTATGGCTTACTAATTTGGATAATTTCTTGCGGCATGAAAATATCTTGCTAACTAAAAGCTATTGCGGACACGAACAAGAATATCCTAAATATGACAATTATAACGGTATCAATGTCAATCGGACGCAGGATATTCCGCAAGATTATAACGGATATATGGGTGTTCCGATAACATTTCTGCATAAGTTTAACCCTAAACAATTTGAAATTGTTAAGTTCCGAAAAGGAGACGATGAGAAAGACCTATCAGTAAATGGAAAGTGTCCTTATTTCAGGATAATCATCAGACCGAAATAAACCACTCTTAAAATGAAAGGATATTGCCAATAAGTATCAGTTACGTAGGCTGGTTCAGTTGGGTGCACAATACTCCGCCTAATGTCCGTACTGATTGACGATGTATTTCTTCAGTACATCGAAGATGTCAAATCGTCTCCCTTGTAGCGGTAAGGCTGAGCAGAAGTAAGTGTTTGTATTCACAAATTCATAGAGATAGCTCTTACTACTATTTAAACTCATATACTCCTTTACTGCATCAGTTCCATATCCCTTGCAATCTTTTGGTCAGTGATTTGGGCGTAGATTTGTGTGCTGGCAATGGACGAATGTCCCATCATGCACGAGGTTTTCTATTCTCACCTCGTTCCTCTATCTGTACGTGCCCGAATAATTGTCGCTCTATCAGCCATACGCCAGACTTTCTTCACAGCCAACGCCATCGGTCGGTAATGGGCTTGCGAATGCCCACGAATGGTGAGTAGCTGAAGAAATTTTACCGGACAGCAATATCTCTGAAAAAAGTGGTGCGAGAACTTTTTCGTTGTGGCGCGAGAATTTTTTGTTTCCCAGACCAAAAGAGAAAAGTTCTCACACCACGTTTTGTGGGACAGTAAACGAGAAAATTCCAGAGCGTAAATCAGCCGAATGCGAGATGAGGGGGGGGGCACGGCGAGACAATAAAAAAACGTCAGTTCGATCTAAGCGGAAATAGGAAAGTTAGGGTTTCTGATGATTTCAATATTGAGTTCAGGCTTTTTAGGCAGGATGTTGTAAGCGATGATACCGGAGATCAGGTTGGTGACAAAATTGTTGACACTGCGATGTCTCGTGTGCTCTATCTGACAGACATTTTTGAGCATATCATTGACCGTTTCGATCAAGGCTCTCTTTCTCAATAAAACTTTGTCATATAGATGCATCAGGGAGTTCTTCATGTTCTTTTTGATTTTGGTTATCATGTGGATGTCATCGACAAAGAGCCGGTCAAAAAGGTTTTGGGAAATGTAGCCTCTATCGGCAATGAGTTTGCCAAAAAGATTCTTGGTGAATGTTCCGTCTTTCAGAGGTTCTCTGTCATCACAATTGCCCGGTGTGATTTGATAGTTGATGATTTCACCCCTGTCGTTGATAACAATATGTAGTTTGAATCCATAAAACCAACCCATGGTGCTTTTGCCTTTTTGAGCCCATCCCCTCATTGTCCTATGCCCATGAGCTCGTTTGATATGACAAGCCTTCAGTGGGGTGGAATCGATGAAAGAGATGCCTGTACATTGACCCAAACAACACATATTGAGAAATGCTATCAGCTTGAAACCTACCCTGCTTTGCAGCTCCACAAAGCGATTATAAGAGACAAGATGTGGGAACTCGGATCGACAAGAATGGGTGATGTATTGAAGATAAAAAGCTTTCAAATCTCGGTATCTTGACAGATGAAAAAGGATCAGGATGGTCATGACCTCACTGTCCGACATCTTAAACTTTCTATTCCTGCGTTTTTTGTCTGCCTCTTCGAGGGTCTTTTTCTTGATTGCTTCATCAAAAAGCTTGGAGAAATCATCTATGATGCAAAAAACATCAACTATATTTGTCTTCATAAAGTAGCGTTTTGTTTGTTCGTATCTTATTGATTGTCAACAGCTAAGATACAAATAATTCGCTACTTTTTCAAGCATAATGCCCACGTTCTTTGGGCGTTTAACCCTAATCAGAAAACAAATCCATTGGCTTTTTCTTACGTCGAACTGACGTTAAAAAAGGACTGCACCCAAAACTTATTGGATGCAGCCCCCATATACTAAGAAGATGGAGCTCGAGAGTCTCCGATCAGATTGTTTGCTCGATATTCCAAACAAAGGCGCGAAGTCCCTGATCCGGAGTAGCGGCGTCAAGGATACGCAGAGCGTCCATTATGGTTTTCATTTTCTCGGAAGGACAAACGACCATGAGGGCGCCATTGAGCGTAGGCCATGCGTGAGTGCCCAAGTGAGGCTCACCCGTATCGCTACCGCAACCGCGGACAGTCTCCCAATAGGTATATCCTCTGAGGTTGTATCGGCTGAGCAATCGAATGATAATATCGTGGTAGGCCTGATTATAGGTGATGAAAATCATTTTCTGTTCCATACTCTGCTCTTATTTTCTTTTTTTGCATACTTCTTGGCCAGTAGTCTACGCTGTCTCCTCATCCCGTTCGAGGCAAATACGGCATAAACGGTAGGGACGATAATGAGCGTAATCAGTGTGGAGACGGACAGCCCCCATGCCACAGTAACCCCCATCGGCTGCCATAGTTCGGATCCTTCTCCGATTCCGATAGCCATAGGTACCATACCCAATATGGTAGTCAGAGTAGTCATAAGCACCGGGCGCAAACGTGAGCGGCCGGCTTGTACTACGGCAGAGAGAATGCCCATACCGCGTTCGCAACACAGACGAGTGTAATCGATGAGCACAATACCGTTCTTCACCACGATACCCATCAGCATAATCAGACCGATAAAGGACATAGCGCTGAAAGTGGTATTGGTAATGATAAGACCGGCTATGACACCTGTGAAAGCAAACGGTATGGAAAACATGATCACAAACGGATCGACGAGACTCTCGAACTGTGCTGCCATGACGATAAACACGAGTATCACGATCAGCAGCATAAGAGTGCTCAAGTCTGCAAATGTCTTCTGCTGGTCCTCGTATGTACCACTGATTTTGTAGTCAATCCCGTCGGGAATCTCCAGTTGAGCAATCTTTTCTTTGGCCACTTCGACCAAATCGCTCAATGCAGCTCCTTTGACAGCCGTGGAAGCTACGATAACGACACGCTGACGATCCTTTCGTTCAATGGTGGGAGGAGTGTACAGCTCTTCTATTTTACCCAGCTCTCCCAGACGAACACCTTTGCCCTGAGGCGTATAAATGAGGATATTTTCCAAGTCCCTCAATGATCGCCTGAACTCAGGGGCCAAGCGCACGCGAATATCGTACTCGTCGCCTTCTTCGCGATAGGTAGATGCCACCCTGCCATTGACGCGGTTGCGCAGGAACATGGCAGCCGTGGTACTGTTCAGCCCGTTCTCGGCCAATTTGGTACGATCAAATACGAATTGATACTCCGGTACGTAGTCTTTTCGGCTGATTGTCGCTTGGGCACATCTGGCATCCTCTTTCATCAGACGACTGAATCTCTCTGCGAGATCGCCCGTTTTATTGAAGTCGTAACCGTATATATCCAGATTTACTGTGGGTTGTCCGCCCATACCGCCACCGCTTCCGCCCGGAGTAACCTTATAACTGTGAATCTCAGGATAATCATCCAGCATGATACGTATCTGGTCGGCCACTTCGTTCATGGAGCGTTTTCTCTCGTTGCGTCCGGTAAGACCGATATGGAAAGTGATGATATTCGTACCATTGTCCTGCATGGCGGCAAACATGCTGGAAGCCTCGGCCTGACCGACACTAAAGCTCGTTCTGTCGATTTCCGGTATTTCTTTCTCCCAACTGTCGATCATACGAAGAGCAAAGGCTCGTGGCAGATTGACTCCCGTGCCCACCGGATATTCTGCCTGAATTTGGATATAGCCATTGTCGGACTGAGGGAAGAATTCGGTTTTGAGCAGTGGTGTCATCATCAGACTTGCTGCAAAAATGATAAAAGCACTGACTATCGTAACGGTTCTGTGTCTCACGGTCCAATTCAGGAAACGCTCATATGCTCGATCTACAGAATCAAGAAAGCGTTCGATCGGGGCAAAGAGCTTTTGTTGCAGCCGTCCTTGCTTTTTGTCGCGCTGAAGCAACTGCGAACAGAGCATCGGCGTCAGACTGAGAGCAGCTACCGTAGAGATAATCATGATAATACTCACGATCCAACCCAACTGACGGAAAAGAATACCCGTAAGCCCCTGAATCATCGTCAATGGGAGGAATACAGCCAGCATCGTCAGCGTGGAAGCTATAACGGAGATCCCCACTTCGTTCGTGCCGTATATGGCAGCCTGCTTGGGATAGCTGCCCCGTTCAATATGTGTCGTTACGTTTTCGAGCACTACAATGGCATCGTCCACTACCATACCGATAGCGATAGAGAGGGAGCTGAGAGAAATGATATTCAACGTATTGCCTGTAGCCATCAGGTAGATAAAGGAGGCAACCAGTGAAATAGGGATCGTCAGACCGATGATAAATGTGGCACGCCATCGTCCGAGGAAAAACAGAACCACAAGAATAACGATGACGAACGTAATAGCAATCGTATCGCGCAGACTATTGATCGTATTGACGATGTTGTCCGAAGTATCGAAAATGGTACCCAGTTTCACATCCGAAGGGAGCGAAGCCTGTATCTCGGGCAGAGCATCGCGGACAGCACGGGAGATAGCCACCGAATTGGCTCCGGACTGTTTGTTGATCATAATCATAGCCCCACGCACATTATTGTTGTAGCTCTCCTGTTCATTTTCGGCATGTGTATCCTCCACACGAGCCACATCGCTCAGATAGACGTTGCGACCGCCCACGCTGGCCACTACGATTTGGTTTAGCTGACGTGCATCGGCAAACTCGCCCTGTATGCGGATCGAACTCGTCTTATTGCCCAAATCGATCAGACCGGCCGGTACATTCTTGTTCTCGGCCGATATGATTTGGCTCACAGCTTCTACAGTCAGGTTGTATGCTTCCAGTTTGGCCGGATCGCAATACACTTGTATTTCCCGCTTCACAGTACCCATAATGCTCACCGCACCTACGCCATCAAGGCGTGCCAGAGCATTCGTGACCTTGTCTTCGAGGATCTTCGACAGGGCCATCGTACTCTCTTTGGCCTGCACGGATAGCATGGTGATAGGAATATCGTCAGTACCGAACTTGAAGATCATCGGTTTGTTCACATCATCGGGCAGGAAGTTGGAGACGGCATCGAGCTTGTCGCGGACATCATTGGTAGCCACTTCGATGTCCACACCCTCATTGAATTGGAGCGTAATGACGGAAGCATTCTCCCGACTCTTCGAGGTAATGTGCTTGAGATTGCTAACCCCGTTAAGCGTATTCTCCAAGACCTTCGTAACGTTGTTCTCTATGTCCGATGCACTGGCTCCGGCATAGGAGGTCACGACCATGATATTGCTCGTCTCAATCTTGGGATACAAGTCGATAGAAAGACGACTCAGTGAGAATAGCCCGAAAATAGCTATCGCCACGAATATCAATATGGTTGTGACCGGCTTTTTTACAGCCGATTCGTATATACTCATAGTTTGCTTTGTTCTTTAATTCTGACGGACTGGCCATCCATAAGGTTGTTCATGCCGGCTGTAACCACTGTCTCGCCCACATTGAGACCTTCGATGATCTCATAGCTATCGTTTTGTCTGGCTCCGACTTTCACCATGCGGCGGACAGCCTTACCATTTTCCACTACAAAGACAAAGAATTCCCCACTGCCTACCTGTTTTACCACGGCCAAATCTTCTACCATAACGGCCGATTTGTGGCCAAAATCGAGATTTACTCGGGCATACATACCCGGCCGAAGCAGTTGATCCCTATTAGCAATCTGTATCTCCACACCGATCGTATGCGTAGAAGCATCCACGGCGGGATAGACCAGGGAGATTTTGCCTTCGAAGGTTTGTCCCTGAAGGGCATCTACCGTAATAGTGGCAGGCATACCCTTTTTCAGGCGAGAGAAATACTGTTCGGAGACGTCGATGCGGAGCTTTACGGGAGCTATCCGTTCTACCACATAGATAGGTTTCGTGGGAGAAGCCATATCGCCACTATCATAATTGCGTGCGGTAATCACACCGGATATAGGACTTCGGAGCACGGTGTTCTCCAGCAGATTGTTGTAAGTAGTCTCGGCCACGTCGAGCTGCGTCTTGAGCGCATCCCACTGCTGTTTGGCTATGCCACCTATTTTGTACAGCTCATCCATACGCTGGAAATTGGTGCGCGTATTCTCCAGCTGTACTTTGGCCTGAGTCAGTTGGCTCCGATCCAACTCGGCGAGCACCTGTCCGCGCCCCACTCGATCACCTACTTCGGCCGTAAGGCGTACGATTCTATTGCCCATCTGAGGGGTAATGTTGTTGGTCACTTCGGCCCGAACGGTAGCTGTGAAACTCAGTACCTCATTCAGCGTGTCGGTCTTCACTATAGTCGTCTCCACCAATTTGGCTGCCATAGCTGCCGAATCAGCAGCAGACGGCCGGCTCTCTTTCTTGCCATTGCAGCTCGTGAGAATAAGGAACGGCAGGACTATGAGGAGGATAGCACTGCCCAGCGTATTCGATCTTTTCATATTTATCATACAAGTGTATTTTGTTATTATTTACTTTTTAAAGCTCATTGTTCGGGAATCCCCATGCCGTTCATCTTGTCCAATTCGGCTTTTGCAGTCATAAAGTCGAATATGGCCTGATTATAATTGAGTCGAGCCTGCAAAAGAGCCACATCGGCATCGTTGAGCTCGACGAGAGTGCCTTCGCCTGTCTGATAGCGTTTCTCTGCTATCTGATAGCCCTTTTCTGCACTTCGGACAGCCTCTTGCGAGGCTACAAATCTCTGCATACAGGTACGCAGACGGTCATTTTGGTTCTTGATTCCCATTCGGATGGATTGCTCTATGTGGCGTCGTTGCAGATCGATCTGACGGATCGATAAAGCACTTTGCTTCACGTTGTACAGACGTTTGCCTCCATTGAATATAGGAATGTTCAGACTGAGCGATATGGTGGAGAAAGGCGTCCAGCGTTGCCCCTCGCCCCAGAATTTGAAGTCGTTGCTGTTGAGCGAATAGGTGTACTGCCCTCCCAGATTGAGTGTAGGCAGGAAGCTGTACTTATTCAGCTTGTCTGCACTGACAGCCAGACGACGCTGTATATCGAGCTGACGCAGGGAGGAGTTGTTGGAAATAAGCGTATCGGCGGCAAAATAGCCGGTATAGACTTGTTCTTTATAGTCGGACAATGAACCGGAGAGTCTGATCGGAGTTTCCACTTCCATGCTCATCAGTACCTTGAGCTGCCAGAGAGCAAGGGCTACGGAGTTCTGCGCTTGCAAGAGGTTAGGCTCGATGTTGCGTACCTGTACATTGGCTCGAATCTTATCATACTCGGCCACAAGTCCACGATCGAACTTGTCGGATATGTTCTTATAATTGGCCAGAGCATTGTCATAGCTGCGCTTGAATACGCCATAAGAGTCCTCGGCCAACAATACACTGAGGTAAGCCTTCTTCACCTCTGTCACCAAATCGATTCGGGAGCTGCGAGCTTTCTCCAGAGCCAGATCGAGCTGTTCTCCGGTCATGGCAATGCTTTTCCAAAGCTGTGCCGACACCAATGGCATGGAGACGTTCACCCCTCCTTGCGTATTGTGTGTACGCCCCATTTCGATACCTTCGCTACTGCTGAAACCGGGCATATCTATATATAAGACCTGCTTCTTTAGCGTATGGCTGTAAACGCCATTCAGGTCTACTTTCGGGAAGAGATCGGCACGTGCTGCCCTACGTGCATATTCCTGTTTGCGTACATCCATATCGGCCACTTTCACTGTGGCATTCTCACTAAGAGCAATCCGAAGCACATCGGCTTCGGAGAGTACGACAGTATCCGTATCGTACAATACCGTCGTTTCGGAGGCGTTTTGTGCCACAGTCCGACTCGCCGATACAAACCAGAGTACCAACCCCACGAGGATGCAGGGCCAATGATTTGAAAACCTGTTCATAGATGCTTGTCTATATTCATCGTTTATTATGCCATCCATTTGCCAGCAAAGGGAAGAGGCCCGGCCTTACATGCTACCGTCCTATAGGATTTAGGCGGTCTCCCTTTTCGTCCGGAGATGAAAAACGGACAAATAGACTGATACAAAGAAACGATAAAAAGACCGAACCGGAGTAAACAATTCCATCTTTTTTATATATCAATAGTACATTATCGTCTTATAAGCTCCGCTACCGGCTGATAGCCGGATACTTCAAAAGCAGCACTACCATCGAATAAATCCACCTCTCAAGATGCCGTAACGAGGACTGAAAACAGTAATCCCCTCCTCGATCGCACAAGAAAGAGAAAGGGGATTTGCCAAGATTGACAGCATAGCTTTTGTCCGACTATGAGTCGTCCATACAAACCGATATATGGCAATGGAGCAAAAACACCTGTTTTCTGTATTTCTGTGGAATGTAAGAATTTGACCTATAGGGCATATCATGAAGCCTTTGTCCGTTGTACCATAAAGCCTCCATACTTTATACTGTAAACCCTCTACCCTTTATACTATAAAGCCCTCCATACTTTATACTGTAAACCCTCTACCTTTTATACTATAAAGCCCCTATAATGAGACCTTTGAAAAATAAGGAGATGGAG
>PVMJ01000049.1_pt1 | contig 11389 bp, 15 predicted proteins | sample 1853361 | NCBI WGS metagenome assembly PVMJ01 (sample SAMN08533506, study PRJNA380276) | Synthetic metagenome, whole genome shotgun sequencing project. | isolation source: mock microbial community containing genomic DNA from 20 ATCC strains | collected 2017 | reverse complement strand
TGCTGTTTTTAATGCTCAAATATACAAAATAACTCCCTATTATACAATGAATTAACAAACAAAATACACACCAATCGCCGTGCAAAGGTCTCATATATACGTCTAAAGATATTGGTGCCGGCATTTCATCCCCTTTCGTCGCCATTTTCCCTCCGATTGGATTCGGTGCCGGCAGAAGTTTTTCCTTCCGTTTGTAACAAATGGATCCTTTTTGCATCTTCATATATACAGGGGCATTCCTGCGGATGCCTGCCCCTACACGAGAGAACGGACTGAGTACGACGTGAATACTATCGCTTTCAAGGAGATTTTTCTTCCGATTCGCCCCTCCATTCGGGCTGTTTGTCACGCATTTTTGTGCGACGACGAGGAGGCTGAGGATGCCACCCAAGAGGTCTATTTGCGTTTGTGGGAAGCACGAATGCGGCTGGACGGACTGGACAATCCGAGGGCGTATGCCATCCGAATAGCTCGGAACTACTGCCTGAACCTGATCCGAAAGGCAAGCAACAGCCCTTATTCGACCTCTTTGGAGGCTGCCGAGGTACAGGAAGTGTCGGAGACGCATGGCGGTGAGGCCGATCTGCTACTCTCGGAGCAAATCGGGAGGCTGCGGCAGTGGTTGAGGGGTGTGTCCGAACTGCATCGGACGGTCTTTGCCATGAGCCACTTCCGGCGGCTTTCGAATGGCGAGATTGCCGAGCGGTTGGGACTGACAGAGGGCAATGTGAGGGTGATACTGTGCAGACTGCGCAGAGAAGCTAAGGAGGTGATGAAAGATGATGCGTGAAGAGAGAAATAAAATCGACCGGCTACTGGAAAGTTTTTATGCCGGTACCACTTCTCCGCAAGAGGAGTTGGAGCTGTATTGCTTGCTGGAGGGATTGCCGGATGCGGCTCCCTATCATTCGGACTTGCAGCTTTTGCGGGCTTTGATCGGTCTTCCTGAGCGTGAAACGGTAATGGAAGATGATTCGGACAAAGTTCTCTTGGAAAAGATGGCGAGTTGGGAGGATCGTGTCCGGCATCCTTCAAGGCGGTTGTCGCTTCGGTTGGTACGCTACGGGGCTGTAGCTTGTGTGGCTTTGGCACTGGCCATAGGTGTGGCGGTGGAGCTGAATACGGTGGGACGACTTTCGTCCAACAGGAACGGGATCGCGCTCGATCGGGACGAAGCCGTCCGGGAAACGGCCTACGCCATGGAGCTATTGGAGTATTGTCTCGATCGCGGGGCTGATGCGGAGGGGGAGTTTGTGGAAATGCTCGGATGGGAAGAGGAAGCCTTGTATGCGGAAACGGCTATGTCCGAAGAGGAATATGAAAGAAACACAATAGAATAAAAAAGGAGAATAGAGATGAAAGCAAAAATGATTGTAGCCCTGATCGTGGCTGTATGTATGTTGTCCCCGGTAGCCGATGCTCAGCGTATAAAAGTGGAAGAACTTAGGAAAGATAACGGCATCGAATCCGTCTATCTCTCCAAGTCGATGCTCAAAATGGCTTCGAAGTATCTGAAACGGAAGACGGATATCAGCATCAATACGTCGTTGCTGGATGGGATGTACATTTTTTCGACCGATATGAATCGTTCTTCGTCCGCGGCTCTGATTCGCAGAACCTTTTCCCCGATCATGGGCGGGAGCCGTAAGGACTATGAGGAGCTGATGTCTGTGCAGGATGGCAACGAGCGAATCGGTTTCTATGCCGAGAAGGGCAAGAAGAATACGTTCCGGACACTTGTCCTGTACACGGAGGATGCGGAGGAAATACGTGCACTTGTCATGGAAGGGACATTCACGCGAGAGCAGCTCGATCAAATGATTTATCCCAATGGCCGTTCGCGTTATTTCCGCAAGGAGTGGAATGTTTTGAAGCCTGACAACTCGGAGGCTATGCGAAAATATCGCAAGCAAAAGGAGAAATACTACCAAGAGTATATGAAGGCTCAGAAAAAGCAAAATCAAGAATGGCGCAAGGAGCGGGAAAAGCTCCGCCAAGAGATGGAAAAAGCCCGCAAACAATACCGCGAGGAAATGAAAAAGGCCCGGGAAGAACTCCGAAAGTCAGGAGCAGAATCCTATCTGATTTTTCCCGATTCTACCTGGAAGATAGATATGGCCGATCTGGATTGAGCTGTATTATTTCCGGTTATTCATAAAAGCTTGCATTTGAGATTGGAATCTGCTCTTGAAATTCTCAAATTCGGAGACCAACCAAAGCCGGCACAAAGCGCTACATTTGTCCTGTAACTAAAAAATAATATGGAGCACAAGGACGATAAGGGGAATATCCTCATCTATCAATCCCAAGATGAGACCATTGCACAAAGAGGCTGTTCTTTTTCCTCGCTTGTTTCTGGTGTGTTTTTGACCATTCTCGTCTGTTTTGCAGCTTGGGGGATTAGTCCCCTTTCCCGCACCTCGAGGGCAATTGCCCTCGAGGTACGGGCGTTTTACGCCTATTTGGCGCCTTGAAGCACAAGAAGCCCCGGCATACGCTTGAGATTGTAGGCCATAGCTTCAAGGATATTTTGGGTATGTGTCTTGGCTAACCCTCGGTAGCGACATCGTCCGCCACAGAACCATCGTCGAATACTACCGAAGGTACGTTCTATCAAGCAGCGCGTCTTACTGATCATCCGATTGAGTTGTTTCTGACTTTCACTGAGGGCTTGACCTCGATGGGCCTTAAGCATAATTCCATCTATCAAACCTTGACGGGCCAAATACTCCGAATTCTCCTTGCTACAATAGCCTTTGTCGGCCAAAACACTAATTCCTCCCGGCAACTTGGACTTCTTGATCAGCTCAGGTAATACAACCGTGTCTGCACAATTAGCCGAGGTCGTGACCACTGTTTCTACCAAGCCCTGCTCGTCCGTCAAGACGTGCTTCTTGTATCCATACCGATAGTGCCTGCCTTTGCGTACCCAACGAGCCTCCGAGTCTACTCCCGGTTTGCCACTCTTGAGTTCACAATGATAAGCCTCCTGGTAGGTAGCCGACCTCCACTTCCGGATTGGACAGGAACTCTTGAGTTCACAATGATAAGCCTCCTGGCTGTGTACGAGCTTCCTCCGAACGAGTATCCTCTCGATCTTCGGCCACTTCTATGACCACGCTACCATCAGGGGAGTAAGGACTATCCACAATGCTCGCATCAACGATGGCGCCTTGATCAATACGGCTGATGCCGTGCTTCTTGAACTGCTTGTTCAGCTCCCGAAGGAGTTTATCCATAATCCCCAAGCGAGTGAGTTCGCTACGGAAACGACTGATCGTGCTATGATCGGGAGAAGGGAAGCCGAGATCCAGACCAAGGAATTCACTGAAAAGCAAGGAGTCGTTGATGCGTTCCTCAACCTCATAATCACTCAAACCATATCGGGTCTCCAAGAGTAGAATCTTGAACATCAACAGTGCATCGTAGGCAGGGTTACCTATGGCATTCTGTGTCTTGGTGTATTTCTTGTTCAGCAGTGTACGAATACCACGCCAATCAACACCGGCATTGATTTGACGTAGGAAAGAGTGTTTCATGCGATCTCTGCGAACCTGAGTGTATACTTGCAGGAAGCTTGGTGCCGATTCTGTTTGTTTGGTAGCCATATTTATGCTCTTGTTTATACGTGTAAAATACTAAATATCATTGATATACGCAAGCAATGCAGGCAAATATGTCGCAAAAATACCGTGCAATGGTCTCTTGAGGAGCTCGTTCAAGTAGCTCCTCAAGGGGGGATTTACAACTACTTTCACTCCTTACTGCCACCCCTTTCACTCGCTCCTTTTATGCGAAGAACTCCTCTTCCCTCCACCTCCTTATTTTGCAAAGGTTTCCAAATGTATGCTTGGGAGAGGAAAGGGTGGGGGCAGCATAAGACCTGGTTTTCTATTCAAATGAAGCCACGCTATTTCTATCTTGACCTGAGACCATCGTACATCTTCCCTGCACAGCACTATGTTTTTAGAATGCACATGCGTGAAATAAAAAAAGATGTGTCAAAATCTTTTCGACACATCTTCTTTATATTGCTTTATCACCACCTCAATGAGAGGTGTGGCAAGCGTTTAGTTTTTTACTTTGGCCACAATAGCTCTGAAAGCTTCGGGGTGGTTCATCGCCAAATCGGCGAGAACTTTGCGGTTGATTTCGATACCATTTGCATGGAGAGCACCCATCAGGCGAGAATATGACATTCCTTCCAAACGAGCTGCAGCGTTGATACGCTGTATCCACAGAGCACGGAAATTGCGTTTCTTGTTCTTACGGTCACGATAAGCGTAGGTCAAACCTTTTTCCCACGTGTTCTTAGCAACCGTCCATACATTCTTACGAGCACCAAAATATCCGCGAGTAAGCTTCAGAATTCTTTTGCGTTTGGCTCGCGATGCAACGTGATTGACTGATCTTGGCATAATACTAATTGTTTTTGATTGGCAGCGGCACCGGTTTTAACAAACCTACGCTCTTGATATAGCATGCCTCTCTGTTAAAAAAATCGTTGTTAGTTTGCTTTGAAAGAGTTTGTTATCGGAGACAAAGGAGCTGCTTAACGGCATTCTCATCTACCTTATGTACTGTAGAGAAGTAGGTGAGGTTACGCTTTTGCTTCTTCGTTTTCTTTGTCAAGATGTGACTCTTGAAAGCGTGCTTACGCTTGATTTTACCTGTTCCGGTAAGGGCGAACCTCTTTTTGGCACCGGAGTTAGTCTTCAATTTAGGCATTTTCCAACACTATTATTATTAAACACTTCTTGTTATTCCACTGCTATAGGACAGGCTTTGTCGGATGGCAGCGTTTTTTTTCTTCTTCGGTTTCTGCTGACTCGTTGGCTTGTTTAGAAGCCTCCACCTGTGTTTTCGGTGGTGTATGTCCTTTTTTCGATGCAGACTTTGGAGTAAGCATGATTGTCATACGCTTACCTTCCAAAATAGGCATTTGCTCTACGCGAGCGAAGTCTTCCAAATCATTGGCAAAACGGAGCAAAAGAACTTCTCCTTGCTCCTTGAAAAGGATCGAGCGTCCACGAAAAAATACGTAGGCTTTTACCTTGGAGCCTTCTTGCAAAAACTCTTTTGCGTGTTTGAGTTTGAAGTTGTAATCGTGGTCGTCCGTCTGGGGGCCGAAACGGATCTCCTTGATTACGATTTTCACCGATTTGGCTTTTTGTTCTTTAGCCTTCTTCTTCAGTTGGTAAACAAACTTCTGATAGTCGGTAACGCGGCATACGGGCGGATCAGCATTTGGTGAGATCTCGACCAAATCCAAATCTTGGCTTTCGGCAATGCGTCGTGCTTCTTGTATGTTGTACACACCTTGCTCCACATTGTCACCGACGAGACGCACCTCTTTTACTCGGATTGCTTCGTTGATCCGATGTTGATTCTTCGTTTTATCGATTGCCATTCAAAATGTTTAAGAGGGGGAAAGGGTTGTTTTGCCAATTTCCCCTTTTTATAATTGTTTGAATTGTTGTTACCTTATTATTGTTTCTGAAAAAGAAGGCTTTAGTTTTGATAATCTTTGCGCCAGGCACTAATCATATCATCGACTTCTTTCTCGATAAGCTCGGCAAAGGTAGTAATTTTCATAATACCCATATCTCCTTCGCCTTGTTTGCGTACTGATACCTCTTCTTCCCGGCTTTCGTTTTCGCCTACGATGAGCATATACGGAATACGTTTCAATTCGTTGTCCCGTATCTTTCGTCCGACCTTTTCGTTCCTGTCGTCCACTTGTACGCGAATATCTCGCTGGTTCAACTCTTTAGCTACACGGTGAGCATACTCGTTGAAGCGTTCGCTTACCGGCAGTACAACAACCTGATCGGGTGTGAGCCATAGCGGAAATTTGCCTGCCGTGTGCTCTATGAGTACAGCAACGAAGCGCTCCATCGAACCGAATGGTGCTCGGTGGATCATCACAGGACGATGTTTTTTGTTGTCTTCACCGGTGTATTCCAAATCGAATCGTTCGGGCAGGTTGTAATCCACCTGAATGGTTCCCAACTGCCAACGACGACCCAATGCATCTTTGACCATAAAGTCCAACTTGGGACCATAGAATGCAGCTTCGCCATATTCTATGACAGCGGGGAGACCTTTTTCTTCACAAGCCTCGATGATTGCGCGCTCGGCACGTTCCCAATTTTCTTCACTTCCGATATACTTCTCTCTGTTTACTTTATCTCGAAGTGATATTTGTGCTTCGAAGTTTTTGAAATCAAGAGCTTTGAAAATAATGAAAATGATATCCATCACTTTGCAAAATTCTTCTTTTAGCTGATCCGGACGACAGAACAAGTGAGCATCGTCCTGCGTGAAACCTCTTACACGTGTCAGCCCGTGCAACTCTCCGCTTTGCTCGTAACGATACACAGTCCCGAACTCGGCCAAACGAATCGGTAGATCGCGGTAGGAATGTGGAGTGATCTTGAATATCTCGCAGTGGTGAGGGCAATTCATTGGCTTTAGCATGAACTCTTCTCCTTCCTGCGGCGTATTGATCGGACGGAAAGAATCCTGTCCGTATTTGGCATAGTGCCCGGAGGTGATGTAGAGATTCTTATTGCCGATATGCGGCGTGATTACCTGTTGGTAGCCAAAGTGCTTCTGTATCTGCTTCAGAAAGTCTTCCAAACGCAAACGGAGCTGTGTGCCTCGCGGTAGCCAAAGCGGCAAGCCGGCACCTACATTTTGGGAGAAAGCGAAGAGTTCGAGCTCCTTACCGATCTTTCGATGGTCGCGCTTCTTAGCTTCTTCCAAAAGCTCGAGATATTCATCCAACATCTTTTTCTTTGGGAAAGAGATTCCATAGATTCGTGTCAGCTGTTTTCTCTTTTCGTCGCCGCGCCAGTAAGCTCCGGCTACGCTTAAAAGCTTGATCGCTTTAATGTAACCGGTATTGGGTAAGTGAGGACCGCGACAAAGGTCGGTGAACCCACCTTGCGTATAGGTCGTAATGGTACCGTCAGCCAGTTCGCTGATCAGCTCCACTTTATATTGATCATCCTTATCTCCGAACATCCGGAGAGCGTCAGCCTTGGCTATGTCGCGTCGAATGATCGTTTCTTTGCGAGCAGCCAAATCTTGCATTCTTTTTTCGATGGCAGGCAGATCGGCATCTTTGATAGAAATGCCTTCGCCCGGATCCACGTCATAGTAAAACCCGTTTTCAATAGCTGGTCCGATACCGAATTTGATACCCGGATACAATTCTTCCAATGCTTCAGCCATCAGGTGAGCACTGGAGTGCCAAAATGCATGCTTGCCTTCCGCATCGTCCCATTTGAATAACTTCACTTCTGCATCTTCATTGATTGGACGATGCAAATCCCACACTTGTCCATTCACGCCTGCAGCTAATACATCTTGCTGCAAACGGGGACTGATGCTACCGGCTATATCCCAACCGGTAATCCCCGCTTCATATTCGCGGAAGTTGCCATCCGGAAAGGTGATCTTGATCATATCGTTATGTTGTCTATTTCGTTTCTTGTTCGGTAGTAGGGTAGTAGGCGTAAGCCTCTACATAATTATCTGTGCGCGCAAAAGTACGACTAATATATTTAACCATGAAAGCTTGGCAAGGTTTGTGCAGGGTTGCAGATTCCAGTTACAAGTGCAACACTAAGGCAAATTTAGTAAGAAGCGTTCGGAAAGGGGGATATTCAAGTTTCTTGCCCGGGGCAATCGCATTAGAAATCGGATGATAGGATTTCTTGGATATAAAGACCTGATTCAGAGAAGCTCTGATTCCTGCAATATAGGCCGTTACAGTGTGTGAGTCGGAATCGGGATCAAGCTTCCTCACCCCTCGGATTGTTTTTCCATCGATGCAAATATGTTGCCCGAGGATCTCCTAAACAGTGAGCAGCCAAGATTTGAAGGCCTCTTGAAAAGCCTTCGGATCCAAACCGCGAAAACAGTAACTGAAAGTATCGTGTGAGGGCGTATAATTCATCAGCTCTCTCTCTTTGCCAATCTTTTATACAGCATTTTAAGGTCTTCTTCATGTAGTTGGGCATAGAGCCCGAAGTCGCTCCACGTGGTAAAAACGGACATAATCCCGGAGAATGAAATAAGTAAAAGATAATCAATGGGATAGATCAAATGATTGCCTCGACGATGATCCGGGACAGTTGAAAGAATTTGAAAGATATTTTCCATAAATAATTTAATTGCAGCCAAAGTGTTAGTTAAGTCGCTTGAAATCAGATATAAATATACCGAATTAAGCTGCATGAACAAAGAAAAACATCATTGATTTTTCAGGTGTTTGAATCTTGTCTCAATGATCTCCGCTAAATCCAAATACGATAGCCCTGTGATTCGAATGTTTCGATTCTCTCGAGTTGGCCGAACTTCTTATATTTGCAGCCGATTAAGCTCTTCTTGAAGACAGAATATGCTCTTCTGCTCAATATAAATACATTAATAAACTGCTAAATTGATATGCACACCGATATTATGACCTCCAACCATCTGCCGATACGACTGCTACAGTCGCTCCCTTTTATTCACATCCACTCACTGCGTTAGAGAAAAAGAGCGTATAGATAGACCTATGATGTATAAGGGTGGAATACCCCTTTGGTAGTCCACCCAAGAGACCGGGCACCCACTGAGTTTAACGGCAAACTCGGTGGGTGCCTTTGTCTTATCACCTCCTGAATCGGCCTTTTTTATCCTGCGATTTATATATAAATCATTTATGATCTATATATTATTGAAAACGTTTTATATATAAATCGAAAACAATCTATATATAAATTGAAAATGGTTTATATATAAATCGTTGCAAGATCTTCCGAAAAACGGATTTCGACTTGCAAAAGTCCGTTTTCTTGTCTTTTTTACTCCGATTGCCCTCTCTCTTCAGGATGCTTATTTAGAATCATTCCAAACTCCGCTTCGTTGTTGAAAACTTTTTTGGTGCGTATTTTTCCATTGAGGTACACTTTCTTGTGCATCCCATTTTATATATTTGTTTCGGTGTCTTAGCGGATTGAATTTTGTGGGTTTCTTTATGCAGAAAGACGTTGTTTTGATTACTGGTGCAAATGGGATGGTTGCACGGGCACTGTCGGAAGAACTTGTGCGAAACGGTTACTCCATACGCATTTTGACGCGCCACAAACGAAACGAAAACGAATATGAGTGGGACGTTGCCAAACGGCAAATCGAGGTCGAAGCACTGCAAGGAGTGAAGCATATCATCCATCAGGCAGGAGCCGGAGTTGCCGATAAGCCATGGACGAGTGAGCGCAAAGAGGTCATCCGTTCGAGCAGGGTCGATTCGGCAAGGCTCCTATTAGAGACCCTGAAAGCCAATGACATTCGGATAGCTACTTTCATTTCGGCATCGGCCGTGGGGTTCTACGGGACGCTAACCGGCGAAAACATTTTCGCCGAAAACGATAAAAATGGCGGCGACTTTCTGAGCCATGTGTGTAGCGAATGGGAGCGTGTGGGTCAAGCTTTCTCTCAAGAGGGAGTGTCAGGGCGGACTGTCATTATGCGAAACGGTATTATACTGGCTCCTCAGGGCGGTGCTTTGGTTAAGATGGTGCGTCCCGTCAGATGGTTTGTAGGTGCTCCGTTAGGAAGTGGGAAGCAGTATATACCATGGATCCATATCAGTGATGTATGCGGAATTATCTTGCATGCTCTTCGCAATCCGACTGTATCCGGTATTTATAATGTGGTAGCACCGGAGCATGTGCGTAATGCAGAGTTCATGCGCGCTATTGGGCGTTCCATCGGGCGACCTGTCTTCTTTCCCTCCATATCCAAATGGGTTATTTGTCGTGTATTCGGCGAGCGGGCTTCCATTCTACTGGAAGGAAGTAGGGTATCGGCCGAAAAAATCATCTCTTCGGGCTATCGTTTCAAGTATGTCACCCTTGAAAAAGCACTGGACAATCTCTTACGATAAATTAAAAAACAGATTCTAGTCGTTTGGTGGTTCAGTCCATTTGATTGTGTTTTTTGAACGGTTTTATTATCTTCAAAAGTGATAACATAATATCAATAAAGAGATTTTTTTGATATGTATGGATAATATTTTGACACTTATAGACTGCAATCCGCAGTCCGTAGCTATGCAGGTTGCTTCCCGAGTAAAGGCCCGACGGTTGGAGATGAATCTGACACAAGAGGGAATCGCTTTACGGGCAGGAATGAAGTTGCCTACCTATCGCAGATTCGAGCGAACGGGCGAAATCTCTTTTAGAGGCTTATTGCAAATCGGATTTGCTCTGAATGCCTTGCAGGACTTTGCGCTGCTCTTTGCCCAAAGGCAGTATCAGACACTCGATGAAGTGCTGGCAGAACAGCAGCCCAAGCGCAAGAGAGGTAGCAAAAAATGAATAAGGTACTGCAGGTGGAAGTCATGTGGGATGGCTCTGTTGTAGGTCGTCCGGCCGGTGTAATTTCGATAAAATCAAGTAAGAAAGGATAATGTGATGACCGATCTAGAAAAGCTTATGTTGCTTCTTCCTATTATGTTCATGCTTCATGAATATGAAGAGGTAGTTATGTTCAAGCAATGGATATTTCAGAATAGAGAGAACCTGAAAAGACATTTTCCTAAAGTAGAAGCCTTCATTACAGAGCGGGGGCTATTCGATTACTCAACATCGACTTTTGCCGTTGGTACAGCTCACGAATTTATTTTGCTTTCCGTTGTTTCTTTCTTTGCCGTATGGCGAGGTGCATATCAATGGTGGTTTGCTGTATTGATGGGACATTCTATCCATTTGTTTATACATCTTGCACAATGGATTATATACCGTAAATATATTCCGGTAATTGTTACGACTCTATTGACTTTGCCCTATTGTATATATGCCTTCGTGAAATTTACAGACACTACTTCCTTGTCTCCCTCACAAATGGTTTTATGGACAGTCATCGGTATCACTCTTGCTGCTCTTAGTCTACTTTCAGCATTTTTCCTCATGTCAAAATTTTATAGATGGGAGGTCAAACGAGGGATTTTTTTCTAATCATTGAAACATAAAAACCAGTATGGAGACCGACAATGTATTGAAACGGATATTGGAAATCGAGCATGGCTTCGTGCATATACTCGATGCTGCAAAAGAGATTTTGTCTTCCTCTTCGGAAGAAAGATCTTTTGCCATCGCTTCCGAGTTTTTCGATCATGAAGCCTATCAGCCACGAATGTTGGCGATCGCGATCTTAGGACATCTGGCCGGTACGAATAGTGAAGCACTCCTCTTTCTGAAAGATACGTCAGTTCGACGTAAGAAAAAGCCAATGAATTTGTTTTCTGATTAGTGGTAAACGCCCAAAGAACGTGGGCATTATGCTTGAAAAAGTAGCGAATTATTTGTATCTTAGCTGTTGACAATCAATAAGA
>PVMJ01000247.1_pt1 | contig 11958 bp, 9 predicted proteins | sample 1853361 | NCBI WGS metagenome assembly PVMJ01 (sample SAMN08533506, study PRJNA380276) | Synthetic metagenome, whole genome shotgun sequencing project. | isolation source: mock microbial community containing genomic DNA from 20 ATCC strains | collected 2017 | reverse complement strand
GATCGAACTGACGTTGTTTAGATTGATGGCTGAATAATCCTTACGAGCTCGACAAGTATCCTCCCTAAAGGTTACATCCAAATGCCAATGGAGTCGATTCTCAATTCCCCAATGCCCTCGAATATATTGCCCGATTAACTGACAATCTTCGGGTGGTAAACTGCTGATATAATACTGCCCTATCTATGCGAGTCTCTCCCTCTGAATTACTGATCTCACGCTCCACTTGAATTAAACTTCTCAAGCCCTGCCATTGACTATATTCCCCCTCGTCAAAGACCTCTGAAGCCGGTAATGTGGTATAAGTCCGCTTCTCAATACGACCATGATCTTTCTCCAGGGTCTCATAACGATGACACCTGATATTGTCCTGTAAAGCAATCCCGAACATCCTCATACAAGTGTTTTTGATTGCCTTTGAGGCTTAGAATGTAGTCGGCTTCTGATTGGATGATCTGCTCGGCAATGTTGGTTTGAGTCCCCATAGCGTCTATGCTGATGACTGCTCCTGACAAATCAAGGCTATCCAAAACTTCCGGAATGGCTTGTAACTCATTGCGTTTCTCGGCAACACTCTCTTGAGCAAGGCTTAAACCTACTTCATCAACCCAAGCTGAGAGAATATGCGTACTGCCGGTTTTCTTCTTCGAGCCTTTCAGACGTTTGCCGTCAATGGCGATATGTTTACCTTCCAAGTCGCTAATCAGCTCTTTCCCATAAACTTGAAGACAAGCATAGAGAGACTGAGGCTCAATACGTTGGAGCACTCTTTCGAAAGTGTCTACGCTCGGACAACCATTCGGCAACTCAACCGGTGGGCGAAGAGATGCTCCTCGCTCTAAGCAAAGTTCATGCATGGACTCATAATCCTCGCCTCCACACAGATAACTCGCCAGTGCTATAACTAGAATATCGCTTAACTTAACGTCAGTTCGATCTAAGCGGAAATAGGAAAGTTAGGGTTTCTGATGATTTCAATATTGAGTTCAGGCTTTTTAGGCAGGATGTTGTAAGCGATGATACCGGAGATCAGGTTGGTGACAAAATTGTTGACACTGCGATGTCTCGTGTGCTCTATCTGACAGACATTTTTGAGCATATCATTGACCGTTTCGATCAAGGCTCTCTTTCTCAATAAAACTTTGTCATATAGATGCATCAGGGAGTTCTTCATGTTCTTTTTGATTTTGGTTATCATGTGGATGTCATCGACAAAGAGCCGGTCAAAAAGGTTTTGGGAAATGTAGCCTCTATCGGCAATGAGTTTGCCAAAAAGATTCTTGGTGAATGTTCCGTCTTTCAGAGGTTCTCTGTCATCACAATTGCCCGGTGTGATTTGATAGTTGATGATTTCACCCCTGTCGTTGATAACAATATGTAGCTTGAATCCATAAAACCAACCCATGGTGCTTTTGCCTTTTTGAGCCCATCCCCTCATTGTCCTATGCCCATGAGCTCGTTTGATATGACAAGCCTTCAGTGGGGTGGAATCGATGAAAGAGATGCCTGTACATTGACCCAAACAACACATATTGAGAAATGCTATCAGCTTGAAACCTACCCTGCTTTGCAGCTCCACAAAGCGATTATAAGAGACAAGATGTGGGAACTCGGATCGACAAGAATGGGTGATGTATTGAAGATAAAAAGCTTTCAAATCTCGGTATCTTGACAGATGAAACAGGATCAGGATGGTCATGACCTCACTGTCCGACATCTTAAACTTTCTATTCCTGCGTTTTTTGTCTGCCTCTTCGAGGGTCTTTTTCTTGATTGCTTCATCAAAAAGCTTGGAGAAATCATCTATGATGCAAAAAACATCAACTATATTTGTCTTCATAAAGTAGCGTTTTGTTTGTTCGTATCTTATTGATTGTCAACAGCTAAGATACAAATAATTCGCTACTTTTTCAAGCATAATGCCCACGTTCTTTGGGCGTTTACCACTAATCAGAAAACAAATCCATTGGCTTTTTCTTACGTCGAACTGACGTGTTATTAATATTGTTTTAAAGAACTCACTATACATACACAGTCCGTAAGGCTATTAAGACTCAGATTTTTTTCTGAAAGAGATCTTAAAACTTCTCTCACTATACATACACAGTCCGTAAGGCTATTAAGACACTGATTACCGAGGGTTAGAACGAACGCATACACAGAGTGTTCTGGAAGCGATGGCCTACAATCTTAAGCGCATGCCCGGGCTTCTTGTGCTCTATGGCATGAAATAGACGAAAAATCTCCCCATTCGGAGGCTTAAACCTCCGAATGGGGAGTAAAGGGAGAGTCCAACCGATAGAAAAACAACAGCAAACAACTCAAAACATCCTTCGTATTCACACATCTACGAGGATGCCAAACGCACAAGCAAGCGAGTTGTGTAGCGGTCTTATAAAAGTGGATAACGGACTCTTTGGAGAAGACTATCCATGCTCTGAAAAACGTGGCGCGGGAACTTTTTCGTTTTGGTTCGGGAAGTGAAAAATTCTCGCGCCACAGCGAAAAAATTCTCGCGCCGCTTTTCCCGAAAACACGCTCCGCAATCCGAGCATTTCCGGTCTGTGAACTTCGGAGAGGCGGATTTGTCCGCAAAGGAAAGTTCGGTCGTTTTCGGGGGAGGGGACAGGCTCGTATAAAAATATTATGGGCGACAATTGTAGAGAATTGCCGCCCTATATATCCAAAAATATACGGTCTGAGGAAATTATATCGTTATTTGAGTGCACTCACCTGCCTACCAATAGTTGTCATCCGTTGGGGGGCGTTTTATGAAAGAGTGATTTAATGCCGTTTGGTTTATTCCGGTCGCAAAAATATGTGCAGCTTTTTTCATGGCAAAGAAAAAATCATCGAATGTTTTTATGGCTTCATAGATACAGACTATATCAATTCAGGCTTTCTTTTTCTCAGAAAGGATTCGCCCCAAAAAAGTTATCGATCAACGGAAGCAGTATAAACATGAAACCTCCGGCGAAAAATGGAAGAGAGGGAAAATCGCCCGATTGGCCGAGGGATTTGGCGGAAAAAGTGCCTGTTTCTCCGTATTTTTGTCCCGTTTTGAATGAAAAATCACACAAATGATCTTATGAAACGAACCCTTGTTTTCTTATTTCTTACTGCCGTTTTGGCTCTTCGGGCCGAGGAGCGATTCGCTTTCGATCAGTCCGATGCGAAAGCGAATGATTTTGTCTTTTCGTTGATATGAGGCTTCTACCGGCAGTCGTTTGTGCTATTATCCTCCTCTCTTTGCCTCTCGGTGGGCAGACGGTGGTGCCCGAATGGGATGAATACATAGCAGAGCAGATAGAATCAGGTGCAATCGGGGAGGATGAGGGAGCCGAATTTCTGGAACGGTGGATGGTGCAGAAGCAGCATCCGCTGGATATCAATACCCTTACCCGGGAGGACTTGGAGCAATTCCCCTTTCTCAATGAGTTTCAGATCCGCCGTTTCCTGCTCTACCGACATGCTCATCCCGAGGGGTTCGACAGCATTTGGGTGCTGAATGAGATTGCCGGCTGGGACAGACGCACCTGTCTGCTCTTGTGGCCCATGCTGACGGTGCAGAAGCGGAGCGAGTCGGCTGCCGACTCTTTTCGCGAGATCCTGTCTTATGCCCGTCACGATGTATCGGTGCATACCGATGCCATCCTCCAGCGGCAGGAGGGCTACCGTCCGGATAGCCGGCATCCGTATCGGGGCGATCCGTGGGGTGGCGGTTTGCGCTGGAGCTACGCTATGGGCAATCGTTTTTCCTTAGGCCTTACTGCGTCCAAATACCGGGGAGAACCGGCCTTCGACAAGCGGCGAAAGGGCTTCGACAGCTATTCCGCCCATTTCTTCATGCAGGGGAAGGGGGCTGTGCGAGCCGTGGCACTCGGAGACTATCGAATAGGGATGGGATACGGCCTGCTCATCAATCAGGCCTCTTTCATGGGAATGGCCTACGCCTATCCTCGTGGCGGAACCACGCTGCGACGTGCGTTTACCTATGCCGAGGATAACTTCATGCGCGGGGCTGCTACCGCTCTTGCACAAGGACGATGGGCCCTGACGGCATTTTATTCGCGCAAGGGGATCGACGCCACCGTCACCGAAGACGGTGCCATCAAAGCCATTTACCACACCGGGCTGCATCGTACGGATGCCGAGATCGCGCGGCGAAACGCTGCCACGATGACCACCGCAGGCACTTCCGTCAGCTATACGGACGATCGACTCCGTCTGACTTTCAATCTCCTGCATCTGCACTGGGGCGGATTGCGCCTGTTGCGAGCGGTCGGCACCCAGGGCATTGCCTCTCTGACCGATCTGGAGCGTTTCTCCCTTGTCTCAGCCGACTACTCCTATCTCTTCGGTCAGGGCGAAGCCGAGCTGTTCGGCGAATTTGCCGGAGCCGCCAACGGTGCCGTGGGAACGATCAATGGGTTGCGCTATACGCACCCCGTCGGTGGCAGCTATATGCTCGTCGGCCGGTATATCCCTGCCGACTTTTGGTCGTATTACCGGGGAGCTTTTGCCCGTTACAGCCGCCCGGGCAATGAGTGGGGCGTGATGGGGAGAGCCGCTTGGGAGCTGCCTTCGGACCGGACGGTCAGAGCCTTTGCGGACTACTACGGCAGTTTCGTCCCACGCTTCGGTCGGAAAGAGAAAACGGAAGCCTTGTACTGGATGCTTGAAGGCGAGAAGAGCCTGTCTGCCCTTTCATGGAGCTGCCGGATCCGAGGCACCGCCGACAAACGCTATCGGCGCAGCCTTGCCGTCAGGCTGAGAGGGCGATACATGTTCGACGAGCGGTGGCGGCTGATGGCTTCGTTGCAGTGGAGTCGGAGCAGTAGCTTCGATGGGGAGTTGCAGGCATGGCAGGCTCCGACGGGAGGCAAGAGCTTTGCCTTGCGTGCCGATTATAGCGGAGGGAAATTGCTCCGTGTATGCAGTATGGATGCCGTGGCATTCGATACGGATTCCTTTGCCGACCGGCTCTATGAAGCAGTGTACAATCCGCGTCACCACTATTCGTCAGCTTTTTTCTATGGCAGAGGAGTCCGTCTGGGCGTCTTCGTGCGTATTGCCCCCCTGCCCCATGTGGAGGTCGAAAGCCGCATCGACCACCTCCTACGGCGCGATACCGACACGATCGGATCCGCCGGCGAACTGATCCGCGGACAGGCACGTACACACCTGTTCATGACCGTACGCTACCGATAGACCGCAGAGCGTTCACGGATTATCCCTTTTATCCTCTCTCGAATTGCACTTGAGGGGGGATCTGGCCCATTGAGAGCTAAAAACTAGATCCCTTGGAAAAATTTACAGAGCCAAACCAAAACCCCAGCCCATAAAAGGAGCATGGGTTCTGAGACATCCCGATCTGCTGGAAGACGTCTTCCGGATTACTGTATATGAGGAAAACGGCATCGTGACTGCTCTTACAGGGATTGTTCTCCCGTAATATAGATTCTTATGCACCTGAAAGGGGCTGTGCCAAAAATGAATTTGGTCACAGCCCCTTTGTCTTTTATACTCGGTTGCCTGTGCTGCTGCGGCCGACAGGACGGCACGGGGGAGTGCGGATCAGAGTCCGCCGCCGGTAGAGCCTTGCTCGCCACCGCCGCTACTGCTGCCTCCTTGCGATGGATCCGGCAGGACGGGCGGCTCGGATGGAGTGTCCGTGCTGCTTGCGGGTTTCTTCTTTTTCTTCGGCTTGGGGAGTTCGTCTTCGGGCACATAGACGAGTTGCTCCCCGTTGATGCGGTACCAGCGATCCTCCTCGTCGCCGTTCTCGGCTACGAATGTGATGAGATAGTGGCGGTTCTTGCCCGTGCCGAGGGTGCGACCGGCAAAGACGGCCGTCTTCTTCTCCTCCACGATCCGGGCGAGCAGGGGGCGGAGCATCTCGGCGATCTCGGCACGACGCTTCTCCACGGCTGCTTCTCCGTAGCTGGCGCGACGAGCCAAGAGAGCGCGGCGATTGGCCACGAGTCGGTTGTAGAGCTCGATGAGCGCACGGATCTCCGGGCTCGGCTCCATGTCGTCGATGGAGTCCATGCGGCGCACCACGGCTACCAATGTGCGGTCGGTCTCGGCACGGAGTGCCTTCACGTCATATTTGCCTCGTTGGTCGGTGCTCAGACGGCGGAGGAAGAAGTCGGCGAAGGCCTTATTGTTCTTTTCCAGTCTGTCAACGAGTGCCGTCACGCCGAGTTTCGTTACGAGGGGGCGAATGTTCTCGCCCTTGAGATCGGTGAGGAAATTCTCTATCGCGGCCGTCTCCTTGTCATAGTTCATTCGGATCACGTTGCCGTAGCGAGCGGCCACGTCTTCGATTCTGGCTGCCGCGTTGCGCAGCTGGCTGTCCTCGTCGAAAGCATACGAACGCACGCGCGACATCAGCGCCTGATAGGCTCTGTCGCGTTCCTCGTCGAGGGCTATGACCTGAGGCGTCAGCTCGTTCGCGACGGGCGGATTCAGAGCCAAATCCTCCATTTCGATAGCCTTTTCCAGCTCGGGCAGTTTGGGATTCAGTTTAGCGATATTTGCCGTGCGACAGAGCGTCAGCACATTCTTGGCAAAACGGTAGTGCTCCAAATTTTGGAGCCGGGAAAACGAGAAAATTTCTGCAGTCATTTTAGTTTTTGAATTAAGGGGTTAAGTCGATAATAATTAGTGTATTGACGGGAGCAGCAACGGGCGTTTCTGCTCTCCTGCATTCGTGCAGGAAGCAAGAAACAGCCTACAATCGTTTCTTACAGGTTGCATAGCGATCTTAGGACACTATAACCAAGAGCTGCATCTATAACTTTTTAACCAGAATAATCTGCCGACGTAGCAGCATTTATATGCAGAATGCGCAAAGTGAAAAAAATTTGAAGATTTTTTTTGATGGAAATAAAATTTTTCTACTTTTGCCCCGCATTTCCAAATTCCGGATAAGGAGGTGTAGAAATATAATCCCAAAATATAGTAAGATGAAAAAATCTTTTGTCGTAGGTGCAAGCTTGTGCATAGCTGCGATCTTTTCTTTGGTTTCATGTTCCAAACAAGAAATCGAAGAAGTACGAGTAATGGAAAATGAGACAATCAAAACGGACTTGCCTCAAGCACGTTCAATCGAAGACAGCGTTGCCTTAGCTGAACTTGTTTTAGATTTAGAAACTTATAATAGCTCTTTGGATAGTGATGGGCGGAGTACATACTCTGCAGGTCAACAAACTTTTTCTGTTGAAGGGCAATTGATGAACAATAGAAGTTTCTGGAGTTTCTTCAAGAAAATCGCTAAGGCTGTTGCAGTTGTATCTGCTGATGCAATTGGAGTTTGTGTTGGTTCTACCATCCATCCTGCAATGGGAGTAGCATTTTGTGCAACTGCATCAGCTGGGACATCTGTATTATTGGATGCTGACATAAACGTCAGCTTTCTCAAAGAATCGTTTGGTCCTGATATTACACGCAGTAATTATGGTGTCTGGCACAACAATACTATTGCTGCCTATCTGAATGAACATGGTTCTTTAACAAATTTGGACCCACTTCAATTTTACAATTACAGTCTGACTTACTGTAGTAACAATATCGGTTCATCGACCTCTCGTCCTCTTCCTTATGAGAAGGTTGAGACTCTATGCTCTGCATTGGCTCAATTATTCACATCATTGGAAAACGACAATTCCGAGAAAACGGAAGAAGAGATTTGCAATATGATTGTTTCTGCTGTTCCCGAAATCAGAGCGCAAGAAGTGAAAATATTGCTAAACTTTCTCCTCAAGATGTATTCCCCTGATTTTAAGGTAGAAAAACGACGTGAATACATTGCTGGTCATACAGAAGTAGTCTTCCAATCCAGACTGAGTGAAGCAGGGAAAAAGCGTATTTATGACATGTTATCAGTCGCTTGTAATAGTTCATTATTATGGAAACAATCAGAAAAATAACAAAGTGGTATTTGTTTGTTTTTGCGCTTTTAGCCATAACAATACCTTCGCTTGCGCAAGAAACAAGCAAATCTGAAGGGCTTATCCTAAGTAGCTCTTTTAGGATGGGAGCTCCAATGTTAGTGTCCAACTTGTCTTTATTGGATGAGCGTGCTCCATTAGCAAATAATCCCGGAGTAGCTGCGTCTGTAGAATTAAGCTACAAGAAGTTTGCAGATCGCACAAGTTTAGGTCTGTTAGTAGATCTAGGTCTCTATAATAACAGAATTGCAAGTTTTATCTCTGGCAACAACATTGGGATAGAGAATAATGTGTTTAACACATTTGCTGGCATAGTGATTCGCCATTATCATATTGATAATGATCGAATTGAATTGGCTGCTCCTATTGCCATTGGGTATATGCATACTTGGAATTTCGAAGATCGGCAAGACCTCGCAGGTGGTGTAATATCTAGAACCAAGAGCATGGGTGCTTTCGCGATGACAGCAGGAATGGAACTCGGTTTCAAAGTGAAAGAGGGTAAATGCATTGGAGCCAAAGTCGATTTATCAGCAGCTGTCGGTAAAAGCATGGTTGACGCAAGTAAGAAAATGCGTTGTTGGCTAAGTCCTAGCATAGGACTTTTCTTTAGACATAGTTTGTAAACAGAGAAAAAGGCTAATCAGGGCTAACACCTAATTTTTCGAATATACAAGGGGCTGTGCCAAAAATGAATTTGGTCACAGCCCCTTTGTCTTTTATACTCGGTTGCCTGTGCTGCTGCGGCCGACAGGACGGCACGGGGGAGTGCGGATCAGAGTCCGCCGCCGGTAGAGCCTTGCTCGCCACCGCCGCTACTGCTGCCTCCTTGCGATGGATCCGGCAGGACGGGCGGCTCGGATGGAGTGTCCGTGCTGCTTGCGGGTTTCTTCTTTTTCTTCGGCTTGGGGAGTTCGTCTTCGGGCACATAGACGAGTTGCTCCCCGTTGATGCGGTACCAGCGATCCTCCTCGTCGCCGTTCTCGGCTACGAATGTGATGAGATAGTGGCGGTTCTTGCCCGTGCCGAGGGTGCGACCGGCAAAGACGGCCGTCTTCTTCTCCTCCACGATCCGGGCGAGCAGGGGGCGGAGCATCTCGGCGATCTCGGCACGACGCTTCTCCACGGCTGCTTCTCCGTAGCTGGCGCGACGAGCCAAGAGAGCGCGGCGATTGGCCACGAGTCGGTTGTAGAGCTCGATGAGCGCACGGATCTCCGGGCTCGGCTCCATGTCGTCGATGGAGTCCATGCGGCGCACCACGGCTACCAATGTGCGGTCGGTCTCGGCACGGAGTGCCTTCACGTCATATTTGCCTCGTTGGTCGGTGCTCAGACGGCGGAGGAAGAAGTCGGCGAAGGCCTTATTGTTCTTTTCCAGTCTGTCAACGAGTGCCGTCACGCCGAGTTTCGTTACGAGGGGGCGAATGTTCTCGCCCTTGAGATCGGTGAGGAAATTCTCTATCGCGGCCGTCTCCTTGTCATAGTTCATTCGGATCACGTTGCCGTAGCGAGCGGCCACGTCTTCGATTCTGGCTGCCGCGTTGCGCAGCTGGCTGTCCTCGTCGAAAGCATACGAACGCACGCGCGACATCAGCGCCTGATAGGCTCTGTCGCGTTCCTCGTCGAGGGCTATGACCTGAGGCGTCAGCTCGTTCGCGACGGGCGGATTCAGAGCCAAATCCTCCATTTCGATAGCCTTTTCCAGCTCGGGCAGTTTGGGATTCAGTTTAGCGATATTTGCCGTGCGACAGAGCGTCAGCACATTCTTGGCAAAACGGTAGTGCTCCAAATTTTGGAGCCGCTGCAGACGCAAATTTTCTACAGTCATTTGTTTTTCCTTTTTTTGTTGTATTTGATTGATTATTAATCTGTTATTGGTAGCAGTGTCAAGTGACACTGCCCCCTGAAACAGCTTTTATATAAGCATTGTCAGGCGACGAAAGGTCAAAACAGCCGTGCGCGAAACGATTGTCGGCTGACAATCGTTTCCTGCATCGTGCAGGACGTGATTGTCACGTGACGACAGCTTCCTGCATCGTGCACGGAGTGATTGTCACGTGACAACGGCTTCCTGCATCATGCACGGAGTGATTGTCACGTGACAACGGCTTCCTACATCGTGCAGGGAGCAAGAAACAGCCTACAATCGTTTCTTAATTCGCTGCATGGGCTGTCGCCACAGCCGAGCACGAAGGTACGGATATTCGACAATCAGATTGTATAGTAGATCTTAGGTCTCAATAAACAAGAGCCACGTCTACAGCTTTCAGACGAGGATAATCTGCCCAGCTGCATTTATGGCTGAAATATACATACAATTTCTGTCACTTCTCAGATGGGATACCAAATAGAAGAGGTATCTTTGTGAACGACAGCAAAATTTTGCACCAAATGGCAAAAAACAAACTTATAGCACCATTTCTGAAATGGGTAGGAGGGAAAAGGCAACTTATCCCAGAGATCAAAAATTTATTACCAAAAGGCATTTTGAGCCATCCTTACTATGAGCCTTTCATAGGAGGGGGAGCTTTATTGTTTGAACTACAGCCCAAAAACGCTACAATAAATGATTATAATGAAGAACTGATCAATGTCTATAAAGTCATAAGAGATAACCCGCACGAACTTATTGAAGACTTGAAAAAACATAAGAATACAGCCGAATATTTTTATGAAATCAGAGCAATAGATAGAAATCCTCTTTTTATCAACCTTACCGATATAGAAAGAGCATCACGGATTATATATCTAAACAAAACTTGCTATAATGGTTTATATAGGGTCAATAATGCAGGAGAGTTCAATTCTCCATTTGGGAAATATAAAAACCCAAACATTGTAAATGAGCCTGTGATCAAAGCCGTTAGCAAGTACCTAAACACGGCAAAGATTCAAATATTCAACGGAGACTATCAAACGATTTTAAAAGATATACCGAGAAGCTCTTTCGTGTATTTAGATCCACCGTATCATCCCATTTCGCAGAGTGCTAATTTTACAGGATACGTACAAGGAGGTTGGGATGAAAAGGATCAAATCAGACTAAGGAATGTTTGCAATACATTGAACGAAAGAGGAATCAAATTCCTTTTGTCGAATTCTTCGTCTGACTTTATAAAAGAAATATACTCTGATTATAATATCTATGTTGTTCAAGCAACCCGAGCAGTAAACTCCGATTCATCAAAAAGAGGACAAGTGAGTGAATTTTTAATCAACAACTATGAGTAAATCTAAAAATGATCTCGCATGGGAGGCGATTTTTGAGCGATATTCTCTCTTAGACGAGCTCGCGAAAAACGGGCGAGTATCGATCTCCTCTGAGAAGATTAACGAGTTCAGAGAATCTCGTCTAATGACAAAGTTCGATCACCGTTCTCAGCTTCCTGATTTGTTTGGCAAACACAAACTGTCGATCTTGCCGACATCCAGAGGTACTTATGAAATTGGACCGTTTGAGACTTTTTGTGATTTCAATAAAGACGAAATAGGGATCATGTCTATGCCATTCCGCTCTGACTTAGAAAGTATAGACTACAAAGACATTACAAGCGAATCAGCTGCGATCAACTGCGCATTTGTTTGTAGTATATTGCAGGACTTCACAGGAGAAGAAGCTTTATTCCCGACTGTTTCTGGTCGAATGGGCTCCTCTTCTTTTGAGTTTACAATTAATTCTGGATCAAAAAAAGTCAAAATTGATGTGGAAAACTCACAGATTGAGATTGATGGAGGATATGAAGGCGAAAACTCTTTAGCCTTAATCGAAGCAAAGAATTATATCTCTGATGATTTTTTGATCAGACAACTATACTATCCATATAGACTATGGAGCAATAAAATCACCAAACGAGTTCGTCCGATTTTTCTTACCTACTCAAATGGAATATTTCATTTGAGAGAATACGAGTTCTCCGCACCTGAATTATATAATTCCATTCGTCTGGTACAGCACAAAAAATGAGACCTTTGCACGGCGATAGGTGTGTATTTTGTTTATTAA
>PVMJ01000124.1_pt1:0-10000 | contig 12808 bp, 9 predicted proteins | sample 1853361 | NCBI WGS metagenome assembly PVMJ01 (sample SAMN08533506, study PRJNA380276) | Synthetic metagenome, whole genome shotgun sequencing project. | isolation source: mock microbial community containing genomic DNA from 20 ATCC strains | collected 2017 | reverse complement strand
GAGAATCCCGTCCACCGAATGCCTAAGGTTTCCTGAGGAAGGCTCGTCCGCTCAGGGTTAGTCAGGACCTAAGCCGAGGCCGACAGGCGTAGGCGATGGACAACAGGTTGATATTCCTGTACCACCTCTTTATCGTTTGAGCAATGGAGGGACGCAGAAGGATAGAAGAAGCGTGCGATTGGTTGTGCACGTCCAAGCAGTTAGGCTGATAAGTAGGCAAATCCGCTTATCGTGAAGGCTGAGCTGTGATGGGGAAGCTCCTTATGGAGCGAAGTCTTTGATTCCCCGCTGCCAAGAAAAGCTTCTAGCGAGATAAAAGGTGCCTGTACCGCAAACCGACACAGGTAGGCGAGGAGAGAATCCTAAGGTGTGCGAGAGAACTCTGGTTAAGGAACTCGGCAAAATGACCCCGTAACTTCGGGAGAAGGGGTGCTTTCTTAACGGAAAGCCGCAGTGAATAGGCCCAAGCGACTGTTTAGCAAAAACACAGCTCTCTGCGAAGCCGTAAGGCGAAGTATAGGGGGTGACACCTGCCCGGTGCTGGAAGGTTAAGGAGAGGGGTTAGCGTAAGCGAAGCTCTGAACTGAAGCCCCAGTAAACGGCGGCCGTAACTATAACGGTCCTAAGGTAGCGAAATTCCTTGTCGGGTAAGTTCCGACCCGCACGAAAGGTGTAACGATTTGGGCACTGTCTCAACCAGAGACTCGGTGAAATTATAGTACCTGTGAAGATGCAGGTTACCCGCGACAGGACGGAAAGACCCCGTGGAGCTTTACTGTAGCCTGATATTGAATTTTGGTACAGTTTGTACAGGATAGGCGGGAGCCTTTGAAACCGGAGCGCTAGCTTCGGTGGAGGCGCTGGTGGGATACCGCCCTGACTGTATTGAAATTCTAACCTACGGGTCTTATCGACCCGGGAGACAGTGTCAGGTGGGCAGTTTGACTGGGGCGGTCGCCTCCTAAAGTGTAACGGAGGCGCCCAAAGGTTCCCTCAGAATGGTTGGAAATCATTCGTAGAGTGCAAAGGCATAAGGGAGCTTGACTGCGAGACCTACAAGTCGAGCAGGGACGAAAGTCGGGCTTAGTGATCCGGTGGTTCCGCATGGAAGGGCCATCGCTCAACGGATAAAAGCTACCCCGGGGATAACAGGCTTATCTCCCCCAAGAGTCCACATCGACGGGGAGGTTTGGCACCTCGATGTCGGCTCATCGCATCCTGGGGCTGTAGTCGGTCCCAAGGGTTGGGCTGTTCGCCCATTAAAGCGGTACGCGAGCTGGGTTCAGAACGTCGTGAGACAGTTCGGTCCCTATCCGTCGTGGGCGTAGGAAATTTGAGAGGAGCTGTCCTTAGTACGAGAGGACCGGGATGGACGCACCGCTGGTGTACCAGTTGTTCTGCCAAGGGCATAGCTGGGTAGCTATGTGCGGAAGGGATAAGTGCTGAAAGCATCTAAGCATGAAGCCCCCCTCAAGATGAGATTTCCCATAGCGTAAGCTAGTAAGATCCCTGAAAGATGATCAGGTTGATAGGTTCGAGGTGGAAGCATGGTGACATGTGGAGCTGACGAATACTAATAGATCGAGGACTTAACCATATAATATGTAGCAAATGTTATCTAGTTTTGAAGGAATATACCTTCAAAGTTTGGTGATGATGGCAGAGAGGTCACACCCGTTCCCATACCGAACACGGAAGTTAAGCTCTCTAGCGCCGATGGTAGTTGGGACCTTGTCCCTGTGAGAGTAGGACGTCGCCAAGCAACTGTAAGACGAGTCAGAATGACTCGTCTTTTTTGTATGCTTTCATGCCTCTGTTAATTGCTTGTTTAACTCCTTCTAAATAGGCAAAGCCATGCCTTTTATCGGGTTCTAAGTAAGTACCTTCTGCCCATTCATTCCACGCATTAATAAATAAAAACTCGCTGTTGTAAAGAGAATAGGTGCGCTGGATTTGCTTACTTAAATATATCGTGAACTTCTCAGGAGTAGAGCCTACGAAAATGCTGCTATTTAAATCTTTGCGGCGTGCTGTGTTATCCCAGTCAACAAAGGCACCGGGAAATGTTTTTTTCTCTGAAGGAGATCGTTTTAATATATACATCCACACTTTATCATAATCCCAAGCGTTTATTTGTTTACCAGATTCATATATTATCTTATTTATGTCGGAAGAACTATCATGAGCAATTGTATAAAAAGGCTCGAATTGAATGCTAGCATCAAATCCATTTATATTAGGAAGTGGAAAGCTGTTTAATGTTTCTGTGAAGTATATACCTTTCAAACCATTTTCTTGTGCGAGTGTATTCCAGTAGTTAAGCATCTGCTCACAATTAGGTATATGCCCAGGACGATAAATAATGAATAGTGGTTTATCATTTATACGGATATACCTCTCATCTTGGAAAGCTTGTAATAAATAATCAAAGTGTTCTTTCCAATCTGATAATTCTCCGTAATTTTGAGGCATTAATATGTGACTATCAAGACCATCCCAAGTTTTTGTCCATGGTTCATTTGCCCAAGATAGGCAAAATGGAAAATCTGGTTCGCCCATCTGAAGTACCTCATTAAATGGTCTCTCCAATAGCCTCTTCCCTTTAAACCAGTAATGGTAATAACAAAAACCATATATGCCGTGTGCTTTAGCAATTTCTGCTTGCCACTTTCTTACGGATGGGGTGGTTAAGTCGTAATAAAAATCTTGATAAGGTTCTCTAGGTTGATAATGTCCTGAAAATAAAGGTCGTGCACTTTTAGTATTTGTCCATTCAGTAAAACCTTTTCCCCACCATCGGTCATTTTCTTTTATTTGATGAAACTGTGGTAAGTAAAAAGCAATTATTTTCAAGATATATCCCCCTTATGTGCTTCGTAGTTCAAGTGGTGGGAAGTTATTTTTGATTTTTCGAATCTAGTTAAAGCATGAGAACCGTTATTTACTTACTCTGTTTATGCCTCATAATGAATTTTTTTGTACAGTTTGCTTGATATGGAAATCTTTAATGTTTTAATATATACGGCTGAGAAATAAAATAATCTTCATTATACAATGAGCGAAAGAGTTAATCTTTTTGGAGAACAAATAGAGCTTGGGGTAATCGGTTTGCATCATCAAAAAAGTCCCGCAGCTTTAAATACTTCTCATAGTGATTTTTAATATAAGTTCTAGGTATAACAGTTTCTCCGTAGAAGCTACTATTTCTAACGTCTCCAGCTCCCGTAGGGCTGTGGACAAAATTGCCGCTTTCATAATCCGAGATGGCACGATTTATATCTGGAAAAGCTTGAGATAAAGTTTTATGCCATCCTGTCTGAATTAATTCAGGGTGTTCCTTAAATTGTTGACAAAAATCGAGAAAATAGCGCGCTTGTGTTGTGGCGATGAAGATGCCACCTGGACGAAGAATTCTTGAAAATTCCTTTATCCAATTTTCTGCAGTTTCTTCGGATAAATGTGAGAATACAGAATAAGCGAATATGATGTCTAATGAATTGTCATTAATAAATTCTGCAGGAGGTTGTGGGGGAGCTATTTTATATCTGCCTCTTCCTAAAGTTTCGTTACAAAGGTTAATCATTACAGGGTCTACATCAATACCAAGCAAATTTTTATGGCGAACATCTTTAAAAAGAAGCGTATGATTCTTCCCCAGCCACAACCAAAGTCTAAAATTTTCCGTTCTTTATTCAAGGGAACGCCTAAATTATGGGCGTATGTTTTTACAAGTCTATAAAACAAATATGCTTCATAAAGAGCATGTTCATAGGAAGCACCTACAAACTGTTGTTGAATTTCTTCAGGGGGGAACATAGGTACTGGGACACCATTTATCTTTGTTTGTGAGCAACTTTGTACAAATAGATGAAGAAGATCAACATCAGAAAGCGGGCTAACAAGGTTATCAAAATCACTTCCTAACTTAAAGTCATCCATTTGTTAACCTCCAAATTATATAGTGCCTAAAAATTATTTTCTTGTTTTCTACTAATAAAAACGTGTAAAAATTCAGCATCTAAGCCCAGTGATTTATCCTTTTGTAAATAAACTAGGGTATACATATTTGCATGTGTATAAATATATTCAATCATATCTTGGCCCCAATCAAATGTTACTAAAGACCCATTCTCATCAATAGGATTTCCGTGATAAATTGGCTCTTCAATATACTCAATTCCATCCTCATTGATTCTTGCCCTTTGCAAAGTTTTTGGAAGAGTGTGGTACCAAGGGACAGTAAACACATGAGCACCGCCAGGCTTTAATACACGCTCTATTTCTTTAAAGGCTTTGTTTGGTTCCATTACATGTTCAAAGACATCTTGAGTAATGAACAAATCAAAAGATTCATCTTGGAAAGTCATGTTTTCTAAGTTCTCGCATCTAATCCCTTGAAAGTATTGGCCGAGAGGATAGTTTTTAAAGTATTGAGAGTATGTATAGTTTTTGCAGTTTTTTATTAGTAGTTGAGTTGTAATCCCTCCAGGAGAGGATTCGTGAATATGATAGGAATCCCATTTTGGAAAAAATGTATTTAAAACATGAATTAAAGCTCTCTGCCTTGGTATAGAGTGGCATGTAGAACATAAGTAGTGATCTCTAAGCCAATCGTTATGCTCTATAAATGTAGCTTCCTTCTCACAAATAACGCAGTATCCGTTATTATGTTTCAAATTACCTTCCACATGACATCACTCCTGTGTAAAAATGCATATGGCACATGCGTCAATAATCAGTGAATTCAAAGAGGGTAGGTGAAATTTAGGGAATCTATAACAGTAAAATTGATAGAAGGGAATAATTAGCGGTGGAGAACCCCACTCTAATTAAAGTTTCACTTTATGCTATGCGATACATTCGCTTTTATTCATTGAAGAATGTATCGATTTAAAATATCCCTTTCGTGTACGGATACATTTCAAAGTCTTGTGCATATATTTCTGTAACTAACGCCATTGTTTCTTCATCATAAAAACTTTCATATGTCGGAAAGCGAGGGAAGGCGACATCTGTAATGCTGAGCTCTGCATAGCTTCCTGTATACATCATTTTATGAGCACGATGATGATCTGAATTTGTAAGTAGCGCTAAATTAGATTTAACTAAATCGTACGTATGTTCTATTTTGGTGATTTGTGTATTAAAATCTTCTAAAGGAATATAGTGTTGGATGAAATTTTCTTCACCCGGAACGTATTGCTGACTAAAATGTATGTCCATTGTTAGGGAATTGGGACCTAATGCTCGAACGTAATATAAAAATTGTTTAAATGATATTCCTCGGTTACTATATTTGTCATTATATAAATACTGGCGGATACTTTCCCATTGAGGAATTGCATATGGATTGTCAGCAAGTAATAAAAATGAGCTGACGGCCCTTGTATAGGGATTTCGTACAAGTTTACAAACAGCTTTTTCTGCTGTTAGAAGCCCATTTTGTAACTCTGGTATGTAGTTGGTGTTGTTTTTATACACCCAGAATTCATAGTAATGAATAAAGTCATGGTATTTCTTTGCTTCATTAAACAATCCGATTTGAAAAAAGAACCAATTAGCTAAAGTAGTGCATCCGCTTCTATGGCTCCAGAATAGTATAAGTGGAAAGTCTTTATGGAAATGTGGGATTCGATCTTTATGTAGAATTACATGATTTAAAAGCTCTTGATTTACATTCTTCATACATGTAGTGCTCCTTTTTGAAAGTTTTATTTATGGAGAAGGGGAAAGCTTTTACTAATCCAATATATTCATAGGAATGAGTAAATATTATGAGTGTTTTTTCGGGCGGCTTAAATAAGGTAGTGATTCTAAAGGGGAAATAAAAAATAAAGATAATGAAAATTTATAAGGGGCATACAATTATAAGAGACTCAATAATAGAATTGACTAAGTTCATTTATTTGTATTTCTAGGTGTGATAAGCAAAAATCTTATTACTAGAGAGGATATTATGCGGAAGAATAATTATTTAATAGTAGGTGGAAATAGTTTCATTGGTATTAACCTCGCATTAGGTTTATTGAAAAAAGGCCAAAATGTAAAAGTATTTTCCAGACATATAAATAATTTTCCTCAAAATATTATAAGTGAGGTTGAATTTATTAAAGGTGATTTAGCAAATGTTGAAGATATATATAAAGCTTTAGTGAATGTGGATATAATTATTTATTTAGCTGCAACGTCTAATGTAACAACTTCAATTGAAGATGTTTTCGGAGATATAAATAGTAGCCTTTTTTTTCTTAATTTCATGGAAAGTGCTAAAAATTTCCCTATTAAAAAAATCGTATTAGCGTCTTCTGGAGGCACAGTTTATGGTGAACCGGAATATCTGCCTATTGATGAGGAACATCCATTAAAACCACTTTCTCCTTATGGAATAACAAAGGTGTCGCTTGAAAATTATTTGTACTTTTATAAGAAAAAATATGGAATGGACTATGTTGTATGTAGATATTCTAATCCGTATGGAAAATATCAAAACCCGTTAAAGAAAGTTGGAGCAATAAATTGTTTTTTGTATCAGCATCTCAGTAATGAAAAGATTAATATATATGGGAATCCACAAGAGATTATTCGAGATTATATTTATATCGATGATTTAGTGGAAGTTACTATACAACTATCGCAATTAAATCACTTGAAATTTTGTGTGTATAATATAGGTAGCGGAAAGGGTCTCTCTTTAAAACGAATTATAGTAGAATTGGAGAAATTAACGGAAAGAAAAGTGGAATTTATCTGCTATAAACAAAAGCAAGAAAACGTTCAAAAAATCATTTTAAATATAGATAGAGTAAGACGAGAATGTAATTGGGAACCGAAAGTGGATTTCAAAAGTGGAATTAGATTAAATAAGCTATGGATTGAAGAGTTCTTATATAGTAAAAAATAATAAGCCATGCCCTACTTCTGTATAAGTAGAGCGTGGTTTATTATTTTATTTCTTTTTTTATTACCCAAAGATCTTGATGTTCCCACCAAAAACCTTCAGTGTATTTTTTGATAATAGGATTATAAGGTAATAATTTAATTTTGTCACATACGTAAGAGGGGCTAACAATCGTTTGCCCGTATTGATGAACATCTAAATCGAGTTGTTCGCTAGAGGGAAGAAACCAATACCCCTGTTCATTTAAAGCGGGAAAACCGAAGTGCTTTTTACTTTGATATCCATGAGTTGTGAAAATGAATAATCCGTCAGGGGAAACAGCGTTATACAATGTTTGAAGCCAACGAAACCAAGTTGTATCAGGCATATGAGAAAAAAAGGATAGACAAAAAACGATATCATACGTAGACGAGGCTAATTTTACTTGTTCTGGTTCAGGGTGAGATAATAGAGATGAAGTATGTAATGTGTTTTCAATAAAAGTAATAGCCTCTTCGTGTATATCGCAAGTAGTTATACTTAAGTTCGTTTGCTGATTTAATAAATGACGTGTTACGCAGCCATATCCGGATGCGAATTCTAATAATTGAATTGGAGTGTCTACAGGAGGATAAAAGGAAGTAATTAAATCTAAGAGTGTTTCTGCTGATTTTCTTCCATCTTTAAAATAATAATCTATTGCTTCTTTTTTAGATGGAAAGACTGGATTTGTGACAAGGAATTGAAAGATATGATCTTCTGGGTGGATATTTGCACTTACATTGTATTTTTGTGCAATTTGAGAAATCAAATGTTTATTTGCCTCTATAAATTCTTTCAAAGAGTAACACCCCTTAAATAATAGTAATGTCTTACAAGAGATACTGATGATAAAGAAAATATATAATTAAACCTTCAAATATGCTTCAAGGTACTTTCTATATGCATACATTTTCTTTTTTGAAATGTCGTCGATAGTAAAGGTGTCTTTAATGAAATTCTGCATTTGTACAACTTCACTGTAGTGGGAATATGAATCTTCTGTTCTTGTTACGCTATTTGTATGTCGTCTATGATAGTTTAGAGGTTTTGGATTAAAATAAATGTTCCCCTCTTTAAGGAGAGAAACATAGAAAAACCAATCACCAGCTATTTTAAACTTTTCCAATTGTTTTGCTATTGTTTTTATATCTATGTTTTTAAAAACTACACTTGAGACATTAGGTATGGTGTTTTTGATAAGTAACGTATCTTGTATTTCATCTATCCCTTTTCGGACATAAGAACTCTGCCATTTTTCCTTATCAATATCATTTGTGTAATCCAAATAATGATTGGCCAAGATATTTCCTTGTTCATCTATTTGTTTTGATTGTGTGTAGCTTAAGGCAACATCACTATCTATATGAAACCCTTGTATTACTTCTTCTAAAAATGTCTGATCACATAAGTCATCGGCCTCAGCAATCCAAATATAATCACCGGTTGCTGCAGAGACACCTTTTATCCATTGTTTAAATACAGAACCAGAATTTTTATCATTAATAATCTGCTGAACTTTCAGGTGGTGTTTATTTTCATTTGAGAGCAGCTTTTCAAATATAGATACGCTATTGTCAGTAGAGGCATCGTCTAGGAAAATTAGTTCGTAAAGGGGATAGGTTTGATTTAATATTGATTTAACTCGTTCCGGTAAGTATTTTTCGTAATTATAGTTCGGTACAATGACGCTTATTTTTTTATAATTATGCTCAAGCAAGTTTAATAATTGATAAACGTAATCAAGAAAGTTGAAATCTCTTTCAATAAGTTCTTGGCCAAAGGTCCCTTTTTGTAATCGTAAATCTTCATTCCCGATAAGTTCATATATTCTTTCCAGCATCATAGGTAAGTTTAAATGGTCTACTAATGCGCCGGTTTGTTCCGTAACAACATCTTCAAAACCTCCAGCGTTTTTGAACCCTATAACAGGGACTTTTGTATCTAATGCTTCTAAAACTACGTTTGGGAAAGGATCTTCTCTTGAAGTTAATAAATATAAATCAGCACCGGCGTTATATAAACCGATATCTGGAGTTGGGTCCACTAATGTGAAATGTGCTGTATATCTTGGGGAGATTGTATTAAAAAAATGAACATCTGTTTTCCCAACCCAGATAAAATGAATATTCGTATGCACCTTTCTTACTGAGTAAGCAATAAGTGAGAATAAATCTATTCCTTTTCGATGATCAGCGAAACCTACCCCAAAATGATTTTGCTATCGAGAGGCAGGTTGTGTTTTTTTCGTAATTCGTTTCTCGCTTTTGCAATATTGTTCTTATAAGGGTTGTGGTTAAACAAACCTTGAGGGAGGATGTGGCATTTTTGATGATCTAATTGGGTGATTGTACGGAATTTCTCATACACGTATTGTGAAGGGAAGACAATTTTGTGGGCAGATTGGGCAATGTTTCTTGCTTTTCCCTCAGCAGAGTACTGTTGTATTAAATGCGGCAATTCATGTATTAATGAAATAACTTTAATATTATGTTTAGCTAGTAATGCAACTATATCACCACTTATGACGGTACTACATATGGCGATGGTATAGTCTTTTAATAATAACTTCTTTATTAATAATTCGACTTTTTCTTCCGTTGGGTAGTTTTCCTCTAGGCAATAAACAGGACCATACTTTTGAAAATCTTGGATTAAAATGCCCGTTCCAATAGAAATAATTGCGACGGAGTAATGAAAGTTTTCTTTAAGGGCTTTAATAGTATGTAAAGAAAGCAGCTGTGCTCCGTGGAAATGGGCATCATGGGATACATAAATGATTTTCTTATTAGCATGCATTTCATAACGCCTCCTAATGTAATTAGATTTTAGTAAATGTAGGATGTATTTATAATTGCTAGAGAGAAGTGGTAGGAGATAATTGTGAATGTAACCGAAATAAAAAAGCTACTTTTAATATATATTTGTGTGGCTTGATATTCATTCTTTAGAAAGTAGAAACTGTCGATTATAAAAATGACTACACTAGTTTATTAATCTTTAGGGAAGGAGTATAAAAAACTTTATAATTTATAAAATAAAAAGGATAAAAAGTATTGACGATTAGAGTACAGGAGTGTAATA
>PVMJ01000274.1_pt2 | contig 13798 bp, 10 predicted proteins | sample 1853361 | NCBI WGS metagenome assembly PVMJ01 (sample SAMN08533506, study PRJNA380276) | Synthetic metagenome, whole genome shotgun sequencing project. | isolation source: mock microbial community containing genomic DNA from 20 ATCC strains | collected 2017 | reverse complement strand
TGTTTACGCCGTGTATATATCAAGGATATATGTTTAAAAATTTGGCTTTTGTAAATATATGGGCGGTAAAACCGCATTATTTTATGCTGTTACCTATTTTACACCTTGTCTGCACACGATTTCCAAACAACCTAAAAAGAAACCTGCCGAAAGACAGGTTTAAAGAGGTCATTTTAAATGTGAACTAAAGCTTACACCCTCGTAGGGTATCGTGTATATCAGACGTACTTAATATACACTATTAATGGATTAAATTTAAACCAGTACGGCGTTGCCTCGCCTTAGCTCAAAGAGAACGATTCTCTAAGGTGCTGAAGCACCAAGTGAATCGGTTCCGTACTATTTGTACTGTCTGCGGCTCGCCGCCTTGTCCTGATTTTTGTTAATTCACTATATCGACATCGCCAAACGAAACTTCGTCATCGCCGTTTCGTCTTTGTCTAAAACCAAAACCGAAACCAACAACCCCAAAGGTATCGCCCATACTATCGAATACCTTAAAAAACACAAGGTCGAGACCTTTGCAAAATTCCCCAAAATCCCCTAAATTCCCACCAAGACATTTAGGGGATTTCTCATGAGCACCTTCTTTCAACAAACCGCCCAAGCCATGATTGCCAAACACATCGACCGCTTCCCGCTATTGAAGTTGGACCGGGTGATTGATTGGCAGCTGATCGAACAATACCTGAACCGTCAAAAAACCCGTTACCTTAGAGACCACCGCGGCCGTCCTGCCTATCCCCTGCTGTCCATGTTCAAAGCCGTCCTGCTCGGACAATGGCACAGCCTCTCCGATCCCGAACTCGAACACAGCCTCATCACCCGCATCGACTTCAACCTGTTTTGCCGTTTCGACGAACTGAGCATCCCTGATTACAGTATAGTGGATTAACAAAAACCAGTACGGCGTTGCCTCGCCTTAGCTCAAAGAGAACGATTCTCTAAGGTGCTGAAGCACCAAGTGAATCGGTTCCGTACTATTTGTACTGTCTGCGGCTTCGTCGCCTTGTCCTGATTTTTGTTAATCCGAGACCTTTGCAAAAATAGTCTGTTAACGAAATTTGACGCATAAAAATGCGCCAAAAAATTTTCAATTGCCTAAAACCTTCCTAATATTGAGCAAAAAGTAGGAAAAATCAGAAAAGTTTTGCATTTTGAAAATAAGATTGAGCATAAAATTTTAGTAACCTATGTTATTGCAAAGGTCTCAATATGTATTTTTAGAAGAAGGCTTTGTGTCATTTTGATGCCGTCTGAAAGGGTTTGTTCGTTTCAGACGGCATTGCTACCAAGGCTTGATTATTTCCGGCGCAGGTCGGGATGGTTTTCCAAGTTGTCCATCATTATCCCGATGATGCGCGGGGCGGTTTTGCCCAAATCGAAACGTTCGCAGGAAGAGAACCACCGCCAAATCAGCCCGTCCAAGGTTGATTTGATGAAGATAACTGCCGTTTCCTTGTCCAAATCGTCAGCCAAATCCTGATTTTCCACCGCTTCGGTCAAAACGGCGGTAATTTTCTCGCGCCAGATTGCCTGATGCTTGCGGGCAATGGCGATAACGGCGGCGTTTTGCTCCGTGTGTTCGCATTTTAAAAACAGGATGTTGTGGAATTTGTAGTAGATGTCGTTGCTTTGCAGCCGCTCGAAAAAGTGCAGCAGCGTGTGGCGGAATACCGCCCAAGACCCTCCTTCGGCATCTTCGGCATCTTGCGCGATGCAGTTTTCGATGTCGTCGCAGATACGTTGGAACAGCGCGTCGAACAAGTCTTCCTTATTTTTGAAATGCCAATAGAGCGCGCCGCGCGTTACGCCGGCGGCTTGGGCGATTTCGTTGAGCGAGGTGCGCGCAATCCCTTTGCGGTAAAAGGTTTCCAAGGCGGCAAGCATCAGGTGTTCTTTGGTTTTTAAGGCTTCGGTTTTGGTTTTTCTCATAATGGCGGTTTCGTTTCGGGTCGGTTTGATGAGGGCGGATTATAAAAAAGACTTTGTAACCATGCAATCGTGTATGTATAATGAAACCCATGAAATTGAGACTACATCTCAACTTTGAAAACCCATGAAACCTGCTTCGCAACCCGTTTGAACATCGGGTTGGCGAAGCAGGCGGTTTTTATATCCTGAAATATAGTGGATTAACAAAAATCAGGACAAGGCGGCGAGCCGCAGACAGTACAGATAGTACGGAACCGATTCACTTGGTGCTTCAGCACCTTAGAGAATCGTTCTCTTTGAGCTAAGGCGAGGCAACGCCGTACTGGTTTTTGTTAATCCACTATAAACTGCCCGCCTGTGAGTGGCGGGGCAGGGAATCTGTGTGCGGATTATGCCATAAAACGGTGTCCGACCCAATCGCGGGCGCGTCCGGAGATTGGAAATCCTGCTTAAAAAATGTACAATGGCGTACTTTTTTGAAACGCGGATCCATTATGCACATCGGCGGCTATTTTATCGACAACCCCATCGCACTTGCGCCGATGGCGGGCATTACCGACAAACCGTTCCGCCGACTTTGCCGAGATTTTGGCGCAGGTTGGGCGGTGTGCGAAATGCTGACCAGCGACCCGACGCTCAGAAATACTAGAAAAACCTTGCACCGCAGCGATTTTGCCGATGAAGGCGGCATTGTTGCCGTGCAGATTGCCGGAAGCGATCCGCAGCAGATGGCGGATGCCGCGCGTTACAACGTCAGCCTTGGGGCGCAGCTTATCGACATCAACATGGGCTGTCCCGCTAAAAAAGTCTGCAATGTCCAAGCCGGTAGCGCGCTGATGCAGAACGAGCCGCTGGTTGCCGCCATTTTGGAAGCCGTCGTCCGTGCGGCAGGCGTACCCGTTACCCTCAAAACCCGTTTGGGTTGGCACGACGACCATCAAAACCTGCCCGTCATCGCCAAAATCGCCGAAGATTGCGGCATCGCCGCCCTTGCCGTCCACGGACGCACGCGTACGCAAATGTACAAAGGCGAAGCGCGTTACGAACTCATCGCCGAAACCAAATGCCGTCTGAACATCCCGGTCTGGGTCAACGGCGACATTACTTCGCCGCAAAAAGCCCAAGCCGTCCTCAAACAAACCGCCGCCGACGGCATTATGATAGGGCGCGGCGCGCAAGGCAGGCCGTGGTTCTTCCGCGATTTGAAACATTATGCCGAACACGGTGTTTTGCCGCCTGCCTTGAGTTTGGCAGAATGCGCCGCCGCTATTTTGAACCACATCCGCGCCATACACGCGTTTTACGGCGACACCGCCGGTGTGCGCATCGCACGCAAACACATAGGCTGGTACATCGACGAAATGCCCGACGGCGAACAGACACGTCGTGAAATCAACCGCTTGGACAGTGCGGCGGCGCAATACGACATGCTTGCAGGTTATCTTGAAAGACTTGCCGAAAAAACCGACAGTTGGGCGTGCGCCTACCGCCCAAATGCCTTCTGAACACTTGATTATCCTTTGAAAGTGCAATCATGCCCCATACCCTTCCCGATATTTCCCAATGCATCAGACAAAATTTAGAACAATATTTCAAAGACCTGAACGGTACCGAACCTTGCGGCGTGTACGATATGGTATTGCATCAGGTGGAAAAACCGCTGCTGGTGTGCGTGATGGAGCAATGCGGCGGCAACCAGTCCAAAGCATCCGTGATGCTGGGGCTGAACCGCAATACCCTGCGTAAGAAGCTGATTCAACACGGTTTGTTGTGAATATGGCTGCAAGCGTCCGTATCTTAGGCATCGACCCGGGCAGTCGCGTAACGGGTTTCGGTGTCATCGATGTCAGGGGGCGGGATCATTTTTACGTCGCCTCCGGCTGCATCAAAACGCCTGCCGATGCGCCTCTGGCAGACAGGATTGCCGTCATCGTCCGGCACATCGGCGAAGTCGTTACCGTTTACAAGCCTCAACAGGCGGCAGTGGAACAGGTGTTCGTCAACGTCAATCCGGCATCGACGCTGATGCTCGGTCAGGCTAGGGGCGCGGCATTGGCGGCATTGGTCAGCCATAAGCTGCCCGTTTCGGAATACACGGCCTTGCAGGTCAAACAGGCGGTAGTCGGCAAGGGCAAGGCGGCAAAAGAACAGGTGCAGCATATGGTGGTGCAGATGTTGGGACTTTCGGGAACGCCCCAGCCGGATGCGGCGGACGGTCTTGCCGTCGCGCTGACCCACGCCTTACGCAACCACGGGCTTGCCGCCAAACTCAATCCTTCGGGGATGCAGGTCAAGCGCGGCAGGTTTCAATAGTTTCAGACGGCATTTGTATTTTGCCGTCTGAAAAGAAAATGTGTATCGAGATGAAATTTATATTTTTTGTACTGTATGTTTTGCAGTTTCTGCCGTTTGCGCTGCTGCACAAGATTGCCGACCTGACGGGTTTGCTTGCCTACCTTCTGGTCAAACCGCGCCGCCGTATCGGCGAAATCAATTTGGCAAAATGTTTTTCCGAATGGAGTGAGGAAAAGCGTAAAACCGTGTTGAAACAGCATTTCAAACACATGGCGAAACTGATGTTGGAATACGGTTTATATTGGTACGCGCCTGCCGGACGTTTGAAATCGCTGGTGCGCTACCGCAATAAGCATTATTTGGACGACGCGCTGGCGGCGGGGGAAAAAGTCATCATCCTGTATCCGCACTTCACCGCGTTCGAGATGGCGGTGTACGCGCTTAATCAGGATATCCCGCTGATCAGTATGTATTCCCATCAAAAAAACAAGATATTGGACGAACAGATTTTGAAAGGCCGCAACCGCTATCACAACGTCTTCCTTATCGGGCGCACCGAAGGGCTGCGCGCCCTCGTCAAACAGTTCCGCAAAAGCAGCGCGCCGTTTCTGTATCTGCCCGATCAGGATTTCGGACGCAACGATTCGGTTTTTGTGGATTTTTTCGGTATTCAGACGGCAACGATTACCGGATTGAGCCGCATTGCCGCGCTTGCAAATGCAAAAGTGATACCCGCCATTCCCGTCCGCGAGGCAGACAATACGGTTACATTGCATTTCTACCCTGCTTGGAAATCCTTTCCGGGTGAAGACGCGAAAGCCGACGCGCAGCGCATGAACCGTTTTATCGAAGACAGGGTGCGCGAACATCCGGAACAATATTTTTGGCTGCACAAGCGTTTTAAAACCCGTCCGGAAGGCAGCCCCGATTTTTACTGACTACGTAAAATTACAAAACATATCAGGCGTTTCGAGTCGAAACTCCTGATTGTTTTTTTAAATGCAAAATGGCAGATTATATGAACAGATTTCATTTGATAATCGCTGCTATTTAAGTATCTCAAAAACAATATTTTTAAGACTTGGTCGGGAAATTCGAAGCAGGTTTTGGAAGAAATACCGCAAACCTATGAATATATGCAGACAATCTAGTTAATATATTAAAATTAATTTTCTTTAAAAACATAGCGTTATAAATAAATATTTAATATATGCCTTTCATGTTTACTTTAATATTTGACATTTTATGCTTAAATTTAAATATAAATCAAAATTAAATTTATATTTATTGAAATATAAAAAATAAAAATCCATATATTTAATATTTTCAGCAATTTTATAAAATTAATGTTTTGACATTTATATTGTAAAAAATGCTTGGCAAAGCGTAGAAAATGGCGTACATTTCGCTACATGGAATTACACGACAGGCAGGAAATGCCGTCTGAAAGGATTTTCCGGTCAGTCTTGCGATTGGTCGGGGTTTCATCGGAAACGGTGAAACGAAAGTTTGCCGGCGTAGAGTTGAGCTACGCGGGTAAAGCCGCAGGCGAAAGCCTGTATTGTTTGTGAAGCGTAAATCTCTGATTTGAGGTATTGGGGCAATCCTGTGGGGGGTTGCCTCTTTTTTTATCCGCCTTTTAATGACACAATAGGTGCATCCGTTTTAAATACAAGGTGCTGTCATGACCACGATTTTGGCTTTCGATATTGAAACCGTACCCGATGTGCAGGGTATCCGAACATTGTACGAGCTGCCGTCCTCGCTGCCCGACGATGAAGTGGTGCTGTTTGCCCAGCAAAAACGCCGTGCTCAGACGGGCGGCGATTTTATGCAGCATCATCTTCATCAGGTTGTGGCGATTTCGTGCTGCATGCGTTGGGGGCAGGATAAAGTACATGTCGGCACCATCGGCGAGATGGATGACGGCGAGGAAGTGGTCATTGCTAAATTTTTCGAATTGATTGAAAAACATACGCCGCAACTGGTCAGTTGGAACGGCGGCGGTTTCGATCTGCCCGTACTGCATTACCGCTCCCTGATATACGGCATCAACGCCGCGCGCTATTGGGATATGGGCGACGGCGATTTCGGCGACAGCCGCGATTTCAAGTGGAACAACTACATCAGCCGTTATCACCAACGCCACTGCGATTTGATGGATTTGCTCGCGCTTTACCAGCCGAGGGCAAACGTGCCGCTGGACGATATGGCGAAACTGTGCGGTTTTCCGGGCAAGCTGGGTATGGACGGCAGCAAGGTTTGGGAGGCATTCCATACGGGCAGGCTGAAGGAAATCCGCAATTATTGCGAAACCGACGCGGCAAACACTTATCTGATGTACCTGCGTTTCTGTCTGGTCAGCGGCAGGCTGGATGCGGACGAATACGAAATGGAAATCAAACGGATGCGGAATTACCTGTCCGCACAAGCCGGGGAAAAGCCGCATTGGGAAGAGTTTGTCCGCGCGTGGGAATAAAGATTGAATTCAAACCGGTTGTCCGGCGGCGCGCCCGTGCCGCCGCTGCGGCTTCAGACGGCATACGCGGGATGCGCCCGTGCCGTCTGAAGCCTTTTCCAGTCAAACAAAATAACATTGAAAGAAAAAAATGAGCAAAACCGTGCATTATCTCAAAGACTATCAAACGCCCGCCTACCATATTCTCAAAACCGATTTACATTTTGATATTAATGAACCGCAAACCGTCGTGAAGTCGCGTTTGACGGTTGAGCCGCAGAGGGTAGGGGAGCCGCTGGTGTTGGACGGTTCGGCGAAACTCTTGTCCGTCAAAATCAACGGGGCGGCGGCGGATTATGTGTTGGAAGGAGAGACGCTGACGATTGCGGGCGTGCCGTCCGAACGCTTCACCGTCGAAGTGGAAACCGAAATCCTGCCGGCGGAAAACAAATCGCTGATGGGGCTGTATGCTTCCGGCGGCAATTTGTTTACCCAGTGCGAGCCGGAGGGCTTCCGCAAAATCACATTTTACATCGACCGTCCGGATGTGATGTCCAAGTTCACCACCACCATCGTCGCCGACAAAAAACGCTATCCCGTTTTGCTTTCCAACGGCAACAAAATCGACGGCGGCGAGTTTTCAGACGGCCGCCATTGGGTGAAATGGGAAGACCCGTTTTCCAAACCGAGCTATCTGTTTGCTTTGGTCGCGGGCGATTTGGCGGTAACGGAAGACTATTTCACCACCATGAGCGGCAGAAACGTCAAAATCGAGTTTTACACCACCGAAGCGGACAAGCCCAAGGTCGGCTTTGCCGTGGAATCGTTGAAAAACGCGATGAAATGGGACGAAACGCGCTTCGGTTTGGAATACGACTTGGATATTTTCATGGTCGTCGCCGTGGGCGATTTCAATATGGGCGCGATGGAAAACAAGGGTTTGAACATCTTTAACACCAAGTTCGTCCTTGCCGACAGCCGCACCGCCACCGATACCGATTTCGAAGGCATCGAATCCGTGGTCGGACACGAGTATTTCCACAACTGGACGGGCAACCGCGTAACCTGCCGCGACTGGTTCCAGCTTTCGCTGAAGGAAGGGCTGACCGTGTTCCGCGACCAAGAATTTTCCGGCGACCGCGCCAGCCGCGCCGTGCGCCGCATCGAAAACATCCGCCTGCTGCGCCAGCACCAGTTCCCCGAAGACGCAGGCCCGACCGCCCATCCGGTGCGCCCCGCCAGCTATGAGGAGATGAACAATTTCTACACCATGACCGTTTATGAAAAAGGCGCGGAAGTAGTGCGGATGTATCACACCCTGCTCGGCGAAGAGGGCTTCCAGAAAGGCATGAAGCTCTATTTCCAACGCCACGACGGACAGGCCGTTACCTGCGACGATTTCCGCGCGGCGATGGCGGACGCGAACGGCATCAATCTCGACCAGTTCGCCTTGTGGTACAGCCAGGCGGGCACGCCCGTTTTGGAAGCGGAAGGTCGTCTGAAAAACAATATTTTCGAGTTGACCGTCAAACAAACCGTGCCGCCCACGCCCGATATGACGGATAAACAGCCGATGATGATTCCCGTCAAGGTCGGGCTGCTGAACCGCAACGGCGAAGCGGTGGCATTCGACTATCAGGGCAAACGCGCGACCGAAGCCGTGTTGCTGCTGACCGAAGCCGAACAGACCTTCCTGCTCGAAGGCGTAACCGAAGCCGTCGTTCCCTCGCTGCTGCGCGGGTTCAGCGCGCCGGTGCATCTGAACTATCCGTACAGCGACGACGACCTGCTGCTCCTGCTCGCCCATGACAGCGACGCCTTCACGCGCTGGGAAGCCGCCCAAACGCTCTACCGCCGCGCCGTCGCCGCCAACCTTGCCACGCTTTCAGACGGCGTTGAGCTGCCGAAACACGAAAAACTGCTTGCCGCCGTCGAAAAAGTCATTTCAGACGACCTCTTAGACAACGCCTTCAAAGCCCTGCTTTTGGGCGTGCCATCCGAAGCCGAGCTGTGGGACGGCGCAGAAAACATCGACCCGCTGCGCTACCATCAGGCGCGCGAAGCCTTGTTGGATACGCTTGCCGTCCACTTCCTGCCGAAATGGCACGAATTGAACCGTCAGGCGGCGAAGCAGGAAAACCAAAGCTACGAATACAGCCCCGAAGCCGCCGGCTGGCGCACGCTGCGCAACGTCTGCCGCGCCTTTGTCCTGCGCGCCGACCCCGCGCACATCGAAACCGTTGCCGAAAAATACGGCGAAATGGCGCAAAACATGACCCACGAATGGGGCATCCTGTCCGCCGTCAACGGCAACGAAAGCGATACGCGCAACCGCCTGCTGGCGCAGTTTGCCGACAAGTTTTCAGACGACGCGCTGGTGATGGACAAATATTTTGCCCTCGTCGGCTCAAGCCGCCGCAGCGACACCCTGCAACAGGTTCGAACCGCCTTGCAGCATCCGAAATTCAGCCTCGAAAACCCCAACAAAGCCCGTTCGCTCATCGGCAGCTTCAGCCGCAACGTCCCGCATTTCCACGCAGAAGACGGCAGCGGCTACCGCTTCATCGCCGACAAAGTCATCGAAATCGACCGCTTCAACCCGCAGGTCGCCGCCCGCTTAGTGCAGGCGTTCAACCTCTGCAACAAGCTCGAGCCGCACCGCAAAAACTTGGTGAAACAAGCATTGCAGCGCATTCGGGCGCAGGAAGGATTGTCGAAAGACGTGGGCGAAATCGTCGGCAAAATTTTGGATTGAGGCCGTCAAACAGAAAAACAATGCCGTCTGATATAGTTACACACACGTTTTATCATCACTTCCCCATCGTTTTATTACGCAATGGCAAAACGGCCGCAAAGTCATATTAATTATAGTGGATTAACAAAAATCAGGACAAGGCGACAAAGCCGCAGACAGTACAGATAGTACGGTAAGGCGAGGCAACGCTGTACTGGTTTTTGTGAATCCACTATATTGCTAGAAGTGCACCGATTAAGGTTAATTAAAATACGACCCTTATCCCAATATTAAGAAAAACAGCAATCAAAATAAACTTGATTGCTGTTTTTCAGTTTAAGCCATGAATGTGATTAGGCTCCTTATGCAGATGGCGTTACCAATAACGGCTGCTGTACGGATTGTATATTGGCATCCACATTTCCTCCTGTCGCAGCAGTATTAGAACCGAACACAGACATAGACTGTACCAAATTATTGCCAGCATTAATATACTTGGCAAAATCTGGATTACTGATAGCTGCATCATCAAAGACAAATGTATCTACACGATGGTTTTCACCATAGAAAAATCCGGAAATACGTACGTTGTCTTGTTCAGAAGCGCTAAGCACCAAATCACTTCCGGAACGGATAAAATGAACATCTGCTGCTTTAAATCCTTTAAAGTGCATAGTGTCAGAGTTTTTATCCACATGGTAATTATAGACCGTATCCTGACCGAAGCCTTCGCCGAAGACATAAGTATCCGAACCGCTGCCGCCCTCCAAGTAATCATTGCCTGCACCGCCGATCAGAGTGTCGTTACCGTCTTCGCCGTTCAAATGATCATTGCCTTCGCCACCATTCAGTGCATCGTTACCATTATAGCCGTACAGGGCGTCGTTGCCTTCTCCTCCATCGAGCGTATCATTGCCATTGCCACTGTAGATACTGTCGTTGCCTGCATCACCATTCAGCAGGTCATCCCCGTCGGCACCGTACAGATAGTCATCGCCCAATCCGCCATTTAAGGTATTTCCGGATTGGTAGGCATACAATCTGTCCGAACCGTCGGTGGATTGCTGTACCAGTTCTTTGACAGTGGCAACATCCAGTACTTTGCCGTTATCGAAATGAATCTCATCGATACGGTAAGCACCTGAGCCATCGTTCTGGAAATAGGACTGAACAGTCACTTGTCCACTGCCGTCTTTTGCCTTGATAAGAAGATGGTTGCCCTCTCGGGTAAAAGTCAGCATATCGGCTGTAATACCGTCGGTAAAGCGGATGATGTCTTTGCGTCCGGTAGCGTAGTCGTAATTATAGACCGTATCCTGACCGAAGCCTTCGCCGAAGACATAAGTATCCGAACCGCTGCCGCCCTCCAAATAGTCATTACCGGCGCCGCCGATTAGAGTGTCGTTGCCGTCATTACCATATAAAGAAACATTTTTATTATGACCAAAGCCTACATTTTGCAGGATATCATCTGCTTGCGTACCCGATGTTTTAGCTAATAATGCAACGGTCTCCTGACCCAACACTTTCTGGTAATCTTCAAATTTACCTGCTTTTTTTGCCTCCTCCACATAATCGGTCATTAGTCTTCGGCCTTCATACCAAGAACGAAGTTCGCCATATGCAAGCATCTCGGCCAAATCCACAAAAGCTTTTTGCGGATTAGTTTCTTTGACATGGTTAAATGCTTGAACAAGACCACTAAAATCCAAAGTGAACGTATCATTTTCCATTTTGAAACTGATTTGATTCAAATATGGCTGCAAACGGGTTTGGAACAACAGGTTTTGGTAGATGTTTTTGGCGAGATGGTCGTATGTATCGTTGGTTACTTTGACGATATTAAGCGCATCTTCCTCGCTCATGTAATAGAGTGTGTTGGAATCCTGCCCCGTGTAGGCATCAAGCACGGCAATGCGGTCGCGGGCGGCGTCAATAGCTGCTTTAGCTTTATCAGAAAGGGAAACTAAAGCGTTCTTTTTTAGTTGTGCTACTTGGGATGGTGTCAGTGCAATACCTTCATTAGCCGTTTGCGTCCAATCGGTTGAAAGTCGCATTGGCGATTTTTTGCCCCAGTTCGAATCGGTTTCCGCCCATTTGTGAATCAAATTATCTAACAATGCCAACTGTGCTTCTTTAGTTTCGGCGGCAGAATAAGCTTTCAGCATATTGGCCAAATCGCCGGACAATGCGGCAGCTTCGCGCAAATCGCGCAGACGGCCAATGCCCGCAAGATTGGCGGCTTTTGCCTGTTCGGCAGTGAGTTCCACTTTGTCTTTGAAGCGGCTGTGCAGATTGTCGGCTGCTAAAAGTAAATCCCCCATTTTTGCGGTTGTACCGTCTGTTTTGGTATAGCTGCCTTGCTGAGCCAAAGTGTTACCGTTACCGAGATTTTTATTTACATCTTTATAGGCGAGATCCAAAGATTGGATACCCAATTCTTCAAGGGTACGCAATTCATTAGCTTGGGAAATGCCGTCCTGGTTGAGATCCTGCCATACACGCAGGGATTGGAATGCGGCGTCTGCCGCGTTGATGATGTTGTCGCCGTTTGAATCCAATTCGGCCAAAGCCGCGTAGCCGTGTTTGGCAAAAGAACCGTCTGCCAGTTTGGTATTGTCGCCGAAGAGTTCCGCACCGTTGTCGATGATGCCGTTGCCGTTCAAATCGCGCACAAGCAGACCGTCATCGGCAGAAACCCAACCGGTGGCGGTGCGGATACCGTTGTTGGTGTGATCAAATAAGCTGCCTGAAAAGCCTTTGGCAGCGACAGTTTCTATGCCGTCTCCGTCCAAATCTAGGGCAAGGGGGTCGTAGACATCTTTTTACCGACCGTATCATCCCATAGGTTTTCCACCCCTTTTTTCATCCATAAATTCAAACCATTTAAGTTTGCATCCTTACCGACAATTGCAGCAGCATCATCCGCATAACGGTCACCCAAATTAGCCAAATAACGCCAACCGCCATAGGTATCGCCACGGGAAGCATAACCACGCAAGGTTTGGATTTGTTCTGGTGTTAAAACAACTTCACCCTCATTCATAATAAGATCCTTTAAATTATTTTTTACTTGAATTGTTTACAAAACTCTGTACCAATTGCTCTACTTGTTGGTGATAACCTACCAACTCCTGCTGTGTGAGCTGCTGCTTTTCCCGAATAAACGGGTAATACCGTACCGTGAAACCGTTAATACAGGAACCTACGCTAGTGCTATAACTATCTTCTTCAGTTTGGTTTATTCGATTATTCCGATGAGTAATAATCGCCGGATTTTCTCCTTTTTTAATATAGTAAAATTCATGAAAATATGGATTTTCAGGAATATGTCTTTTATCTTCATAAGCTTCATATTCAGGATAGGCAGATGGCATTTTTTTAACCCCGTAAGTAAGCAATCTTTCTCCCATAGTCGTGCTTAAACTACACGCATCTTTTCGGATAACAATATCGTCCACGCTATCCAAACCATCGCGTAGAAATTGAATAAAGTGTGCTTTGTTCTGCTGGTTGTATGGTTCGAGCACCCAGCCTTGGTCGGTTTTTTTGTAATAGACGCTAATCTCTATCAAATTAATGGAGTAAGCATCCTGCCCTGGCGTGTCGGAAAGCCATTTTGTGGCATTGTTTTGCGTATACCGTGCAAGATAGCCATAGGGGATAACCATTTTGGTGCCCTGAAAATCAAATGTAACCGTATGTTCAAATCCTGTCATTGGCTCGGGATTGTTGAAACTGGTTTGTTCATTAACAGGTTCACATGAGGTCATAGTAAAAACACTCCCAATAAACAAAATAAAAAGTTGATAAATGGTAGTAGCATATGGTCTCATAATTTCAAGCTTAGAAATTAGTTAAAGAATATATTCATGGTAGATACTAACTCTTTAGTTAAAAATAATTTACTAACTTTTGCTACTTAGGTATAAATTCCAATACTTAACTAAACTGAGGGTAAATATATTTATCCAAGATAGAAGAGAAACTTTTTTCTCTGTTTCCGCAAGAATAGTTACGGGTTGTGAAATATGCTCTATACCCAAGCAGTAGATATTTTCATTGTTACTTACCGTATTGCTTCATAGAATTGGCACTCTACGCTTTCCTTTAAAAATCTTCAATAACGATTATCATTTTTTTAAATTTATTCAAAACAATATTCTTATACACATCTCAAGCCCGCTGAAATAAAACAAAGTGGTGGTTCATAGATGGCAATACCGATTTCAAAGCAGCCTGCACTTTGACAACACACAAGATATACGGGAAGGACAGGGCATCAGCATATATTTCAGCCCGAAGCCGTTTCATTCGTTTAAAAAACTGCTTTTTTCACAATTTACCTTTACAAAGCCTATACGTATACTTACAAT
>PVMJ01000015.1_pt1 | contig 14663 bp, 14 predicted proteins | sample 1853361 | NCBI WGS metagenome assembly PVMJ01 (sample SAMN08533506, study PRJNA380276) | Synthetic metagenome, whole genome shotgun sequencing project. | isolation source: mock microbial community containing genomic DNA from 20 ATCC strains | collected 2017 | reverse complement strand
TTTTCAAAGGTCTCAGACTTATATCATTTCGGCTGGAATATTTGGAAATATTTCAGTATCGGCAAACAAGACGAGGTTGCTCTTTTCCTCAAACTTGTTTTTGCCGATGTATTAAAAGACGTTGAGCCCGACACCATCAAAAGCCACCTCAAAGACGATGAACAAAAAGGGCTAATCAAGATTCAGAAAAGTTTGCCTTCACAGTAGTTTTAGGCTGTTTTTGTTTTTCTAAAATATGAGAACCTTCTGCCACTAACTATTTGGATTTTGATAGTAGCTATAGATCTTTATAGTCTCATAAAATAAGCTTAAGAGAATATCTACACCATCTACTTAATGTTTTCTATGATTTTAATAGTTCAAGTGCAGAGATGAAATACTTTAGTTTTTCGATATTATTGTTATCCAAATGATAGATAGAACCTGGCTTAAATTGAAAACACTTTCCAAATGAATGGGCTAACCATATATCATAAAAGAAGCGCTCACTTGTTGACAAACGATCAATTGCGGAATTCTCAGATTTAAAGCCTACTATTTGATCATCGTCAATCTCAAACTCTTTCTCAAAAACCATGATTGGAGTTTTGAATATGTATTGAAATAACCTCTTAACAGCTTCTACATTTGTATATGAAGCATACTTATCTAACAAGGCTGTTTTGATTTTTTCGAGAACTTGTTTGATTGTCTTAAGTGATTGTAGGAGATAATCTTTATCAATAGATAACTTCCCATTACCATTATTGGGTTTTCTAATGTTAGGACCAGCGGTATCCTTATAGATATTGTTTATAACAAGATTATTGTGAAGCAATAAGTTTCTTGTTGCTTTGATTTCAAGCAAACTATTTAACTCTGTTTCATCGATCTGTTTTTTGTCAATACCTGTAGTTACAGCGAAATAGTTGAGAATATCAGGTAGACTTTTATAACTAACAGATAGAATTTTGTTTTCAATAGCTAATTCAAGAGGATTGCCATTCACTAAATCATTCTTGGGAATAGATTCTGTTTTTATATCAAGTTTATCAGGAATAAATTCAGTAATACTCTCAATGTATCATTTAAAGAATATTCAAATGAAGAAACTGCTAGAACAAAAATACCATCTAGAACAATTTTGTCCTCAATAATCTCCCTTTGTTCTATTCCTTTAATTCTTATCAAAGCTTGTTCTATTGGCTGGATTAGCTTTGTTTTTGTTAATAATATCGGCTTCCCCATTATTGCTTTTTTATTGATTGTAAATGATTTGACAATATTCCTCTAAAATGTCAGAATCTCTGATTAAAACACCTTATAGCTTATGAGAAAGCCAGTAAGTGTGGCAAACATACAAAATAATAATGTAGAATTCCATTTACTCAAGAAGAAAAACTAAAACACAGCAACCATAGTGTTTTTGTAGTGTTTTCTCCGTGTTTTGAATCACAGGGAAAACACTTTATTCATTTGTGCCATGTTAAACTCAAAATAGTATAGACATGGACAACAACGAAATTTCTTTTGAGAATTTACCCAAGGCGGTAGCTCACTTAGTGAATGAAGTAGCTGAGATCAAAGCATTGGTCGAGAAAGGCAAGATGCAGTTCTTTCTCCAAAACGTATTCCTATCGGGATAGATGAAGCGTGTAAAATCATCGGGAAGGCCAAACCTACAATTTATACACTTGTGCGCAAGCGTTTACTCCCTTGCTACAAGAATGGAAAGCAACTCTACTTCTTCGAGGATGAGTTGCTCGAATGGATAGCCAATGGTCGTAGAAAAACGGTGCGAGAACTTGCCGAAGACTCAAAGCTCTTTATCTCTGAAAAGAAGGCCAAGCGCTCTCATTTCTAAATATCTATTCAACGATGAAAGAAGAAATGGATGAACGACCAGAAGGGAAGCAATCCAAGAATGAACGGATAGAGTCCTTTCTAAGGGAGCACTATGACTTTCGATTCAATACCGTAAAAAGTCGCACGGAGTTTCGAGGCTCGAATAAAGATGAACCTTTCTACCCACTCGGTAAATTCGACATCAACTCCATGCGACGGCTATTGGATTCTTCACAAGGTATCAGTACTTCGGCAGAGAATATACGAGCGATATTGGAAAGTGATTTCTGCCCACGTATCAATCCTGTACAGGAGTATTTCCAAAAACTATCGAAGTGGAACGAGGGAGAGGATTCGGAGATTATTCACTTGGCCTCGTGCGTAACGGTTCGGAATCCTGAGAAGTGGCAAACTTATCTGACCAAATGGCTTATTGCAGTGGTGGCGAATGCGATGGATGATTTGTTCTGTCGCAATCACACCTGTCTGGTTTTGACTGGAGAGCAGGGTAAGTTCAAGACAACTTTCTTAGACTTACTTTGTCCCATAGAGCTGAAAGCATATTTGTTTACGGGTACTATTGACCCTCAAAATAAGGATACGCAGACCCTTATAGCCGAATACCTATTTATCAATATCGACGACCAACTCAAAGCCCTCAACAAGAGAGACGAAAATGAGTTAAAGAATCTCATCACTACTCCACGGGTTAAGTATCGCAGACCATACGATACGTACATCGAAGAGTATCCTCACTTAGCCAGTTTTATGGTTTCGGTAAATGGCAATGACTTCCTTACAGATCCGACGGGTAGCCGCCGATTTCTTCCTTTTGAGGTAGAAGCTATTGACATAGAAGCTGCTAAACAGGTTGATATCAATAAGGTTTATTCGGAGGCTTGGTGGTATTGGAAAAGTGGATATCGGTACTGGTTTGATGATGCGGAAATTGCAGAGTTGCACCGAGAGAGCGAAGGCTTTCATGTGCAGACAGTCGAATACGAAATGTTGCTCAAAGGCTTTGAGAAACCAAGTCCTACGGAAGAGTCTTATATGACCACTTCGGAAGTCCTGAATTATTTGCGTGGATACACTACGCTGAACCTCTCTGAAAAACGAATGGTGGAAGCTCTGCGCAAAGCAGGATTTGAACGAAAGTCCCGACGGATAGGAGGTAACCCTATGTATGTCTATCATATCAGAAAGGTCTTTCCAAATCCGTTCGTGAGTTCCTTTTGACCTATTGATAAATTACAGTTACTACTTACTACAAGAGGATTTAATCCAGTGAAAGAAAAAAGATTGAGCGTGTAGTATGGTTTTATAATCTGTCTTACAACAGAGTTACTACTCGCACCGATGATACTACTACAAGAAAACAGGTTAAGACTCTTTTTCTTTTCACTGTGAAGGAGTTATCCATCCATATTCATGTAGTAAGGAAAATCTCCAAAACTTAGAAAAACATGATGAATATTGAACATATAAAATCCTTATCTCTGAAGGATTATTTGGCTAATAAAGGCCATTACCCAGTGAAGGAGTATACGACTTATGGAATGTATAGAAGTCCTTTTCGGGAAGAGAGTAGTCCCAGTTTCAAGGTCGATTATAGAGTAAACCTTTGGTATGATTTTGGAAGCGGAGAAGGCGGCAGCATAATTGATTTGGTTATGAAACTACATGGCTGCACACTGTCTCAAGCAATTGGACTGTTAGAAAACCGTGTAGAGATTAGCCCTCTTACGCAGAATGACTTTGACCGACAGGCTGAGAGTGGCGAAGAGATGAAAATAATCGAAGCAGTCTCTTTGCATCATCCTAATTTGCTGAGATATCTGCAAAACCGTAAGATTGATTGTTCTGTGGCGAAACGGTACTGTCGTGAGGTTCACTATCAAGTAAAAGGGCGTATTTATTACGCTATCGGAATGCCCAACGACTTGGGAGGTTATGCCATTCATAATCTCTATTTCAAAGGTTGTTTTCCTCCTTCCAGTGTCTCCTCCTTTGATCGAAATACGGACACTGTAAATCTCTTTGAAGGATTTATGGATTACTTGAGTTTTTGCACCCTTTATCCTGACAGAAATACTGAATCTGCAGTTGTATTGAACTCTGTAAACAATCTCCAAAAGGCTCATTCTTTGCTCTCGAAATATGCCATTGTTAACGCTTATCTCGATAACGATGCAGCAGGAAAGAAAACGCTTGAAGTGCTTTGGAGAATGAATCTTCCCGTTAATGATTGCTCCAGCCTCTATGGGGAGCATAAAGACTTGAATGATTTTCTCTGTCGAAAAAATCAAAAACTCATTTCTCCTCCGAGAATGAAAAGTCGGGGACTCAAACGATGAATGGGTATGGAGTCAAGCCCTTTGCTTATTAGGGGGAGCAAGTTTGTGTTTTGGTCAGACCAAAACCTTGCTCTTCGAGGATTGACTCATCCCGTTGGTCTATTCATAAATCAAAAAACAAATACGGCAATGAAAACAATAGAAAATAGTAATACGAATGGTCGCCCACCCAAACGACCTGTAGAAAAGAAGAAATATAAGGTTACACTGAAAATGGCAACCGAGGAGTTCTACTCTCTGAAAGCTAAAGCGCGGCTTGCAGGGATTACTCGAAGTGAATACATCCGTCGTTGTATTGCTACGAGTATAGTCAGGCAGAGACTATCTCCCGAATTGATGAATCACCTTCGTCAGCTAAGTGGAATGGCCAATAATGTTAATCAGATTGCTCACAAAGCCAATGCTATGGGATACGCACGAGTCTATCAAGACAACCTTGCGATGACTGAGAGATTGGACAATATCATAAAACGAATCGAAGATGATTGCTAAGATTGTTCAGGGGAGAGGATTTCGAGGGGTGATAAACTATGTTTTGGAGAAAGATCGTGCTCAGCTCTTGCAGGCAGAAGGCATTCGTCTGAAAGATAGAGAAGCTATAATCCGAAGCTTTGTTACTCAAAGTAAACTTAATCCCAAGATTACGAAACCTGTAGCCCACATCTCTTTGGATTTCTCAGCTCAAGATAAAGGGCGTTTAACGGATGCTTTTATGGTCAAGGTGGCACAGGAATATTTACAGAAAATGAGCTACTCCAACACGCAGTATCTTATTGCTCGTCACCACGATACAGAGCATCCACACATACACATAGTAATCAATCGTATTGATAACGATGGTCGAAGAATTTCGGATCAAAATGAAAAGCTACGTAGCACGAAGATCTGCATGGAACTGACCAAGAAATACGGATTATATATTGCTTCTGGAAAAGAGAATGTCAAGCGTGAACGGCTGAAAGGGAACGACAAAACCAAATATGAGATTTACGATGCTCTCAAAAAAGCTATTCCTCAAAGTTTAACGTGGGGCCAGTTGCAAGCGACCCTAAAGCAATCAGGTATAGGCTTGGAATTCAAGATGAATGGCAATACAGATAAGATTCAGGGCATCATTTTTGAGAAAGACGGTAATCGGATTTCAGGCTCCCATGTAGATAGAGAATGTAGCTTCTCAAAGATTGACAGGCAGATTAAAGATAATGCCTATCAAGCACTGCAAGTGGCAGAAAAACAGGAGTTCAAAACATCAGAAATAGGAGGTGTGATGGATGCTCTTGATTCTCTTATCGGGCAACTCAACATTTTCTCTCTCTTTAATAGTCCTCATTATGATGCAACGCTTGCCGAATACATTCAGGCTCTGAAAGCCCGAAAGTTGGCAGCTAAAAGCAAAATCAGGATACGCAGAGTACTGCACTAATGTTTAACCACAAAAGAAAAAGTATATGAATACAGATAGAATGGATACTTCAGCCGTATATGGTCTATTTGAGGAATTGAAGCAAAGTCTTACGGAAATGGCTTCATCCTTAAGAGGAAGATCTGAGCAGCAAACCATCGACTTGAGTAAAGTCGAAGAACTTTTTGAGAAGATGAATACACTTTCAAAGCAAGAGGTGTTTTCGCCCGAACAAATCAGGGTCTTGGAAGAAATACTTGCCAAGGGCATCGTGACAGGACTGGAAGCAGTTTTTGAGAAGCTGGATGGATGGAATGCAGAGAAAAGAGAGACTCTACAAGCCATTGGGGCGAAAATTGATGAGCTGAGCAAAGAGAGTCGTACTGTCATCCGCAAAGAACATGTTTTTAGTCTTGACTTTAAGAATAGTAAAACGGCTATCACTCTTTGCTGTATGGGGCTTGTTCTTTTGTTTTCTCTGGTTGGAAACTTCTGGCAAATGCGACAAAATAGTCAACTGTCGGATAATGACTTGAAGTATCGCTACATCAAAATGTATGGAGAAGTTAATCAGGAAAAGCTAATGGATTTGGAAACGCTCTTCAGCTATCAGAGAGACGAACAGCAGATTGCACTTATCCGAGAACAAGTGGAAACTTACGAGCGGTTAGTTAAAGAACAGGCAGAAAAGGCAGAACGAGCCCGCCTGAACACATCGCAGGCAAACGAACTTCAGAAGCAAGCAGAATCCATAAAACAACAGAAATAAATACTCCTTTTCTGTACCCATTAAACGATTTAAGGGAATGAGAAAATAAATCCTCGTTCCCTTTTTATATGCTATTTCATTTCATATATTTGCGCTATCAAAAGAATATTGAACACGATGGATAAACCCATGAATCGAATAAAAGAAGTGCTTGAGGAGAAAGGTATTAAGCAAACATGGCTTGCCGAAAAACTCGGCAAGAGCTTCAGCATTGTCAATGCCTATGTCCGCAACCGCCGTCAACCAAGTCTCGAAACCCTTTTCCAGATTGCGGAGATATTGGGAGTAGAAGTGAAAGAGTTAATCATTTATGCAAAAAGTACGGATTTTTAAAATTTGCCTCAAAGGATGGTGTATGTGTAAAAATGACATCAGAAAAAGTTGAAAACATAAAAGAAAATACGATGACTACACTAACGCATGATTTAACAAGGCATCTTAGGGCTCTTCGTCAAACTCTCTCTCAGGATAAAAAACCTATTGGGTTCTTTATTTCTGCAGGTTGTCCATTATCTGTGCCAATGCCAGAGGGAGAATGGCCTCTCATTCCTGATATGAAACAATTATCCGAGTATGTTTCATCCAAACTATCTAAACTTCCTAATGAACAAACTGCTTTTGACCGATTGATAAAAGAACTCGAATCAGCGGACAAGGATAAAAATAACTTAGAAGACGTTCTAAGCTTTGTCCGATCGCTAAAAAGTGTGGCATGCGGAGGGGGAGAGGTAAGAGGACTTAAGGAGCAGGAACTTATTGAATTAGAAATAAGTATATGCAAGCATATTATTGAAAAAGTCCGAAGAGATTTACCTAATAAGGAAACTCCCTATCATAGGTTTGCAAAGTGGATTAGTGCAATTGATAGAGATAGGCCTGTAGAAATTTTTACGACAAACTACGACTTGCTGATGGAACAAGCTCTCGAAGAGTTGAGTATTCCGTATTTTGATGGTTTTGTTGGTTCTAGGCAATCATTCTTTGATTTAAGATCTATTGAAGACAATCTAATGCCCAAGCATTGGTCTAGATTATGGAAAATACATGGCTCCATAAATTGGTATCAAAAAGCAAACAAAGAAGTTTTTCGCTCCGATATGTTCAAGGATGATACAGATACATCATTTTTGATTTATCCCTCTCATTTGAAGTATGACCAAAGTCGAAAGATGCCTTTTCTCGCATTATCAGACCAATTAAGTCGTTTCCTAAGACACCCCTCTGCTGCTCTCATATTGTGCGGATATTCTTTTAATGACGAACATATCAACGATACAATCGTAAATGCCTTAAAATCTAATCCCACTGCAATCGTGATAGCATTGATGTATGGTAACATCAAAACAAATACGGGGGGAGAAAGCTATCCAAGAGGTGTTGAAATAGCTCAAAAAAGACATAACATGAGTTTTTGGACTAAGGATGAAGCAATAATTGGCACCAATCGAGGGAAGTGGAGCAAAATATCAGATAGCTCTGATGATGTATTGCATTTTATTAAGGAAGACGGAAGCACTTCCAATATATATACTGAAATAGGAGACTTCAAGGTGTTTTCGGAGTTTTTGAGTTCTCTTATTGGATATTCAGGGGAGGAAGAAGATGGCAAATAAAGCAACTTATATAGGAGAGATACAGAGTGTTGATGGGACTACTGTTAGCATATCTTTATCCACTGATTGTATTTCGGGACTCACCTATGTTAATGGAGAAGGATATAAAATAGGACAAGTTGGAAGCTTTGTAAAGATTCCCTTGGGATATAACGATTTATTCGGTATCGTTTCGCAAATAGGAGCTAACGCCGTTCCAGAAAAACAGATAGAGATTCAGCCATATGGTAATAGATGGATGACTGTCCAGCTTATTGGGGAAGGACAGGGAAATGGAGGCTTTGAAAGAGGAATTTCACAATATCCAACAATAGGAGATGAAGTTCATTTAGTCTCAGAAAATGATTTAAAGCGAATATATGGTCAAATAGAAAAACCATATTTCGTCAAAGTTGGTCATATTGCAGGAGCAGAATCAATCCCAGCATTGATCGATGTTAACAAGTTAATCACTAGACACTCTGCCATTGTTGGTACTACTGGCTCCGGTAAATCAACGACAGTCGCGGGGATATTAAGTGCACTATCAGATCCCAATAAATATCCATCATCAAGAATTATTGTATTGGATATCCATGGGGAATACACCACAGTCTTTGGGGATAGAGCAATTGTATATAGAATTAATGCTGATAAATCAAGTAAAAAAAATGAAAGGGAGCTATGTCTGCCTTATTGGGCTTTAAGTTTTGACGAGTTACTTGAAATAAGTTTTGGAGCTATCAGTCAGGAAAAAGATAAAATTGTTATTTTGGAGAGAATATTAAAAAGTAAAGTAGAAGCCTTTGATAAGTTTCCCAAAGAAGGGATAGATAGAGAGACGTTGAGTGTAGATAGCCCTACTCCTTTTAGTCTACATAAACTCTGGTATGAATTATATAAGGAAACTATTGGAACATACTACAGCAAACGTGCAGGTCTGCCAATAGACAATCTCGCCTATGAAAAAGATTCGACAGGTGAAGAAATAAAAGGAAACCCGCTGAAAGGCATTCCTCCTCAATTCAGAAAGCCTAAAAATGACAAAAATGACGATGAAAAGATCAATTTTTTAAATATGGGATTGAGCTCTAGTAGTCAACTTATTGCTTTAGGTTCAAAATTGAGAGTTCCCAGATTTGATTTTTTATTCAATCCTGGAAAATGGACTCCCGATTTAGACGGGAAGACTGAAAAAGATCTTGATGAGTTATTCAAAGAATGGATTGGGAGTGATAGGGCTGTTACAATTTTTGATTTATCTGGCATTCCCTCTTCAATTCTAAACACAGTCATAGGTGTTCTATTGAGGATATTATATGAAGCTCTTTTTTGGACTCGAAATCTTTCTCAAGGCGGAAGACAAAGACCATTATTATTGGTAATGGAAGAAGCTCATAATTATTTGAACGACAACTTTAACGGGGCAGCTTCTATTGTTGTCCAGAGAATAGTAAAGGAGGGAAGAAAATATGGAATAGGCGCAATGATTGTGAGTCAAAGACCTTCAGAAATAAATTCGACCATACTTTCTCAATGTGGAACATTTATCTCTCTTAGGCTGTCAAATGCAACGGATAGAGGGCACATTTGTTCTGCTATAACTGATAATCTGGAGGGATTAACAAGTATGCTTCCAATACTAAAAACAGGAGAGGCCATCATATTAGGCGAAGGTGTTAAATTGCCAATGCGCACATTAATTGATGCTCCAGCCAAAGATCGCAGACCTGATAGCCAGGACCCGATTGTTTTTGAAACCCAAGATGAGGAGAGCTCTCAAGAAGTGGGAGGCTGGGGAATTCCAATGGAGCCTGAACCAAATTATAAAGAATTTCTGCAAGTATGGCGTTCTCAGAATCCTAATTTAATAACACAAAAAAATCAAAAAAAATGGAAAGACAAATCGTAAGTTCATCTAACATCGCCTCTATAGGCTATGACGACACAACAAGTACATTAGAAATAGAATTTCTTAATGGAAGTGTTTATCATTACTATGATGTTCCGCACCGAGAATATCAAGGCTTAATGCAAGCAGAATCACATGGCAAATACCTTGCAGCAAACATAAAAGGGAAATATAGATACTCCAAAGTCTAAGGTTATGTCCGTAATAAAGATAAATAAACAACTTAAAAGAGTAGAAATAAAGGAATTTGAAATTGAGAATGAAATCGTTTTCAATTTCTTTAATAGCACTTCAGCCTCTGAAAGAGATGGGAAGTTGTTACAAGCTGTTTATATCGGAGTTTTGGCCTTGATGGAAGATCGCTTTTCATCTTTTCTTTCAAAGACAACCAACGAATTGGGCACTGAATTAGAAAGCCTGAAAATGATTTTTGAAATGAAAAAGGAGATCTTCTATAGATCAACGATAAAAGGAGTTTTAGCAGAGAATGACATTGCAGAGTTTCTTATCAAATATTTCGAGGACAAAAAAATTCCAGATAAAGTTTATTTGACAGGAAATACCATAGGAAGATTGCCTAGAAATAAAACAGGGGATATTGTCTGCGAATTGAATGGACAAGATGAATTCAAAATCGTACTCGAATGTAAATTTGATAAAAGTATTAAGCTAGGAGATATCGATTCAAAAGAGATATTCACACGCAAAACAGATACGGCTTGGAGTCAGCTGATAGAGGCGCAAGCCAATAGAGAAGCCCAAGCAAGCATTATTGTATTGGATATCTCTCTAACAGACAACTCAATACTACAGAAATATGAAAACGTCGGATATATCCCTGATATAGGGTTTGTTGCTATTGTTAATTCTCAAAAAGGGGACTATTCAAATCTTTCTATTGCCTATATGTTGGCAAGAGACATTGTCTTGAATGCTAAAACCATTGACTTTGATAAAAATATATTGTTGATGCTTGTTAATCGCACGATTAAAGACATCAATGAGATTTTGAGCATTAGATCATTGATAAATAATAATATTGAAAACAACAAGGTTATTCTGAAACAGCTAGAGAAGAGTATTCTTTTGATGGAATTTAATCAAGAATATTTGAAGAAATTTCTGAAGAGTGGGATGTTAACAAAGGAAGACTTATTAGCGTTTTATCAAGGAGAATCATTGAAAGATAAGTATAAATTGATTGAGACAAATATTGAAAACGAAATACTCCTCAATGAGTAGTATTCAGAACTAATTTTCAATATTTCCTTCATTGGTTATAGAAATAACTTTAAATATGAATTCTGAAACCAACCGTATAGAATACAAACAAGAACTTATAGATGATTTGGAAAAAGAGGCAATCGCTTTTCTGAATTATCACGAAGGAGGCGTAATTTATATTGGAATCGACAAAACAGGGAAAGCTGTTGGCGTTTCAGATATTGATGGTGATATGCTCAAAATCAAAGATCGACTGAAGAATAACATTATGCCATCATGTCTAGGATTATTTGATGTCTCAGTAGAAGGCGTTGATTCAAAAAACGTGATAAAAATTACTCTGGCAAGTGGAACGGAAAAGCCGTACTATATCAAGAAACTTGGGATGTCGGAAAGAGGCACATTCATTCGTGTCGGTACTTCTGCTGAACCAATGCCCGTAAAGATGATAGAATCTCTATTTGCCAAACGTACTCGGAACTCCATTGGCAAAATCAAGTCTCCAAACCAGAACCTTACTTTTGAGCAACTTAAGATATACTACGAGGGATCAGGGAAAACACTAAATCAGCAGTTTACGTCCAATTTGGAGCTGATTACAGAAGAAGGCGAATACAATTATGTAGCATACTTATTGGCTGATACCAATGGAATATCTGTGAAAGTGGCAAAATACAATGGATTTGACCGTGTTGACTTGACAGAAAACAACGAGTATGGGTATTGTTCGTTAATAAAGGCAACCAAACAAGTATTGTTCATAACGATTATACCTCGGAAGTGCCACCTAAATTTGAGTTCTTTGATGATAGAATTGAGATTACATCATTTGGCAGTTTGCCACAAGGCATGACAGAGAAGGAGTTCTTTGAAGGCTATTCGGTGCCACGCAATAAAGAATTAATGCGCGTATTTCGAGATTTAGATTTAGTAGAACACTTAGGGTCTGGTGTCCCACGTATTTTGAACAGTTACGGAAAAGAATGTTTCAAGTTTACAGAGAACTTTTTACGAATGATATTTCCGGTGTCCGAGCAAGTAACCGAGCAAGTAACCGAGCAAGTAACCGAGCAAGTAAAAGAACTGGTTAAGATAATGAACAACGAGATGGATAGGCAAGAGATACAAGAAAAATTGGGTCTTTCTCATAGAGAAAATTTCCGTTCAAATTATTTAAAGCCTGCATTAGAACAAGGATTTATAGAAATGACTATCCCCAATAAACCTAATAGTAGTCTGCAAAAATATCGGCTAACAGTATTGGGCAAGCAGTTAAAAGTTAAATTGTTCCCTTAACCTCATTTATAAGAGATTCAGTAGTACAATGAAATAATATCTTCGTAATTATTGTCAATATGAGAAAAGAGTTAAAAAATAATCGACAGGTCAGTTTCAACCATAAGAAATACAATGGACTTTATCTTCAGTAGAATAGAAAAGTATTACCCCTATAATCTGCTCCTGTTAGCAGACGAAACAGTTGTAGCTATAAACAAGTATCTTCCTTATTCAGATGTTTACATAGCAAAACAACAGGGGAAAATAGTAGGTGTGATAAGTCTGTTGCCAGTAGATAAACAAACGATTGAAATAAAAAACATAGCTATCTCTCCTGCATATCAGGGGAAAGGGCTGGGTAGCTGGATTCTGAAAAAAGCAGAAGAAATTGCTAGAAAAGGTGGTTATATAACCATTATTGTCGGCACAGCTGATTGTGGGACAAAACAGATTCAATTTTACGAGAAGCATGGTTATTCGAAGTATGCGATAAAGGAAAACTTTTTTCTTGAGAATTATGCCCAGCCAATTTATGAAAATGGGATAATACTAAAAGATATGATTATGTTGAGAAAAGAGTTGAAATGAAGACAGATAGGTAAAGATTACCCGATATTACATATGGAGATAAAGGGAAAATTATGATAACGAAAAAGGAACTTCTGCAAATGCTTTCGGACACTGAGAGCTACAATATTGAGAGAACAGAATCGACTGGCAATATGGATAAGTTTTGTCAGGCGATATGCGCTTTTTCAAATGATATGTCGGGAAGTGGTAAGAATGGCTATCTCATTATTGGAGCCAAGGACAATGGAAAGTTGTCAGGTTTGCAGGTCGATGATAAACTTTTATTGCAGATTGCCAATATTCGGACAGATGGTAATATTCTCCCTCAGCCCATCATGACAGTGGAGAAATTCAGTTTTGGTGAGGGGGATGTATTGGTTGCAGAAGTTCAACCTTCAGAGTTTCCTCCCGTGCGTTATCGTGGTCGTGTTTGGGTGCGTGTCGGCCCTCGGAAGAGCACTGCAACAGAGGCAGAAGAAAAGATACTCACCGAAAGGCGACTCTCCAACGTTCATACTTTTGATGCTATGCCTTGTTTGGGAACGAGCATTGACGACTTGGATGTAGCTCTCATTCGTAAGGAGTTTTTGCCCAAGGCTGTGGCAGAGGATGTTCTCGGTGAAGATAAACGAGATATCACGGATCAACTTGCCTCTCTTGGCTTATATGATTTGCGTTATAACTGTCCGACTAATGGGGCTATTGTCCTGTTCGGAAAGAATCCTGAACGACACGTACATGGGGCGTATATTCAATATGTTCGCTTCAGGGGTAAGGATCGCACAGGTGATATTCTCAACGAGCATAAGTTTAGCGGTAATCTTTGTAAGGTATTGCCAAAGATTGATGCTTTTGTCGAGACAAGTATCTCACAAAAGCGTCCCATTCCCGTAAGTGTACTTCGGGAAGAAACAGTTTCCAAGTACCCATACTGGGCTACTCGAGAGTTATTGATGAATGCTATTATGCACAGGGATTACGAGGGAAACGCTCCTATTCAGTTTTATGAGTATGATGATCGCATCGAGATCCAAAACCCTGGCGGCTTATACGGCAAGGTCAGTCCCGATAATTTCCCCAATGTGAGTGATTATCGGAATCCCTTTATTGCCGAAGCAATGAAAGTCTTGGGCTATGTAAACCGATTCAGCCGTGGAGTCTATCGAGCTCAGAAGGAGTTGGAAGAAAACGGTAACGGGCAAGCCTCTTTTGATTTTTCATTGATTACAGCTTTTCGAGTAGTCGAGAACGTTTCTCAAAAGTATTTTGAAGAAGGCTTTGGGGGAGAAACATCCAAGAAACATCCAAGAAACATCCAAGAGACTACCCAAGAAACTACCCAAGAAACTACCCAAGAAAGGATTTTAGCAGCTATTCAGGCAAAGCCAGAAATTACTCAAAAGGAATTAGCTCAATCTATCGGCATTACTCTTGATGGCATTAAATATCATATTAAGAATATGACCAAATTGGGACTCATCAAGCACGAAGGCTCTACAAAGGCTGGAAAGTGGATAATAATCAAATAACGTCAGTTCGACGTAAGAAAAAGCCAATGGATTTGTTTTCTGATTAGTGGTAAACGCCCAAAGGACGTGGGCATTATGCTTGAAAAAGTAGCGAATTATTTGTATCTTAGCTGTTGATAATCAATAAGATACGAACAAACAAAACGCTACTTTATGAAGACAAATATAGTTGATGTTTTTTGCATCATAGATGATTTCTCCAAGCT
>PVMJ01000233.1_pt1 | contig 15371 bp, 14 predicted proteins | sample 1853361 | NCBI WGS metagenome assembly PVMJ01 (sample SAMN08533506, study PRJNA380276) | Synthetic metagenome, whole genome shotgun sequencing project. | isolation source: mock microbial community containing genomic DNA from 20 ATCC strains | collected 2017 | reverse complement strand
CGTCTTGTCCTGATTTTTGTTAATCCGCTATAAAGACCGTCGGGCATCTGCAGCCGTCATTCCCGCGCAGGCGGGAATCTAGACCTTAGAACAACAGCAATATTCAAAGATTATCTGAAAGTCTGAGATTCTAGATTCCCACTTTCGTGGGAATGACGGGATGTAGGTTCGTGGGAATGACGTGGTGCAGGTTTCCGTGCGGATGAATTCATCATTCCCGCGCAGGCGGGAATCTGGAATTTCAATGCCTCAAGAATTTATCGGAAAAAACCAAAACCCTTCCGCCGTCATTCCCACGAAAGTGGGAATCTAGAAATGAAAAGCAGCAGGAATTTATCGGAAACGACCGAAACTGAACGGACTGGATTCCCGCCTTATATGATGCGCTCTATCAAAGGGGCGCATTACTTTTCTTAACATTCCCCTTTGACAGCCAAGTGAAAGGGGCTTTTTTATGTCAGTAGCAAATGTAATATTTTCTTGTTCCTATTGGAGAATATTTAAAAAATCAGATTATTGCGTTTTATGTTTCTATCAGTTCAGGCATGGTGAACCGCATAAACTCGCTGAACAAGAAAATTTTTCAAAGCTTTATCAGGCGTTCGATTATATAGATTCGGTTGGCTCGAATTTTCCGGTAATTATCACAACAGACGGTTGTGGTCTTTCTTCTTGATCTTTAACAGTTTGTCAGGATTGGGCTTTCGGTCGTTGACCGTTGGACGCGCTTTAGCGCGGCAGACGGGAAACGGCTGAAAGCCCCCCCCTGACTAACAGGGGGGGAGCGAAATAAAACAAATCCCTAAAGGTACTGAACAAAATGAGTGAAGCAGAATATTTTTCCCATTTCATATCTAACGGCAATGGGAAGTTATTAGAAATTCCGCAACGTAGGGGCAGGCAGGACGGCGTTTTTATAGATTGGTTGTCATTCACACTGCACGAAGATTCCTTGCTGAAAGTTTCCGGATGCCCCTTAGTTTCCGATGCCGAATATATGTTTGTTTTAAGCAAAAAATTGGAGGAAATATTAGGGTTTGGCATCACGAGCAGATGCAAATCGAAGGGCAATAAATTTTACGATTCGATGTTTAGGTTGGGATCGGAAGAAGTTGACTACGGCGAAGTCCATTACGGAGGTCAGCGAAATACGGTTTTAATCGAATTGAAAGGTGTAGGTTGCAACATTGCAAATCCAGGTTGGGAATTGAGGCTTAAGCAGTTTTTGGAAGATTCATTGAGGCCGAGGATAACGCGGGTAGATTTGGCACTTGATTTTTTTGATGGGGAGTACACGCCGGAACAGGCACTTTTGGATCACGATAACGGTTTTTTCGATAACAGTAACATGAGGCCGAAATCTGAAATGGTTGGAACGGCTTGGCGGAGAGAGGACGGGAGCGGCAAGACATTTTATGTAGGTCGCAAGAAAAATTCTCGTTTTGTGCGTGTTTATGAGAAAGGCAGGCAGCTAGGCGATAAAGAAAGCAAGTGGGTAAGGTTCGAAATTCAGTTTAATCATGGAGATATGGAAATACCTTTGGATATTCTGATAAATCAAGGTTCTTACTTTTCAGGCGCTTTCCCGATTTGTCAGAAATTTAAAAATATGCCGAATCCGGAAAGGTTCGATTACCGTAAAAAAGTGGCTAATTTAACTTTTCAGCATAAATTGAGATACGCAAAAAACGCGGTCGGCAAACTGATTAATTTCATGTTTGATATGGGTTTTGATAGTGATGAAATTGTCAGATATCTGAAGGCAGATTTGGGGTATCCCAAAGGGCTAGAACCTGAAAAATATTCGTTGGCCGGATTGAAGGAATCTTTGAAATTCGGCTTTATCCACGAACAACCGGATGTAGATTTAGAGGTTGAATTGGAAGAACTCGGAATTATCAAATTTAAGCAATCAGATAAATTCGATCCGGATAAAAGGCTTTTCGATCCACATCACGATGTGGAAAGTGAGAGGCAATATCAGCTTTATCTCGACAGAATGTATGATCTTCATGCAAATCAAAATTAACCTAAAAAGGAAAAATTAATATGTTTAATCAAACTCAAACTGTAACTTATCCCGCAACTTTTTTAGGAGCTAAAAAATTCAAAGGCGAAATTGATGGCTCTAATATCGACACTTGTTCCGTATTGGTTGCAACACCTTTGCCGGCACAGTCGGGAAATGCTGTTGGATTCACGGCAGCACAAATGAAGTTCGGGGACAGTAAGAATTTCTCAAAATTAGAGAATCTCAAATACCCGTGCGAAGTTATGGTAACGGTTGAAATGACTTCGACAGGTAAGGGCATGGTTCCTTCATTAATTGATTTTCAGGTGGCAGAAAAGCCGAAAGGTTGATTTATGAAATTTGAAGAACGTTTCATAGTTCAAGACTTGGAAACGCATGACTTTATTTATCCCGATCCTTTCGGTGATGTGGGGTTTACTCAAAATATTAAATCAGCAGGTCAATTTGAAAGCTACGAAGATGCGTTGAATTCAGGCATAAATGAAATAGGCGGAGGATTCCAGATATTTCAGTTCTTCGTAAAATCGGAATAAAAGAAAAACAGGCTCGGCGGGCGGTCTGTCAACCTTTCACAAAGCCCGCAACAAAGGAAAAATATCATGAAAATGAACCTTGCAACACTAATTATCGGCTGGGTGGTCTGTATGTTTCTTTTTCTTTTCGCAATCCTCTATTTTATCGGCTAAAAACGAGATTCGGAAAAGACTTCGTCCGGATGAAGCAAGTCAAGAAGTCGTCTTATTTTAAATATCAAAAAAGGAAAAAAACGATGAACATCGTTAAAAAATACGCTGTAAAAGCAGCCTTGGCAGCCGGTATCTTCACACCGGCCATTGTTATGGCAGATACCTTTGATCCATCCGCGATTGGTACGCAAGTAGCGAATGTAATCATGGGTTTCGTGTCAATGGTTTCCGCCGTGGGTATGGCGGCCATTACCGTGATTCTTGCAATCCAAGGCTTCAAAATGGCTTGGAGCATGATTAAATCTGTCAAATAAACAGAGTGAAGAAAAAGGGGCGTATAAATGGGCTATCGTGTCGGCATAAATTGTTTTGATACAAGATTGCATGCAGACGACTATTTATTGTCGTCCCTTCCTCCTACTGTTACCCAGGACGGAAAAATCATCAGGCCGGAAAGGGTGGGCGAAAAATGGGTCTTGAACGGAAAGCCGGTAATGTTGTCCTATCCGAAATGTTCCAATTTTGAGCAGATCAAACAGGGTTCTTATGTCGGTTCGACGGTTTTAATTCTGTTCGTAGTCATTTACGGCTTCAGGCTTTTGATTAATTTTTTAAAAGACATGGGCAAGGTTGGGATTGATTGATGGTTATTGATTTTTGGTTTCTTCTCGGTTTCTTCTTGGCTTTGTCTGTCGCTTTGATATTTAAATGACGTGTTTTAAAATCAGGCTTTCAAAACAACCTTTGAAAGGCAGAACAATGAACAAACCGTTTATCACGCAGGCGCAGTTGGCACTTTATAAATATCAGCCGTCAAGCAAGTATTATGGTAAAACAATGGCATATACTTTCGCTAGTGAGCTTTTGGATTATTCAAAAGTTAATAAATTTATAATTCATGAAGAAATCCAATGTTTTTTAAATAGAAGGATTTCTAATAATATTTGGAAAATTTATTTTTCTGATGAGTCTGTTGCGTATATAAAAATTTTAGAATTACAGGATGATTATAGTCGTGGAATTGAAATTAAAACGTTTGATTTTAATCCTAATGTTGGGGATGTTTTCGGTTAATTCTTATGCTGAACGTTTTAAGTATCCTATTGGAAATTCAGATGTTAGATTGGATATTGATCATAAAAAATCTGTAGTTACCGATTTTCGTGTTGATGGTCAGCGTTTTTCAGGTCGAATTATCGAACCTTCAATAATAGAACACGTGCCAACAGGTGCACGCTCTCTTGAAAAAGTCCCCGTTAAATTTACCGCATCAGTTTCCCGCGCCGCCGTCTTGTCAGGAGTCGGCAAACTTGCCCGCTTAGGCGCGAAATTAAGCACAAGGGCAGTTCCTTATGTCGGAACAGCCCTTTTAGCCCATGACGTATACGAAACTTTCAAAGAAGACATACAGGCACAAGGCTACCAATACGACCCCGAAACCGACAAATTTGTAAAAGGCTACGAATATAGTAATTGCCTTTGGTACGAAGACAAAAGACGTATTAATAGAACCTATGGCTGCTACGGCGTTGACAGTTCGATTATGCGCCTTATGTCCGATGACAGCAGATTCCCCGAAGTCAAAGAATTGATGGAAAGCCAAATGTATAGGCTGGCACGTCCGTTTTGGAATTGGCATAAAGAAGAACTGAATAAATTAAGTTCTTTGGATTGGAATAATTTTGTTTTAAATCGTTGCACATTTAATTGGAATGGCGGAGATTGTTTGGTCAATAAAGGTGATGATTTCAGAAATGGGGCTGATTTTTCCCTTATTCGCAATTCAAAATACAAAGAAGAAATGGATGCCAAAAAGCTGGAAGAGATTTTATCGTTGAAAGTCGATGCCAATCCCGACAAATACATAAAGGCAACCGGTTATCCCGGTTATTCCGAAAAAGTAGAAGTCGCACCCGGAACAAAAGTGAATATGGGTCCCGTCACGGACAGGAACGGGAATCCCGTTCAGGTTGTCGCAACATTCGGCAGGGATTCGCAAGGCAACACCACGGTGGATGTTCAAGTAATCCCGCGTCCCGACTTGACCCCCGGAAGCGCGGAAGCACCGAACGCACAGCCGCTGCCCGAAGTATCGCCCGCCGAAAACCCCGCAAACAACCCGAACCCCAATGAGAACCCCGGCACGAGCCCCAATCCCGAACCCGACCCCGATTTGAATCCCGATGCAAATCCCGATACGGACGGACAGCCCGGCACAAGACCCGATTCCCCCGCCGTTCCGGGACGCACAAACGGCAGGGACGGCAAAGACGGAAAGGACGGCAAAGATGGCGGCCTTTTGTGCAAATTCTTCCCCGACATTCTCGCTTGCGACAGGCTGCCCGAGTCCAATCCGGCAGAAGATTTAAATCTGCCGTCTGAAACCGTCAATGTAGAGTTTCAGAAATCAGGAATCTTTCAAGATTCCGCACAGTGTCCCGCACCTGTCACTTTCACAGTGACTGTGCTTGATTCAAGCAGGCAGTTCGCGTTCAGCTTTGAGAACGCATGTACCATAGCCGAACGGCTAAGGTACATGCTTCTCGCCCTTGCTTGGGCGGTTGCCGCCTTTTTTTGTATCCGCACAGTATCTCGTGAAGTCTAGCAGGCGCAGCACCGCCGGGCTTCAGTAACTTGTACCAAGGCAGGGGGAGGACGTCCAGAAAGATTTGTAAAGACGGCTTTATCGTCTTTATAAATCTTTTTGGATACCCCTTGCCGCCCCGCCAAAAGAACACATTCTGCCGCAAGGGCAGGTGGTAAGGCGCGCGCCTTTTGCGCCGTTCCCCCTGCCCCCGCGGCGTCGCAAGTGAGACTGGGGGTGCGGGGGCTAGTCCCCGCAAAGCCTTTCAGCTTCGGAAGCCACGGCCGAAAGGCAGGCGCAGCACTGCCGGTCTGAGCGGAAGCCAGGCTACAGGCAGGCGCAGCACCGCCGAGCTAGGCGGAAGCCAGGCTACAGGCAGGCGAAGCACCGCCGGTTGGGCGGAAGCCACGGCCGAAAGGCAGGGCGAAGCACCGCCAGGCTTAGGCGGAAGCCACGGCCGAAAGGCAGGCGAAGTACCGCCGGTCTGGGCGGAAGCCATGGTAAAAGGCAGGCGAAGCACCGCCGGGCTTCAGTAACCTTTGTTCAGGCAGGGGGAGGATGTCCGTAAAGAATCGTAAAGGCGGGGTTTTTTCGCCTTTATGATTCTTTTTGGATACCCCTTGCCGCCCCGCCAAAAGAACACATTCTGCCGCAAGGGCAGGTGGTAAGGCGCGCGCCTTTTGCGCCGTCCCCATGCCCCCGCGGCGTCGCAAGTGAGACTAGGGGGTGTGGGGGACTAGTCCCCCGCAAAGCGTTCAGCTTCGGAAACTTTGGCCGAAAGGCAGGCGAAGCAGCGCACTTTGCGACGAATGTCGCAAATAGCCGAGAAGCGCGGGGGGATTGGCGATAAGCGCGAGGGGGGTGTCCCCACAGCGCCGCCGCGCCGCGAATGCGGCGCAAAATCTTTCAGATTAAGAAACATTTGTTTAATGAGGCAACCGTGCCTTTTAAGAAAGGGATAGCAAATGAAATTGTTGGCCGCATTGATTCCGCTTTTGATGAGCGTGGCAGGCCGTATATTGACTGCATTAGGCTTGATGGCGGTAACCTATTCAGGGGTGGATAGATTGGTAGCCCATTTTCAGCAGGCGATAACCAATAGCATAACGGGCGCGCCTCAAGCGATGTTGCAGCTTTTTTATATAAGCGGCGGTGGAACCGTTCTTAATATCCTGTTTGGCGCGATCGCCTTTATTCTGTCATTCAAACAAATGACAAAACTAGCAACCTCAATCGGGAAGAAAAAATAAATGGCAGAGATCTGTTTGATAACCGGCACGCCCGGTTCAGGGAAAACATTAAAAATGGTTTCCATGATGGCGAATGATGAAATGTTTAAGCCTGATGAAAACGGCATACGCCGTAAAGTATTTACGAACATAAAAGGCTTGAAAATACCGCACACCTACATAGAAACGGACGCAAAAAAGCTGCCGAAATCGACAGATGAGCAGCTTTCGGCGCATGATATGTACGAATGGATAAAGAAGCCCGAAAATATCGGGTCTATTGTCATTGTAGATGAAGCTCAAGACGTATGGCCGGCACGCTCGGCAGGTTCAAAAATCCCTGAAAATGTCCAATGGCTGAATACGCACAGACATCAGGGCATTGATATATTTGTTTTGACTCAAGGTCCTAAGCTTCTAGATCAAAATCTTAGAACGCTTGTACGGAAACATTACCACATCGCTTCAAACAAGATGGGTATGCGTACGCTTTTAGAATGGAAAATATGCGCGGACGATCCCGTAAAAATGGCATCAAGCGCATTCTCCAGTATCTATACACTGGATAAAAAAGTTTATGACTTGTACGAATCAGCGGAAGTTCATACCGTAAATAAGGTCAAGCGGTCAAAGTGGTTTTACACTCTGCCAGTAATAGTATTGCTGATTCCCGTGTTTGTCGGCCTGTCCTATAAAATGTTGAGCAGTTACGGAAAAAAACAGGAAGAACCCGCAGCACAAGAATCGGCGGCAACAGAACAGCAGGCAGTACTTCCGGATAAAACAGAAGGCGAGCCGGTAAATAACGGCAACCTTACCGCAGATATGTTTGTTCCGACATTGTCCGAAAAACCCGAAAGCAAGCCGATTTATAACGGTGTAAGGCAGGTAAGAACCTTTGAATATATAGCAGGCTGTATAGAAGGCGGAAGAACCGGATGCGCCTGCTATTCGCATCAAGGGACGGCATTGAAAGAAGTGACGGAGTTGATGTGCAAGGACTATGTAAAAAACGGCTTGCCGTTTAACCCATACAAAGAAGAAAGCCAAGGGCAGGAAGTTCAGCAAAGCGCGCAGCAACATTCGGACAGGGCGCAAGTTGCCACATTGGGCGGAAAACCGTAGCAGAACCTAATGTACGATAATTGGGAAGAACGCGGGAAACCGTTTGAAGGAATCGGCGGGGGCGTGGTCGGATCGGCAAACTGAAGAAAACGGCAAGAGAGAAAAAAGACCCGTAAACCGTTTGAATATAGACGGTTTACGGGTCTTTGTTTCGCGCAAAGCAAGGGCTAAGGCAGTCAGGCAGCAAATCCCGCAATGTATTAAAACAGACGCGTAGAAATGCCGGCTGCCTTTATCCATCCTCGAAATTGAATATCATCCTAGCCGTATCAAGGCTGTATAAATAAGGAAAATACCAATGAATATAATCGGGCTGGACATCTCAAAGGACACCATAGACGCAACATTGCATAAAACAAACGGAAGTATCCATTACATTAAATTTAAGAATAATGATGATGGATTAAAACAGTTTAGATTGTGGATAAAGGGAAACAGAATCAGAAAAGTCTATATCGGCATGGAGGCAACAGGCATCTATTACGAAAAGGCAGCAGATATGCTTTCTTCCTACTATACTGTTTACGTTATTAATCCCTTAAAAATCAAGGACTACGGAAAAAGCAGGTTTAACCGTACCAAAACCGACAAAGCAGATTCAAACCTGATAGCAGACTACATAAAAAGGCATCAAGATACATTGATACCGTATCAGATACCCAAAAACAAAGCACTGCAAAAACTGATTAACCTTAAAAATCAATTACATCAACATCAGAAGCAAATTAAAAACCGTCTTCATAGCACTGAAGAAGACTTCATAAGGAACATACATCAAGACTTGATAGATACCATACAGGACAAGATGGAACAGGTAAAAATAGCCATATCCGAACAAATCAAAAAACAAACGGACAATAACCATTACCGCAATCTTCAAACCATCCCGAGCATAGGCAAAGACACCGCATCAGTTCTTTATGCGCAACTGACAGAAAAACATTTTAAAACCGCAAACCAGTTTGTATCCTATGCCGGATTAAATCCCGCCATCATACAATCAGGGACAAGCGTAAGAGGTCGGGGCAGATTGAGCCGATACGGAAACAGACGATTAAAAAGTACGCTGTATATGCCCGCCCTTTGTGCTTACCGTTTTAACGCATTTCCGAAATTAATAAATAATCTGAAAAAAGCGGGTAAGCCAAAGATGGTAATCATCGTTGCCATCATGCGCAAACTGGCGAAGCTCGCCTATTACATTGTTAAAACCGGCCAGCCTTACGATGCGGAAAGACACCGATTGAATCAATAAAATTCAACAAAATTAAACGGTTACGCGAATATATTTGTGTAACCGTGCATTTGCATATCGTAAATAAACGTAAATAAAAATAACAATATAAATCAGTATATTGCAACTTTGTTTTTTATTTTGTGTTGACGGGCAACATATCATCTGCGCGGGAATGACGGGATTTTAGGTTTCTGATTTTGGTTTTCTGTCCTTGTGGGAATGACGAAAAGTGGTGGGAATGACGAAAAGTGGTGGGAATGACGTTTCAGTTGCTGCGGTTATTGTCAGGTTTCGGTTATGTTGGAATTTCGGGAAACTTATGAATCGTCATTCCCGCGCAGGCGGGAATCTAGAATTTCAATGCCTCAAGAATTTATCGGAAAAAACCAAAACCCTTCCGCCGTCATTCCCACGAAAGTGGGAATCTAGAAATGAAAAGCAACAGGAATTTATCGGAAATGACCGAAACTGAACGGACTGGATTCCCGCTTTTGCGGGAGGGAATCCAGTTTTTTGAGTTTCAGTCATTTCCGATAAATTGCCTTAGCATTGAATGTCTAGATTCCCGCCTGCGCGGGAATGACGGATTTTAGGTTGGGGGCATTTATTGGGAAAAGCAGAAACCGCTCCGCCGTCATTCCCACGAAAGTGGGAATCCAGTTCGTTCGGTTTCGCTTGTTTTAAGTTTCGGGTAACTTCCACTTCGTCATTCCCACGAACCTGCATCCCGTCATTCCCACTAAAGTGGGAATCCAGGACGCAAAATCTCAAGAAACCGTTTTACCTGATAAGTTTCCGCACTGACAGACCTAGATTCCCGCCTTATATGATGCGCTCTATCAAAGGGGCGCATTAATTTTCTTAACATTCCCCTTTGACAGCCAAGTGAAAGGGGCTTTTTTATGTCAGCAGTAAATGTAATATTTTCCTGTTCTTATTGGAGAATATTTAAAAAATCAGATTCTTGTGTTTTGTGTTTTTATCAGTTCAGACATGGCGAACCGCATAAACTCATTAATCAAGAGAATTTTTCAAAGCTTTATCAGGCGTTCGATTATATAGATTCGGTTGGTTCGAATTTTCCAGTGATTATCACAACGGATGGTTGTGGTCTTTTTTGTTGATCTTTAAAAGTTTGTCAGGATTTGGCTTTCGGTCGTTGACCGTCGTACGCGCTTTAGCGCGGAAGACGGGAAACGGCTGAAAGCCCCCCCCTTGACTAACAGGGGGGGAGCGAAATTAAAAACCAATTCCAAGAGTAGTGAACGAATGAGTGAAGTTGAATATTTCTCACACTTTATATCGGACGGAAAAGGGAAGCTTTTAGAAATTCCGCAGCGAAGAGGTAAGCAAGACGGGGTTTTTGTTGATTGGATTTCATTCACATTCCATGAAGATACTTTACTGAAAGTTTCCGGTTGCCCTTTATTTTCTGATGCTGAATACATGTATGTATTAAGCAGAAAGCTGGAAGAAATTCTAGGTTTTGGCATAACGCGCAAATGCAAATCAAGGGGCAACAAATTCTATGAATCCATGTATAGGTTAGGTTCGGATGATGTTGATTATGGAGAGGTGCATTTCGGAGGTCAGCGCAATACTGTTTTAGTTGAGTTGAAAGGTACTGGTTGCAGCGTTGCAAGTCCGGGTTGGGAGTTGAGGCTAAAGCAGTTTCTCGATGATTCGATAAGGACAAGAATAACGCGAATTGACCTAGCACTTGATTTTTTTGATGGAGAGTACACGCCGGATCAGGCGTTGTTAGATCACGATAATGGTTTTTTTGATAACAGCAATCAAAGGCCGAAATCTGAAACGATCGGTACGGCTTGGCGGAATGAGGACGGGAGCGGCAAGACATTTTATGTAGGTCGCAAGAAAAATTCTCGTTTTGTTCGTGTTTATGAGAAAGGCAGGCAGCTTGGAGATAAAGAAAGCAAATGGGTAAGGTTCGAGATCCAGTTTAATTATGGAGATATAGAAATACCCTTGGATATTTTAATAAATCAGGGTTCGTATTTCTGTGGAGCTTTTCCAATTTGTAGAAAATTTAAAAATATGCCGGTTCCCGAAAGGTTTGATCAGAGAAAGAAAAAGCTTAATTTAACTTTCGAGCATAAATTGCATTACGCGAAAAACGCGGTTGGAAAACTGGTCAATTTCATGATTGAAATGGGTTTTGATAATAGCGAAATTGTGGAATCTTTAAAGGCAGATTCGGGATTTCCCAAAGGATTAGAACCTGAAAAATATGCTCTGGAAATGTTAAGGGACGGTTTGAAACACGGTTTTATTCATGAACAGCCGGATATTGATTTGGAAATTGAACTTGATGAATTGGGGGTTATTGCTTTTAAAAATTCTGACAAATTCGATAGGGAAAAAAGGCTTTTTAGTCCTGATTATGATGTCGAGAAAGAAAGGAAATATCAGGAATATTTAAGTAAAGTTTATCATCAAAATGTAGATTATGATTATTTTTAAAGGAAATCAAAATGTTTAATCAAACTCAAACTGTAACTTATCCTGCAACTTTTTTGGGAGCCAAAAAATTCAAAGGCGAAATTGATGGCTCTAATATCGACACTTGTTCCGTATTGGTTGCAACACCTTTGCCGGCACAGTCGGGAAATGCTGTTGGATTCACGGCAGCACAAATGAAGTTCGGGGACAGTAAGAATTTCTCAAAATTAGAGAATCTCAAATACCCGTGCGAAGTTATGGTAACGGTTGAAATGACTTCGACAGGTAAGGGCATGGTTCCTTCATTAATTGATTTTCAGGTGGCAGAAAAGCCGAAAGGTTGATTTATGAAATTTGAAGAACGTTTCATAGTTCAAGACTTGGAAACGCATGACTTTATTTATCCCGATCCTTTCGGTGATGTGGGGTTTACTCAAAATATTAAATCAGCAGGTCAATTTGAAAGCTACGAAGATGCGTTGAATTCAGGCATAAATGAAATAGGCGGAGGATTCCAGATATTTCAGTTCTTCGTAAAATCGGAATAAAAGAAAAACAGGCTCGGCGGGCGGTCTGTCAACCTTTCACAAAGCCCGCAACAAAGGAAAAATATCATGAAAATGAACCTTGCAACACTAATTATCGGCTGGGTGGTCTGTATGTTTCTTTTTCTTTTCGCAATCCTCTATTTTATCGGCTAAAAACGAGATTCGGAAAAGACTTCGTCCGGATGAAGCAAGTCAAGAAGTCGTCTTATTTTAAATATCAAAAAAGGAAAAAAACGATGAACATCGTTAAAAAATACGCTGTAAAAGCAGCCTTGGCAGCCGGTATCTTCACACCGGCCATTGTTATGGCAGATACCTTTGATCCATCCGCGATTGGTACGCAAGTAGCGAATGTAATCATGGGTTTCGTGTCAATGGTTTCCGCCGTGGGTATGGCGGCCATTACCGTGATTCTTGCAATCCAAGGCTTCAAAATGGCTTGGAGCATGATTAAATCTGTCAAATAAACAGAGTGAAGAAAAAGGGGCGTATAAATGGGCTATCGTGTCGGCATAAATTGTTTTGATACAAGATTGCAGGCAGACGACTATTTATTGTCGTCCCTTCCTCCTACTGTTACCCAGGACGGAAAAATCATCAGGCCGGAAAGGGTGGGCGATAAATGGATTTTGAACGGAAAGCCGGTTACGTTGTCTTATCCGGAATGTTCCAATTTTGAGCAGATAAAGCAAGGTTCTTATGTCGGTTCGACGGTTCTAATTCTGTTTGTAGTCATTTACGGTTTCAGGCTTCTGATTAATTTTTTAAAAGACATAGGCAAGGTTGGGACTGATTGATGATTATAGATTTCTGGTTTCTTCTCGGTTTCTTCTTGGCTTTGTCTGTTGCTTGGCTGTTTTGGTAACGGTTGGTAGAATCGGCTTTTTAGAGTGTTTTAAAAGGTCCGAATTATGTTTATTTCTGAATATCATTTAGTTAAATTTCAAACTGATTCACATATTTATAGAGATTTACCACAAGCGTTAATTTATTATAGGGAATTGATTAGAAAAGGGGTTTTTAAAACTTCGTTTTCATTTGATATTTTTAGGAATTTCTTTCATCGTTATGATAGAGATTTTATAGAAATTCAATTCCCTGATTCTTCTACATTATTAATTAAATTAGATGAAGCAAAATGTTATGTTTATTATCCTAGGGCGAAATTTTTTAAAGATTATCCTATGCTTTAGTTTTTTTGTATCTAAATTTGCATTGGCATCAGTAAATGCTCCGGGTAAATTTGATAGGGTTGAAGTTTATGATGATGGCAGATATTTAGGTATTCGAGGTTCAGATGACAAAAGAAGAAGAATTTGGAAAGGTGTATTTGATAGAGAATCGGGAAGATATTTAACTTCAGAAGCTCAAGATTTAAAAGTTAGGCATGTATCTACTGGAGCATCAAGTACGGGTAAAGTTAGTTCGGTTGTATCTTCATCAGTTTCCCGCGCTGGCGTATTGGCGGGGGTCGGCAAACTTGCCCGCTTAGGCGCGAAATTAAGCACAAGGGCAGTTCCTTATGTCGGAACAGCCCTTTTAGCCCATGACGTATACGAAACTTTCAAAGAAGACATACAGGCACAAGGCTACCAATACGACCCCGAAACCGACAAATTTGTAAAAGGCTACGAATATAGTAATTGCCTTTGGTACGAAGACAAAAGACGTATTAATAGAACCTATGGCTGCTACGGCGTTGACAGTTCGATTATGCGCCTTATGTCCGATGACAGCAGATTCCCCGAAGTCAAAGAATTGATGGAAAGCCAAATGTATAGGCTGGCACGTCCGTTTTGGAATTGGCATAAAGAAGAACTGAATAAATTAAGTTCTTTGGATTGGAATAATTTTGTTTTAAATAGTTGCACATTTGATTGGAACGGCGGAGATTGTGTGGTCAATAAAGGTGATGATTTCAGAAATGGGGCTGATTTTTCCCTTATTCGCAATTCAAAATACAAAGAAGAAATGGATGCCAAAAAGCTGGAAGAGATTTTATCGTTGAAAGTCGATGCCAATCCCGACAAATACATAAAGGCAACCGGTTATCCCGGTTATTCCGAAAAAGTAGAAGTCGCACCCGGAACAAAAGTGAATATGGGTCCCGTCACGGACAGGAACGGGAATCCCGTTCAGGTTGTCGCAACATTCGGCAGGGATTCGCAAGGCAACACCACGGTGGATGTTCAAGTAATCCCGCGTCCCGACTTGACCCCCGGAAGCGCGGAAGCACCGAACGCACAGCCGCTGCCCGAAGTATCGCCCGCCGAAAACCCCGCAAACAACCCGAACCCCAATGAGAACCCCGGCACGAGCCCCAATCCCGAACCCGACCCCGATTTGAATCCCGATGCAAATCCCGATACGGACGGACAGCCCGGCACAAGACCCGATTCCCCCGCCGTTCCGGGACGCACAAACGGCAGGGACGGCAAAGACGGAAAGGACGGCAAAGATGGCGGCCTTTTGTGCAAATTCTTCCCCGACATTCTCGCTTGCGACAGGCTGCCCGAGTCCAATCCGGCAGAAGATTTAAATCTGCCGTCTGAAACCGTCAATGTAGAGTTTCAGAAATCAGGAATCTTTCAAGATTCCGCACAGTGTCCCGCACCTGTCACTTTCACAGTGACTGTGCTTGATTCAAGCAGGCAGTTCGCGTTCAGCTTTGAGAACGCATGTACCATAGCCGAACGGCTAAGGTACATGCTTCTCGCCCTTGCTTGGGCGGTTGCCGCCTTTTTTTGTATCCGCACAGTATCTCGTGAAGTCTAGCAGGCGCAGCACCGCCGGGCTTCAGTAACTTGTACCAAGGCAGGGGGAGGACGTCCAGAAAGATTTGTAAAGACGGCTTTATCGTCTTTATAAATCTTTTTGGATACCCCTTGCCGCCCCGCCAAAAGAACACATTCTGCCGCAAGGGCAGGTGGTAAGGCGCGCGCCTTTTGCGCCGTTCCCCCTGCCCCCGCGGCGTCGCAAGTGAGACTGGGGGTGCGGGGGCTAGTCCCCGCAAAGCCTTTCAGCTTCGGAAGCCACGGCCGAAAGGCAGGCGCAGCACTGCCGGTCTGAGCGGAAGCCAGGCTACAGGCAGGCGCAGCACCGCCGAGCTAGGCGGAAGCCAGGCTACAGGCAGGCGAAGCACCGCCGGTTGGGCGGAAGCCACGGCCGAAAGGCAGGGCGAAGCACCGCCAGGCTTAGGCGGAAGCCACGGCCGAAAGGCAGGCGAAGTACCGCCGGTCTGGGCGGAAGCCATGGTAAAAGGCAGGCGAAGCACCGCCGGGCTTCAGTAACCTTTGTTCAGGCAGGGGGAGGATGTCCGTAAAGAATCGTAAAGGCGGGGTTTTTTCGCCTTTATGATTCTTTTTGGATACCCCTTGCCGCCCCGCCAAAAGAACACATTCTGCCGCAAGGGCAGGTGGTAAGGCGCGCGCCTTTTGCGCCGTCCCCATGCCCCCGCGGCGTCGCAA
>PVMJ01000267.1_pt1 | contig 16012 bp, 14 predicted proteins | sample 1853361 | NCBI WGS metagenome assembly PVMJ01 (sample SAMN08533506, study PRJNA380276) | Synthetic metagenome, whole genome shotgun sequencing project. | isolation source: mock microbial community containing genomic DNA from 20 ATCC strains | collected 2017 | reverse complement strand
CACTTTTCTGTACAACATTTATAAAGTGTTTTTCTAGGCAATTAATCTTTTAGTCATTGGTGTTTGGTAGTTGAGACTACCATGAATGCGGTGGTAATTCCACCAATGAACATAGTCTTTAGTCTTAAGAGCTAGTTCTTCCAGCAATTGAAAGGTTTCTTGATAAACAAATTCAATTTTGAAAGCACGATACGTACTTTCAGCTACGGCATTGTCATAAGGACAACCAGCCTGACTAAGCGAACGTGTGATTCCAAAGGCTTCCAATATTTCATCAATTAACTGATTATCAAACTCTTTGCCACGATCTGAATGGAACATCTTGACTTTGGTCAGGGCGTAAGGGATGCTTTGTATGGCTTGCTTAACGAGTTCAGCGGTCTTGTGCCAACCAAGAGACAGGCCGATGATTTCACGGTTGTATAGGTCAATGATGAGGCAAACATAAGCCCAACGATTGCCTACACGAACATAGGTTAAGTCAGTGACTAAGGCCTGTAGTGGTCTTTCTTGCTTAAATTGCCTGTCTAAGTGGTTGGGAATAGGGGCTTCATTCTTGCCTCTAGAATGTGGTTTGAAGGTGGCTTTCTGATAAACAGAAACCAAATTGAGTCGCTTCATAATGCGTCGAATCCGACGACGTGAAAGTGTGATACCTTCGTTATTCAAGCATATTTTGATTTTTCTGGATCCGTATCTGGACTCGCTATCGAGGAAAATTCTTTTAATAGTTTCTTCAAACTCCGTTTCAGATACTGACTCCACGGCTTGATAGTAATAACTTGAGTGTGGCATATTCAGCCAGCGACACATCTTTGAAATGCTGTATTTATCCTTATTAGCAGTGATTATTTCCCTTTTTGTGCCATAATCACCGCTGCTTGCTTTAGGATATCTAATTGCATTTCGAGTTCTTTATTGTGTTTTCTGAGTTCAATTAGCTCCCGCTGTTCATCTGTCAGATTATCAATAGACTTGAATGAACCAGTTGTTTTGGCTTGTCTAACCCACTTATCGAAGGTGGAAGGGGTTAGCTCATATACCTTGATGAGACTGCTACGCTTTCTACCAACATTGTAAAGGTCAACAATTTGTTGCTTAAAATCATCGGTGAAGTGACGACGTACTTTTCTAGACATGGTTTTTCTCCAGTTTTTCTTAAGTGTAGAACACTTTATAATTTCTGTCTAGTTTAGTGTAACCTATTCAAATTCTTCCTTCAGAGATTTTTGTGTCATAGTCTCTTTGAAGAATGACCTTGATAGACTTCACACCAAGTCTTTTGTTCGCTTTGGTATAAATCTCAAGTATTTGTTTTCTATAAATTTGATTATCCAATTCTCTTTTTGAGGGCTTATGTTTTAGAAATTTATAGTAAGTGGAGCGATTGACACGTAAAACACGACACAAGGTTGTTGTGGCGTGTTCAAAGCGTAACCGATAGACAGCGAGGAGTCTTACTTTAAGTTTTGCATGAATATGGCACTTGCTTTTTTTAGGATAAGGTTCTCCTCTTCAAGCTGCGCATTACGTTTTTGTAACTCTTGTATTTGCTTGGCAGTAAGTACAGAATTATCTTCGAGTTTGACTTGGGAATACTGTTTGATCCATTTTGCAAGCGTAGAAGTGGATACCCCATAGTCTTTACAGAGTTCAGACTGAGTTTTTCCAGTTTGATAAAGGTTAACAAGAGATTGTTTGAATTCTTCATCATAGCGTTTAAATGTTGACATAGGTTGTCCTTTCGTTTTTGTGTCTTTTAAAACAGATTGTAACACACAAAGTTTTGTCTACTTTTATAGTATACATCCATCTTTCTGAAAGACTTGAAGAATTTAAAACAGAGGCATTTGACTTTAAAACTCGAGCAAGTTATGTCACAGCAAAATTATTCTTTTTAGGTAATATGATAAAGCATAATACCAACTCTTCAAAAGAATTAATAAGATCACTAAAGAATGATAAATCAGTTCTTGCAATGATTCCTCATAAAGAGTTATTTAACCGCTCAACATTGGACAAAAAGTCTCTATCTTATATGATGTCTGATAAAGAATTATATTCAAGAGATAGTAAATTCTTCAAAGAAATTGATTTTACATTTAGGAAAATTACTGATAAACTATAAATATAATTACAAATATAAACATAGTTATATACATAAATATGACTATGTTTATAAGAAAGAGGATGAATATGGCATTTGAACCAAAAAATTCGGAACTAACAAAAGTTCTAAAAGAAAGTTTAGATGAAGAAAAGAAAGAAATTTTCTCATCTGAAATGAATATTAGGGACTTTGAACGTACAAAACAATATCAATTTACACTTCAACCTTCAGTCCGAAAAAAAATTGATAGGCTATCAAAAGAAAAAGGCTATCGTTCAGCATCATCTTTTATAAATGACTTTTTTAAAAATTTGTAAACAAAGTTTGAATTATATTTATTATGGAAATCATTATTAGATGGGAAAAATGGTTAAGAAAAAAGTAAAGAAAAAAAGTGGTTGTGGTGGATGTTTAAGTTTAATAATAGTGATAATTATTGTTAGTAGTGTTATAAATTTATTTACAGGTTCTGAAAGCAGTAATACTTCTAAAAAGAATAAGACAAATCCTAGTGGTGCGACAAGTGCAAAAGTCGTTAAACACAAAAAAACTGATGAAGAACGAGCAGAAGATTATATAAAAACGTTAGGATTAAACCCGAGTGATTATATAAAAGAAATGGATTATTCAAAGGTTGATTTTAGGGGGGATTTATCATCAGTATCAGGTAATTATAATAATTTTACTGTTGAAAACATCAATCAAACTTTTGAAAAAGGTGATAAATCTTTAAAAGATATTATTGAAATTTTTGGAAAGCCTGATACAATTTGGGTTAATTACGTTGACAATCAGTACAATACTGATTTGTACTGGAAAAAAGATGACACAGATGATTCTAATTATATTCATGCAGAATGGTCTGAGCCAAAAGATGAATATGATGTTCAAAGTTTAAGTGGCACGGCTTCAAATTCAGGTACTGGCAAGTTTCAGTCATTCATTGGATTAGATGGATTTGAGCCTGCACAGTAGGATAAATAGAAAGATCACGTTATTAAATGTGGTCTTTTACTTTAACTTTTCGAATAAAAAATAGCAATAATATTCTAATCCTGTAACAAAAATTGTAAAATATTATCATGGAAGTTAAAAAATTCTCGGAAAAAGATTTTGTAAATGAAATAAATAAAATAAAACAGAAACAATTTTTAAGTCAAATTGAACAGTATGAAAGCTATATCGCTCCTCAAATGAGAACGAAAGGCTATAAGAGGATCAATCAGTCTGAACGTACGGTTGTTTTCTCTTTTGGAGAAATAACATTTAGTAGGAGTCGCTGGACAAATGGCTTTGAAACTAGAATACCAGTAGATGAGTGGTTAGGTCTTGAAAAATATAAGAGATATTCAATAGAATTCTTATATCATGTTGCAAAATTGGCTACAATGATGCCTTATCGTCAAGTTTGCAAAGTAATAGATAGCACTTTGCAAACAATCATAACAAAAGACTGTGTTTTAAAAGCAGTAAAATTTGTAGAAAAATTGTTAAAAGAAAAAGAACGCTATCGTTTTTATTTGGAAGAGCCACCCGAACGTAAAAAAGTGAAAAAACTGTATGTTGAGGGTGATGGAGTCATGATTAAAAGCACAGATTCTAGAGAGGAAAGAAGGTATTTAGATTTAACACATTTTGTTATTCATACAGGCTCAAAAAAAGTTTCTACTAAAAGATATGAATTGCGGGACAAGCACGAAATATTACAGCTTAATTATGATAAAGCTAAATATAATCTTTTAGATTATATTTATAATAACTATGAAGTAGATGACGATACTATTTTAATCACTAACTCTGATATGGGTAAAGGCTATACTAGTAGAGTTTTTAAGGAATTAGGAAAAGCACTTAAGGTAAAGAAACATGAGCATTTTTGGGATATCTATCATGTTAAAGAAAAGTTAAGTTCATACCTTAGAAAATATCCAATTGAATTAACCGATTTTGCTTTAGATGCGGTAAAAAAATATAATTCTGATAAGCTTGAATTAGTTTTTGATACTGTTGAATCACTGATTTGTGATGAACTTGAAGATCAAGAATTTCAGAAGTTTAAGAAAAAAGTATTAAATAATTTCAAATATATAAAACCAGCTCATCTTAGAAATCTTTCAAATCGTGGTATTGGTATCATGGAATCACAACACAGAAAGATAACGTATAGAATGAAGCGACGTGGCATGTATTGGTCAAAGTGGGGAATCTCCACAATGGCAAATATGATTATACTTGAAAGAGCTAACGGTTTACGAGAATTATTTTTCGGTTCTTGGAGAAAGGTATACAGTGAGTATAAAGAAGGTTCATTTAGTGCAGGGCGACTTTTTAAAAAGACAGATGAATTAGATAAATTTTCTAAGCCCCTTCTAAAAAATGGCAGAAAATGGAGTATAACAGGAATCAAAACAAAATAGAAAAAGTCTAAAGATACCTTTATTTCTAGCGTTTTTTTGCATGTTTTAACTTGCATTAAATCTTCTAAAGTAGTATAATTATATTAAAGAAAAGCAAAAAAGGTGAAGGAGCGCGAACTCCTACACCAAACCGATTAAGACAAATACCACTTGCTTAATCAGTCGAACCTTATTGTAGCATAACTAAAACAATACCGTCAAGACTGAACAAGCAAAAAATACTTGTTTTGGTCTTTTTAAGAATAATTCAAGTTTTCTTAAATTTATGAGGTATCGACTAATCTCAAAATTTCAGACACATACCTGAGTGAACATCAAGAGAGAACCGATCGGTTCTCTCTTTTATGTCTAAAAGAATGAGGTTAAGGAGGTCACAAACTAAACAACTCTTAAAAAGATGACCTTTACTAATAATCGTCTTTGTTTTATAATAAAGATGTTAGTAATATAATTGATAAATGAGATACATTTAATCATTATGGCAAAAGCAAGAAAAATAGCTGTGTCATATGCAAATAACCCCTGTTTGCTCTTTAAAAAAGACGTTATCCTTATTTCTCTACACACAGACGGATAGCTAGGAGAGAATCGTTTGATTCTCTCTTTTCTTAATGGTCATAAAGACAAAGTCTCTCATCATGAAAGGACGACACATTGCGTAAAAAACAAAAACTACCATTTGATAAACTTGCCATTGCGCTTATATCTACGAGCATCTTGCTCAATGCACAATCAGACATTAAAGCAAATACTGTGACAGAAGACACTCCTGCTACCGAACAAGCCGTAGAACCCCCACAACCAATAGCAGTTTCTGAGGAATCACCATCATCAAAGGAAACTAAAACCTCACAAACTCCTAGTGATGTAGGAGAAACAGTAGCAGATGACGCTAATGATCTAGCCCCTCAAGCTCCTGCTAAAACTGCTGATACACCAGCAACCTCAAAAGCGACTATTAGGGATTTGAACGACCCTTCTCATGTCAAAACCCTGCAGGAAAAAGCAGGCAAGGGAGTTGGGACCGTTGTTGCAGTGATTGATGCTGGTTTTGATAAAAATCATGAAGCGTGGCGCTTAACAGACAAAACTAAAGCACGTTACCAATCAAAAGAAAATCTTGAAAAAGCTAAAAAAGAGCACGGTATTACCTATGGCGAGTGGGTCAATGATAAGGTTGCTTATTACCACGACTATAGTAAAGATGGTAAAAACGCTGTTGATCAAGAACACGGCACACACGTGTCAGGGATCTTGTCAGGAAATGCTCCATCTGAAATGAAAGAACCTTACCGCCTAGAAGGTGCGATGCCTGAGGCTCAATTGCTTTTGATGCGTGTCGAAATTGTAAATGGACTAGCAGACTATGCTCGTAACTACGCTCAAGCTATCAGAGATGCTGTCAACTTGGGAGCTAAGGTGATTAATATGAGCTTTGGTAATGCTGCACTAGCTTACGCCAACCTTCCAGACGAAACCAAAAAAGCCTTTGACTATGCCAAATCAAAAGGTGTTAGCATTGTGACCTCAGCTGGTAATGATAGTAGCTTTGGGGGCAAGCCCCGTCTACCTCTAGCAGATCATCCTGATTATGGGGTGGTTGGGACACCTGCAGCGGCAGATTCAACATTGACAGTTGCTTCTTACAGCCCAGATAAACAGCTCACTGAAACTGCTACGGTCAAAACAGACGATCATCAAGATAAAGAAATGCCTGTTCTTTCAACAAACCGTTTTGAGCCAAACAAGGCTTACGACTATGCTTATGCTAATCGTGGTACGAAAGAGGATGATTTTAAGGATGTCGAAGGTAAGATTGCCCTTATTGAACGTGGCGATATTGATTTCAAAGATAAGATTGCAAACGCTAAAAAAGCTGGTGCTGTAGGGGTCTTGATCTATGACAATCAAGACAAGGGCTTCCCGATTGAATTGCCAAATGTTGACCAGATGCCTGCGGCCTTTATCAGTCGAAGAGACGGTCTCTTATTAAAAGACAATCCCCAAAAAACCATTACCTTCAATGCGACACCTAAGGTATTGCCAACAGCAAGTGGCACCAAACTAAGCCGCTTCTCAAGCTGGGGTCTGACAGCTGACGGCAATATTAAGCCGGATATTGCAGCACCCGGCCAAGATATTTTGTCATCAGTGGCTAACAACAAGTATGCCAAACTTTCTGGAACTAGTATGTCTGCACCATTGGTAGCGGGTATCATGGGACTGTTGCAAAAGCAATATGAGACACAGTATCCTGATATGACACCATCAGAGCGTCTTGATTTAGCTAAGAAAGTATTGATGAGCTCAGCAACTGCCCTATATGATGAAGATGAAAAAGCTTATTTTTCTCCTCGCCAACAGGGAGCAGGAGCAGTCGATGCTAAAAAAGCTTCAGCAGCAACGATGTATGTAACAGATAAGGACAATACCTCAAGCAAGGTTCACCTGAACAATGTTTCTGATAAATTTGAAGTAACAGTAACAGTTCACAACAAATCTGATAAACCTCAAGAGTTGTATTACCAAGTAACTGTTCAAACAGATAAAGTAGATGGAAAACACTTTGCCTTGGCTCCTAAAGCATTGTATGAGACATCATGGCAAAAAATCACAATTCCAGCCAATAGCAGCAAACAAGTCACCGTTCCAATCGATGCTAGTCGATTTAGCAAGGACTTGCTTGCCCAAATGAAAAATGGCTATTTCTTAGAAGGTTTTGTTCGTTTCAAACAAGATCCTACAAAAGAAGAGCTTATGAGCATTCCATATATTGGTTTCCGAGGTGATTTTGGCAATCTGTCAGCCTTAGAAAAACCAATCTATGATAGCAAAGACGGTAGCAGCTACTATCATGAAGCAAATAGTGATGCCAAAGACCAATTAGATGGTGATGGATTACAGTTTTACGCTCTGAAAAATAACTTTACAGCACTTACCACAGAGTCTAACCCATGGACGATTATTAAAGCTGTCAAAGAAGGGGTTGAAAACATAGAGGATATCGAATCTTCAGAGATCACAGAAACCATTTTTGCAGGTACTTTTGCAAAACAAGACGATGATAGCCACTACTATATCCACCGTCACGCTAATGGCAAACCATATGCTGCGATCTCTCCAAATGGGGACGGTAACAGAGATTATGTCCAATTCCAAGGTACTTTCTTGCGTAATGCTAAAAACCTTGTGGCTGAAGTCTTGGACAAAGAAGGAAATGTTGTTTGGACAAGTGAGGTAACCGAGCAAGTTGTTAAAAACTACAACAATGACTTGGCAAGCACACTTGGTTCAACCCGTTTTGAAAAAACGCGTTGGGACGGTAAAAATAAAGACGGCAAAGTTGTTGCTAACGGAACCTACACCTATCGTGTTCGCTACACGCCGATTAGCTCAGGTGCAAAAGAACAACACACTGATTTTGATGTGATTGTAGACAATACGACACCTGAAGTCGCAACATCGGCAACATTCTCAACAGAAGATAGTCGTTTGACACTTGCATCTAAACCAAAAACCAGCCAACCGGTTTACCGTGAGCGTATTGCTTACACTTATATGGATGAGGATCTGCCAACAACAGAGTATATTTCTCCAAATGAAGATGGTACCTTTACTCTTCCTGAAGAGGCTGAAACAATGGAAGGCGCTACTGTTCCATTGAAAATGTCAGACTTTACTTATGTTGTTGAAGATATGGCTGGTAACATCACTTATACACCAGTGACTAAGCTATTGGAGGGCCACTCTAATAAGCCAGAACAAGACGGTTCAGATCAAGCACCAGACAAAAAACCAGAAGCTAAACCAGAACAAGACGGTTCAGGTCAAACACCAGATAAAAAAAAGAAACTAAACCAGAAAAAGATAGTTCAGGTCAAACACCAGGTAAAACTCCTCAAAAAGGTCAATCTTCTCGTACTCTAGAGAAACGATCTTCTAAGCGTGCTTTAGCTACAAAAGCATCAACAAGAGATCAGTTACCAACGACTAATGACAAGGATACAAATCGTTTACATCTCCTTAAGTTAGTTATGACCACTTTCTTCTTGGGATTAGCAGCTCATATATTTAAAACAAAACGCCAAAAAGAAACTAAAAAATAGTATTACTTAAACTGATAAGAGCTTATTTAATAGAGAGAACCAATTTGGTTCTCTCTATTTTTTTATAGTACGACGGGCATGTCGTACATCTGAGATGCAAGTCCTCTGTGGGCACCCGCTACCGGTGAACCCAATAGCGACTCCCAAGCCTGACTATCGTGAGGTAGCGGGGAGAGGAAGGGATAGCGAAATCGTGGCTCTACGAACAGAAACGTGATATGAAGGCGTATATAGCGGATGAGGGGGCTATAAACTCTAAAGTCCAAATAGGTAGTCGTAACCTATATACGTAAATCACGAGAGTAAACGAGGAAAGATGTCCGACTTATCCCGTGAGGTCCTGTCGAGGGTAAAACCTAATAACAACGAACGACAAGAAGTCAGCCGAACCCATAGTAGTGATGAAGTTTCTGTAATGGAAATGGAACGAAGGGGTGAACAACTAATCGAAGTAATCCTACTTCACTTGTGTCTGTAAAACAAACGGTCTGATAGAACTAGATGCGGTTACGTATTGACTAGAGGAAGGTTCACCAATGTAAGATATCATGCAGACAACGAAAAAAGAAAGGAATACGCACATGTCAGAATTGCTAGATAAGATATTATCTCGGAACAATATGCTCGAAGCTTACAAGCAAGTGAAATCAAACAAAGGTTCTGCTGGTATCAATGGGGTCACTATCGAGCAGATGGATGACTATCTTCACCAAAATTGGCGAGAAACCAAGCAACTCATCAAAGAGAGGAGCTATAAACCTCAACCGGTTCTCAGGGTTGAAATCCCAAAACCAAACGGAGGAGTTCGTAACCTAGGTATCCCGACGGCTATGGATAGAATGATTCAGCAGGCCATCGTTCAAGTTTTGAGTCCACTCTGCGAAAAACATTTTTCAGAGTATAGCTATGGGTTCAGACCCAATCGCTCCTGCGAAACAGCCATTGTTCAGCTACTTGAGTATTTAAACGATGGCTACGAGTGGATTGTGGACATTGACTTGGAAAAGTTCTTCGATACTGTTCCGCAAGACAGATTGATGTCCCTGGTTCATAATATCATTCAAGATGGCGATACGGAGTCACTGATTCGTAAGTACCTCCATTCGGGAGTTGTTATTAACGGACAGCGACATAAGACTTTAGTCGGGACACCTCAAGGCGGGAATCTATCACCCCTCCTATCTAATATTATGCTTAATGAGTTAGACAAAGGGTTGGAAAAGCGAGGTCTTCGCTTTGTCCGTTACGCCGATGACTGTGTCATCACTGTCGGAAGCGAAGCAGCTGCTAAGCGGGTCATGCATTCGGTCAGTAGCTATATTGAGAAGCGATTAGGGTTGAAAGTCAACATGACTAAGACCAAGATTGTCAGACCGAACAAACTCAAATACCTCGGATTTGGTTTCTGGAAATCTCCAAAAGGTTGGAAGTGTCGTCCTCACCAAGACAGCGTTCAGAGCTTTAAGCGAAAACTGAAGCAACTGACGATGAGGAAATGGAGCATTGACCTGATAACTCGCATTGAACGATTGAACTGGGTCATTCGAGGATGGATAAACTATTTCTCGCTTGGCAATATGAAGAGTATCATGACACAAATAGATGAGCGTCTGCGAACCCGTATTCGAGTGATTATCTGGAAGCAATGGAAGAAGAAAGCAAAGCGCCTATGGGGACTCTTAAAACTAGGAGTTGCTAGATGGATAGCCGATAAAGTTTCTGGATGGGGTGACCACTATCAGTTGGTAGCTCAGAAGTCGGTACTCAAACGTGCTATATCAAAACCAGCCCTCGCAAAGCGAGGACTGGTCAGTTGCTTAGATTACTATCTTGAACGACATGCGTTAAAAGTTAGTTGAACCGCCGTATGCCGAACGGCACGTACGGTGGTGTGAGAGGGGCTAGAGATTAGCCTCTACTCGATTGTGCTACCTCATCAAAAAGAAGTTAGGACAAATAGCTGTCAACAATTGCCTTTTGCTTATCCCTTCAGTTGATGTGATAAAAGATGGTAGTTGTCATTGACAAAGCATTGATAAAGGAGTAAAATTAACTGGTTAATAACTGGTTAAATTATAATTGAGGAGGTACTATGAAAAAAGTTTTTTTTCTCATGGCTATGGTTGTGAGTTTAGTAATGATAGCAGGGTGTGATAAGTCAGCAAACCCCAAACAGCCTACGCAAGGCATGTCAGTTGTAACCAGCTTTTACCCAATGTATGCGATGACAAAAGAAGTATCTGGAGACCTAAATGATGTGAGGATGATCCAATCAGGTGCAGGCATTCATTCCTTTGAACCGTCTGTAAATGATGTGGCAGCTATTTATGACGCGGATTTGTTTGTTTACCATTCACATACCTTAGAAGCTTGGGCAAGGGATCTAGACCCTAATTTAAAAAAATCAAAGGTTAATGTGTTTGAAGCGTCAAAACCTCTGACACTAGATAGAGTCAAAGGGCTAGAAGATATGGAAGTCACACAAGGCATTGACCCTGCGACACTTTATGACCCACATACCTGGACGGATCCCGTTTTAGCTGGTGAGGAAGCTGTTAATATCGCTAAAGAGCTAGGACATTTGGATCCTAAACACAAAGACAGTTACACTAAAAAGGCTAAGGCTTTCAAAAAAGAAGCAGAGCAACTAACTGAAGAATACACTCAAAAATTTAAAAAGGTGCGCTCAAAAACATTTGTGACGCAACACACGGCATTTTCTTATCTGGCTAAACGATTCGGCTTGAAACAACTTGGTATCTCGGGTATTTCTCCAGAGCAAGAGCCCTCTCCTCGCCAATTGAAAGAAATTCAAGACTTTGTTAAAGAATACAACGTCAAGACTATTTTTGCAGAAGACAACGTCAACCCCAAAATTGCTCATGCTATTGCGAAATCAACAGGAGCTAAAGTAAAGACATTAAGTCCACTTGAAGCTGCTCCAAGCGGAAACAAGACATATCTAGAAAATCTTAGAGCAAATTTGGAAGTGCTCTATCAACAGTTGAAGTAAAGGAGATTATTAGTGAAGAAAACATATGGTTATATCGGCTCAGTTGCTGCTATTTTACTAGCTACTCATATTGGAAGTTACCAGCTTGGTAAGCATCATATGGGTCTAGCAACAAAGGACAATCAGATTGCCTATATTGATGATAGCAAAGGTAAGGTAAAAGCCCCTAAAACAAACAAAACGATGGATCAAATCAGTGCTGAAGAAGGCATCTCTGCTGAACAGATCGTAGTCAAAATTACTGACCAAGGTTATGTTACCTCACACGGTGACCATTATCATTTTTACAATGGGAAAGTTCCTTATGATGCGATTATTAGTGAAGAGTTGTTGATGACGGATCCTAATTACCATTTTAAACAATCAGACGTTATCAATGAAATCTTAGACGGTTACGTTATTAAAGTCAATGGCAACTATTATGTTTACCTCAAGCCAGGTAGTAAGCGCAAAAACATTCGAACCAAACAACAAATTGCTGAGCAAGTAGCCAAAGGAACTAAAGAAGCTAAAGAAAAAGGTTTAGCTCAAGTGGCCCATCTCAGTAAAGAAGAAGTTGCGGCAGTCAATGAAGCAAAAAGACAAGGACGCTATACTACAGACGATGGCTATATTTTTAGTCCGACAGATATCATTGATGATTTAGGAGATGCTTATTTAGTACCTCATGGTAATCACTATCATTATATTCCTAAAAAAGATTTGTCTCCAAGTGAGCTAGCTGCTGCACAAGCCTACTGGAGTCAAAAACAAGGTCGAGGTGCTAGACCGTCTGATTACCGCCCGACACCAGCCCCAGGTCGTAGGAAAGCCCCAATTCCTGATGTGACGCCTAACCCTGGACAAGGTCATCAGCCAGATAACGGTGGTTATCATCCAGCGCCTCCTAGGCCAAATGATGCGTCACAAAACAAACACCAAAGAGATGAGTTTAAAGGAAAAACCTTTAAGGAACTTTTAGATCAACTACACCGTCTTGATTTGAAATACCGTCATGTGGAAGAAGATGGGTTGATTTTTGAACCGACTCAAGTGATCAAATCAAACGCTTTTGGGTATGTGGTGCCTCATGGAGATCATTATCATATTATCCCAAGAAGTCAGTTATCACCTCTTGAAATGGAATTAGCAGATCGATACTTAGCCGGCCAAACTGATGACAACGACTCAGGTTCAGATCACTCAAAACCATCAGATAAAGAAGTGACACATACCTTTCTTGGTCATCGCATCAAAGCTTACGGAAAAGGCTTAGATGGTAAACCATATGATACGAGTGATGCTTATGTTTTTAGTAAAGAATCCATTCATTCAGTGGATAAATCAGGAGTTACAGCTAAACACGGAGATCATTTCCATTATATAGGATTTGGAGAACTTGAACAATATGAGTTGGATGAGGTCGCTAACTGGGTGAAAGCAAAAGGTCAAGCTGATGAGCTTGTTGCTGCTTTGGATCAGGAACAAGGCAAAGAAAAACCACTCTTTGACACTAAAAAAGTGAGTCGCAAAGTAACAAAAGATGGTAAAGTGGGCTATATTATGCCAAAAGATGGCAAGGACTATTTCTATGCTCGTTATCAACTTGATTTGACTCAGATTGCCTTTGCCGAACAAGAACTAATGCTTAAAGATAAGAAGCATTACCGTTATGACATTGTTGATACAGGCATTGAGCCACGACTTGCTGTAGATTTGTCAAGTCTGCCGATGCATGCTGGTAATGCTACTTACGATACTGGAAGTTCGTTTGTTATCCCACATATTGATCATATCCATGTCGTTCCGTATTCATGGTTGACGCGCAATCAGATTGCAACAATCAAGTATGTGATGCAACACCCCGAAGTTCGTCCGGATGTATGGTCTAAGCCAGGGCATGAAGAGTCAGGTTCGGTCATTCCAAATGTTACGCCTCTTGATAAACGTGCTGGTATGCCAAACTGGCAAATTATCCATTCTGCTGAAGAAGTTCAAAAAGCCCTAGCAGAAGGTCGTTTTGCAGCACCAGACGGCTATATTTTCGATCCACGAGATGTTTTGGCAAAAGAAACTTTTGTATGGAAAGATGGCTCCTTTAGCATCCCAAGAGCAGATGGCAGTTCATTGAGAACCATTAATAAATCTGATCTATCCCAAGCTGAGTGGCAACAAGCTCAAGAGTTATTGGCAAAGAAAAATGCTGGTGATGCTACTGATACGGATAAACCTGAAGAAAAGCAACAGGCAGATAAGAGCAATGAAAACCAACAGCCAAGTGAAGCCAGTAAAGAAGAAAAAGAATCAGATGACTTTATAGACAGTTTACCAGACTATGGTCTAGATAGAGCAACCCTAGAAGATCATATCAATCAATTAGCACAAAAAGCTAATATCGATCCTAAGTATCTCATTTTCCAACCAGAAGGTGTCCAATTTTATAATAAAAATGGTGAATTGGTAACTTATGATATCAAGACACTTCAACAAATAAACCCTTAACCAAAAGAAGATCTCATTGTTAAAGCACTGCTTTGTCAAAGCAAGTTACGGTGATTTTGAAGTCATTCTATGTAACGAGTAGTGATAAAAGTTGGATAATAGCGGTTTTCTTTTGCAAAGAAATGGTATCCATGTTAGAATAGTAAAAAAAGAGGAGGATTCTTGGACTAATGTCAAATAAGTAGACAGAAAACTGTGTTATTTTATTGCGTTAAAATAATTTTCTTCTTTCTGATTAGGGGTTAGTCCTAGATTAGCCGTATGTGGGATGTAATTGTTATAAAAATTCTCAATGTATTCAAAGCAGTCTAATTGAACCTGTTTGATATTTTGATAATGTTTTCGGTTGATTTGTCTATGCTTTAAATACTTGAAAAATGCTTCAGTTACGGCATTATCATAAGGATATCCAGGATTAGAAAAAGAATGCATGATATTGGCACTGCACCCTAATAGTGAGACGCAAGAAAAACACTTTTAGGCAATCAGTTTTCTGTACTGTACAGGCGACTGGTCGTTTAATCTCTGTTGAATTCTAGTTTCATTATAAAATGTAATGTAATTTTTAACAATATTTGTTATACTATCTTTGTTGTATTTTCTCCTATTATGGAAATAAAAGGTTTCAGTCTTTAGGACGGTGTGAAACCATTCAATACAGGCATTATCTGCAGGTGTTCCTTTTCGAGACATTGAGCGGATAATGTCTTTTTCCGTGCAAGCCTGGTAGTAAGCCATAGAAGTATACACTGAGCCTTGGTCACTGTGTAAGATTGCTCCTTTATTTAGGCAATTTTAACTGATTAAGGGTGTCTAGTACAAAATCCGTGTCCTGACAATCTGAGATAGTGTAAGCTATAATTTCTCGGTTATAGAGATCCATAATTGATGAGAGATACAATTTACAGTTACCGAAATATAGGTAGGTAATATCTGTTACGAGCTTTTCCTTAGGCTTATCGGCATGGAAATCCCGACTCAATTTATTATCTGTTAAATAATAAGCTTTACCCAAATTGGGAACTTTCTTGGTACGTGTCCGACAAAGCCAGCCATTATTTTTCATGATACGATAGACTTTCTTTGTATTAACAGTCAATCCGTGGATTTTTTTGAGCAATCGTGTAATGGTACGATAGCCATAAATAAAGTGATTCTCCATACAGAGCTGTTCAATTAATTCAATAAGGTCATCTTTTTTTGCGGCTTCTCATACTCCTTTTTCCAACGGTAATAGGTCGACCGCTTGACCTTAAAACAGTCTAGAATGAAAACTATCGGGTAGTTGTTTTTATAGTCTTCCACAAGCTTGATAAGACTTACTTTATCGATTTCCTTATCAAGCCTCGATACTTTTTTAAGAGGTCAACCTGTAATTGTAATTGTTCCACTTCAGACAGATGTTCCAAGCCTTTACCGTAGGTATATTGCTTGCCAACACCTTGATGAAAACGATAAAGCTCCTCGTTTTCGTACCATTTCATCCAAGTATAGATTTGACTATTATTTTTGATGCCTAAAGTCTCCATAATAACTCTGTTAGACTTGCCTGCTTTCTTCATATCGATGCAAGCCAGCTTAGTTTCCCATGAATATGCTTTTTTAACCATAATAAAACACTCCTGTTTCTAGTTTACTAAATTTCAACAGGAGTGTTTTTCTTTTGTCTCATTTTAGGGATTCAGTGCCTATTGTTGTCATCAATTATTTTTCTAAATTCCCCGGACTTAAATTGTGACCCTTGGTCGGAATGAAAGAGAAGTGTTCCTTCAATCTTTCTTTTATTAAGTGAAAAGGCAACACTTTTCTGTACAACATTTATAAAGTGTTTTTCTAGGCAATTAATCTTTTAGTCATTGGTGTTTGGTAGTTGAGACTACCATGA
>PVMJ01000258.1_pt1 | contig 16182 bp, 9 predicted proteins | sample 1853361 | NCBI WGS metagenome assembly PVMJ01 (sample SAMN08533506, study PRJNA380276) | Synthetic metagenome, whole genome shotgun sequencing project. | isolation source: mock microbial community containing genomic DNA from 20 ATCC strains | collected 2017 | reverse complement strand
CCACAACAACTAATCACAATACAATTTTAATGCGTCACCCCTGAACGCGATCGTCCTGCTGCATTGTCCATTTAGAAAATATTCTTATATTTGCACCGTCATTAAGAGATGCCTCATGTATTTCTTGATTAGGAGAGATGGTAGAGTGGTCGATTACAGCGGTCTTGAAAACCGCCGTACTGAAAGGTACCGGGGGTTCGAATCCCTCTCTCTCCGCTGATAGGTCTGGACAAAAACAGACAATAAACGGACAAAAGCCTACAAGTTAATGACTTGTAGGCTTTTTTGTTTGTGTTTTGTCCTGTACGAAAGACAGAAAAAAGCCCCCAAAAGACACAAATTTGTGCCTAAATCGTTACCGATTCCGTTCCGGACAAAAACGGTAACGATTTGTCCAAAAATGACCTCTTGCTGTCCAAATTTGTACAGTCTGTATATGTCTCACAATTAACACATTAATAGTGGTTTTGTAACATTAAAAAGTGAGATTATGAAGAGTACATTCAAAGTCCTTTTTTACCTAAAAAAAGGTTCGGAAAAGCGTAACGGAGAGGTAACAATTATGGCAAGAGTTACCGTTGACGGAAAAATCAGCCAATTTAGTACAAAACAAAGCATTCTACCTGATAATTGGAATGTAAAAGCAGGGAAAGCAACCGGGAAGTCTTGTGCACAGCTTAATAAGTTACTGGAAGACATTAAAGCATCATTATGAGACCTTTGCACGGCGATTGGTGTGTATTTTGTTTGTTAATTCATTGTATAATAGGGAGTTATTTTGTATATTTGAGCATTAAAAACAGCATAATATTCCTCCCATGGCATACCAATCCAAGAATACCGATGAGCATGTAACATTTGCAGACGCACTCCTTTCAAAGCGTTATCGCAAAGCACAAAACGACTTCCTCAATCAGGTTGACACGCTTATCGATTGGCGTCCGATCAGGACGCTGATCAACAAGAAATACACGAAGCGACAAAATGCCATCGGCGCCCCGGCTTATGACGTGATTCTCTTATTCAAGATGTTGCTTTTGGAGACATGGTACAACCTCAGTGATTGTGCTCTGGAGGAGCGCATCAATGATTCAATCACCTTTTCCCGATTCTTGGGGACTGAAGATGGAAGAGGTATCTCCCGACCACAGCACCATCAGTCGATTTCGTTCGGCACTGACAGAGTTGGGTCTCATGGACAAACTATTGGCGCAGTTTAACAAACAACTTTCGCGCCATCACATTTCGGTCAGGGAAGGGGTGCTTGTCGATGCAAGCCTTGTGGAGACGCCGCATAAACCCAACGGAAGCATTACGATTGAAGTCGCAGACGACAGAGAAGACAATCGGAGCGAGGAGGAAAAAGAGGCAGAGGAGGATTATCAAAAACAGGTTGTCCGTCAGCGTAAAGGGACGGATGAAGAAGCCCGTTGGGTGTACAAACAAAAGCGTTATCACTACGGATACAAAAAGCATTGTCTGACCAATGTTCAAGGCATTGTTCAAAAGGTGATAACGACAGCAGCGAACCGCAGTGACACGAAGGAGTTTATTCCCGCTATTGCAGGGTGCAAACATACCTCAAGGCACAGCCGTCTTGGCGGACAAAGGATATGCTTGCGGGGAAAATCGTTCCTACCTGCAAACCCATCACCTTCAAGACGGCATTATGCACAAGGCACAACGCAACAGGGCATTGACCGAGGAAGAGAAGCAACGAAACAAAGCAATCGGTCCGATACGGAGCACCATCGAACGCACCTTTGGCAGTATTCGCCGGTGGTTTCATGGCGGACGATGTCGATACCGGGGACTTGCCAAGACCCATACTCAAAACATTCTTGAAAGCATCGCCTTTAATTTATACAGAACCCCGGGGATAATTATGTCCTCATCCGTAGGATAAGGCATAACCACCCTTGAGGAGCTCGTACAAGTAGCTCCTCAAAGGGGGGATTTACAACTACTTTCACTCCTTACTGCCACCCCTTTCACTCGCTCCTTTTATGCCAAGAACTCCTCTTCCCTCCACCTCCTTATTTTGCAAAGGTCTCCTATGGTAATCACTTCGTTAAAACTGCGGACGGGATAAAGTACCGATTCCTGAATGGCAGTGCGCTTTGTCACCTTCTTATCGACCACCTTAAATTTAATGAAGTCCGTATCAAACGGAACATTGGAAGAGTTCTTCACCTGTGTATGGAAATAGAACATCCCGTTATGCACGTAAATTCCCTTGATTAAAAATTGTATCCCGAAACGCTTGCATCCCAAGTGGCGTATCTCTCGGTCATTGTTTTTATAGATGGATTGCATTATCAGTTTCACCAGCAACGGCGATTCATTACCCAGTTCACGGAAGTAAATGTTCATCCGGGTATGGGAATAATCGGTTATACTTTCATTCTCAAGGAAATCTTTCATTTCTATATTCAGCATTTCCGGCTCATTGGCGTATTTGGCATTGAAAGAATACAAGCCCAAGACCAGTTACAGGGGCAAATCGCATCGGCTAAGATACCGCTATCGAGAATGATAAGCCCGGCATTATACTGGGTAATGACGGGTGATGATTTTACGCTGGATATTAACAACCCGAACGAACCGAAGGTACTTTGTGTCGGCAACAATCCCGATAGGCAGAATATTTATTCCGCCGCTTTGGGACTGTACAACAGTCGTATAGTGAAACTTATTAACAAGAAGGGACAACTTAAAAGTTCAGTTATTATAGACGAACTACCCACGATTTACTTTAGGGGGTTGGATAACCTGATAGCCACCGCCCGTTCCAATAAAGTAGCAGTCTGTTTGGGTTTTCAGGATTACAGCCAACTAACAAGGGATTATGGCGATAAAGAAAGTAAAGTAATCCAAAATACAGTTGGAAATATTTTTAGCGGTCAGGTTGTAGGAGAAACAGCAAAAACATTGTCAGACCGATTCGGGAAAGTTTTGCAGAAACGCCAGTCTATGACAATCAACCGTCAGGATAAATCAACCTCAATCAGTACGCAGATGGATAGCTTGATACCTGCCAGTAAAATATCCAATCTTACCCAGGGAATGTTTGTGGGTGCAGTCAGTGATAATTTTGATGAACGAATAGACCAAAAGATTTTCCATGCTGAAATTGTGGTGGATAACGAAAAGGTAAAACGTGAAACAGCCCGCTATGAAAAGATACCGGAAATTATTGACTTCCGGGATGCAGATGGCAACGACCTGATGAAAGAACAAATCCAACTTAATTATGACCGGATAAAGCAGGATGTAAAACAGATTGTCATTGATGAAATGGAGCGCATTAAGGATGACCGGGAGTTACAGCATTTGGTGAAGAGGGAAGAATAGTAAAATGTTGGTAACTAGAGAGTCTTTTAGGATACGATCATAGAAGAAATCAGTATCTTTGCTATCAATTATATAGCAAATGTAGAAATGAGTCTAAACGCAGCACATGAAGGATATGAATATCAAGATTTACTAACTGTCTATTATATTCTATCAGAGATACTGAACGGAAATAATGCCAATTTCATAATTGACAGAAAGCTAAATCCTGATGATGCCTTTGATGATTTAACTATTGAAAGGTCTGGAATAATTCTAAAAAAACAAATTAAATATAGTAATGCCCATACATTACAAAAAAAGGATATTTCGGCGAATAGTAGTTACCAACTGGCAATTGACGATTTATACCACTCATGGCTTCGAAATAAAAATAATGAAGTACGATTATGCCTGGCATGGAATGAACCAACAGATGATTTAGTTCAAATACTATCGGAGCAAAGCGGAAATAAAACATTTATTTCCCATCCAACCCGATTATTTCAAATCAATATAGATAAACTTTGGCCAGTAGGCAAAAAGCCTTTAGCAAAGTGGAAAAGATTTCGGGAGTCTTCTCAAAATATAAATAGGAATGATTTTGCTGAATTCTGCATGCATTTATATATAGAAACCAATTTCCCAAAATTTAGCCTGAATATTGATTCTCCGGGAGAATTAGAAACTGTAGTGTTTCAGCAGGCAGAATTATTGGGTATCGGAACGTTTCCCAATCATCATATTACAGTAAAAAATTTTGTAGCACGGCTTATTCTAAAAGTAAAAGAAGCCAGAAGTAAAGGACATAACATTCATACGCAATCTATATTCATTTCATTCAATATTAAAACGGACTACGGAGCAATTGAGCAGAATTTTCCTATTGATAAACAAAAAAATGTAATAACAAAAAGGACTATCAATAATTTGATACATGAAATCCAAGGCCACAAGAAAGTAGTACTTTGGGGAGAGCCGGGTAGCGGAAAATCGTGGTTGGTTAATAATTTCATGACAACTGCTCAAAAAAATGGGGTACACATAGTAAAACATTTTTGCTATACAGATTTAAAAGACCAATTACAAAAAGAACGGATAAAACAAAATACGCTTTATGGAAATTTAATATTCGATATCTTAAAAGTATTCCCTCATCTTTCAGAAAAGAAAACACAGAAATATGCAAGCACCTTATCCGAATTAAATCTATTAATTCAAAACATAGACGAGCCTGCAATAATTATTATTGATGGGTTAGACCATATTGATAGGGTTTACAACTTTCATAATTATACCGACCTCTCAAGAGATGAAATTGAAATAATAGAAATCCTTGAAAATATAGAGTGTACGGAAAATGTTTCAATATTATTAGCTTCTCAACCTATTTCAAAGTTGAATAATATTTCCGGTTTTCACTCATTTGAAATACCAAAATGGAAAAAACAGGAGATAATATCACTCTTAAAAAAACACAATATAGAGAATTTCATTATAAACGAAAAGGAGCTATCACAGATACTATTAGCCAAAAGTGAAGGTAACCCTCTATATTTAACCTACCTCATTAAGGAATTGCAAAAAACGGGCGAAATTGAAGAGAACTTTATTAATAATCTTCCTGCATACTCGTACAATTTGAAAGAGTATTATACATATCTCCTCACAAAATTAAACACTCGGGAATCTTTACCGAAAATACTTTCCGGTGTTAATTTCTACCTTTCAAAAAATGAGCTCAAGGAGATTACAGGAGAAGGAGATTTTATAGAAGAAGCATTATCCGCACTTTCTCCAATACTAAAGACTAATATTTCTCAGGATGGCTATATCATTTATCATGAAAGTTTTCGAAGGTATGTTTTAGATATATTGAAAGATAAGAATGTATCAATAGAGCAGAATGTATTTAAGCCCACAATTGATTGGTTTAAAAGCAAAAATATTTTTTCATATACAAAAGCGTACCGTTATGGCTTACAGTTTTTCTACAATTGTCATCAATACCAAGAAATAGAACAACATATTACAAAAGAGTTTATAGTAAACAGCGTCTCTTGGGGACAACCTTGGAAGTCGATAGAATGCAACATTCAGATAATGGCTCAGTCAGCCATCCATTTGCAAAACTTTAGTTTAATGATAATAGTAAATGAATTATTCAAAACTATTGGTAGCGTAGAAAACAGCTACGAGAGCTCATTCAATGCTTATATGGAATGTATGGGAATGACCAAAGGGTTTGAATACGTTTCCAATTTCTTAACTTTTGAGGGAGAACCCACTTTGGATAATCCTGTACAGGGGCTTCAGGTTTGCTATATATCTTCACGGCATAATGCTTTTGCACCTTGGAATTTATATTTCGATTATTTTAAAAAAGGTGAAAAAATTCAACTTGAAGATTTTAAATACTATGTCAGATATTTCATTGCACAGGAAGATACCAAAGCATTAGTTGAAATATCAAAAAAAGTAGTAAGAAAAAAGCTGAAACCATTTGAAGAAATTTTTGTACATGAATTTGAAACCATTTCAAATTCTGAATACCAAAAGAACCTTTTAAAGGCAGAACCCTCTATTACAAATATATGTATTAAGAAAAAGGATGACAAGCACAAAGGCATTGATACTTTAATACAGCAGATTAAAACATCCAAAGGCTTTTCTGAAAAAGAAACTGAAATTGTTGCTGATTTTATTAATCAATGTAACATTCAAGAAATAGATAAAATTGAATATGAAAAAATATCCAAACAATTATCAGGCATAAACTGGTTCTATAACTGGCTTATTTACTGTGTAAAAATAACAATAATCAACAATAAGACAGATTATACTTTTGATGAGGTTAAAGAGGCTTTTTCATATTTAATATACGATACAGAACCATTTAAAGGAGAGCCTCGAACTTGTGATTTGTATTACATACAACCAGTTATATATAAGTCTATTAAAGAAGGGTTAAGATTCGTCAATTCTGTAGAAGAATGGAAGTATATTATAAACCTGGTTATAGACGTGAGTTATAAAACAGGCACATCATTTCAAGGTTCTATAGGAGGGCCAATAGGAACAGATAAATTGTTTGCATTATTTGAAGAAATAGCAATTCCATCAAATGCAGAATATCTTTTAGAAAAAGCTATCGAAATATATGAGGCTAATAAAGAAACCTTATATTTTTCATATCTCTCGGATTTTTGCTTTTCTATTTGCAAGCTCTGCCTTAAAGCCAATAAAAAAGACGATGCTGATGCATATTTTCTTTTAGGATCCCGGTATATGGTTAGCTATACATGGAGACGAGATATTACCTTATTCGAGGCAGTAGAATGTTTATCTTTTTTACCTCAACTAGACGCAGAATTAACAAAAGACAGCTTACAAAGAACATATGAGTTGGCCGAATCCGTAATTTATCATACAGACGGAAAAGATACGAAATGGCTACCCATATATTGGTTTAAAGAATACGTGAAAATTGATTCGTTCGAAGCCTCTGTATGGTTAATGAATCAACTTTATAAAACTCGGTACTATTGGATATTAGAACACAATCTGCAAAATTTGTTAGAACATACACAAGGCGGTATAAACCCTATTGTAGAACAATTCATTTCAAACTCATTCATTGTTGAAAATGATGAATCCTACATCAAAACCACTATTAATATCAATGAGAAAATTGCAAATGAATCCCCTTTTTTAAACTCCTTTTTTGCTAAAAAGATTTATACTCGCCTTCAAAATGAACGTCGCTCTGAATATTCGGATAGCTTGAATGATAAATTGCACAACTATTTTTCTTTATTGAATATCGAATACCAACCAGTAAAAAAACAAACTCCACAAAGGAACAAAATACAAACAGAGAAAAAAAACAACTTTCGGACAAAAGAATTTTCAGATATGTCATTGTCTGAAATAGGTAATTGCGTTAAAAAAGGGAATCTGTCAGAATCAGACTTTCATTCCTTGACCTATATCTTTGACAACTTAAAAATAGATGAAGAATCAAAGCAACTAATCAAAGATTGTGTCATTGGAAATTCACGTTACAGATTTGATGATGACATTCCGTTAGAAAAACTGGGTATATTATTCGAAAGAAATAAGGAATTAAAAATCTACTTCAACGTTTTAGCATTCGTCTGGACGATTAGTGGTAATGGGAGTATTTTTCATCTCAAAGAAAAATTTAAAGAAGCATATTCTATAGATGCAGACAAATCCATCGAATATCTATTTGAGCTTCTTCCTATCATATTCAATGGAATAAACCGGGATTTTGCATGCAACTTATTAACAGCCTTAGTTGAAGCTGGATATGATTCAAAAAACATAATCGATTCGGTTAAAAACCTCATTGATTGTATCGAATATAAAATTCCTGTTATCGAAAATAAAGATTGGAATCATGAGCTTGAAAATGAATTTGGTATGAATCAGGAGGAAATATTAATTTCTATTATGCTAATTCGTTCAAAAGCTTATACAACAGAGCGGCTTATACATACACTCACTGCATTTGCAACACTATTGTATAAGGAGCCTAACAAATTAATAAAACCATTGAAGTGGTTTTTCTGCAAACATGAATATTTTAAAGAATCGGTTATACTATGTGTATTAGATATTCTCTATGAATACGATAAATTATATCCGGCATATATTAAAAACTTTACTTTTGAATTGGAAAAAATCTATCCTAAAAGATATTACTTAATAGATTGTCTTTTGGAACGATTTTTAAATAAAAAAGCATTTCCTATTATACTTCCGTCTCAGTCAGGGATATACCCCATTAATCGAAAGGATTTAGAAACGTTTTTATCCTTTAATAACAGATTAAAAAAGTTAGATGCTATAGAGATAGACGTAACTTCAGTTGTCGCCAAACACAAAACCATTTATTTGTCAAAACACAAAGACAAATTAGACCTATATGCAAATAGGTCTTATGAAATGTATGTAAAACATATCTATCCATCAGATTACATCTTACAAAGAATTAACACAGACCTGTATCAAGATTTAAGAACATTACAAAAAGAAGAAGAGGATGATTGCTACGATTTTCTCAGGATTAACACTAAAGCTTTAATTGCTCAAAATTTATCATTTTCATTGCGGCCAAAAGATTTAACTCTTCCATCACAAGGAAAAAGTTTAACTGAAAAATATCCAATAAAGAATGACAGTGGATGGATAAGATTAGCTCACTACGAAAATGAATTAAAAAAAAGAGATAGACTTTTTGATTTGAAAGAATATCGGACTTGGGGTACTTGTCTTGGTGGTTTTAATAATTCAACTCCATTGGCTTTAGAAACACTTTATGATTATGCGTTTTGTTTACCAGATCATGGAGTGTTATTTGAATTTATACAGTACGACCCTTTAGAGAATTATCATTTATTTTGGCTTAATCCAATAATACTAGAACGGCTAGGAATAGTCATCAGTGACTTTTTGACTGGAATTGTCGCAAAAAATGAGAATGATGAAGTTGTATTAAAATATAATCAATGGAAAACTAATTACGTTGGTAATGGGGATTTTGGCATTAGAGAAGAAATACCAACAATTGAAGGTGTAGAGTTACTAATACGAGAAGACTATTTTAAAAAGATGCAACGAATTCTTGGTAAGCAATTATCGGAATATGTAACTCTATTTTTGAACTTCAAAGATGTTTCGAAAGAATCTGAGTGATGAAATATTGTGATAAATTGAGAAATCTATTTATGTGTAAGAGGGAACGAAGATTATATAGGTGAGCTATCTAACGCCATCTAACGCCATCTGCAGCCACCTTCCTGAAAACAGGGTGGCATTTTTTTATATCCCATACCTTTGATTTGATAATCAAATATTTATTCATTTAAAAATCAAAAGTTATGGATGTAAATTCAAACAACAAGTCCGCCTCTGATGAACAGATGATGGACATTCTTCTTGTCTTTGACAAGGAAAAGAAAACGATTAATGCCGTAAAGGGTATTGATGAAAACGGGGAACTGCAAACCGTTCCGCCGAAGCAGGAACATAATAACGATTTCCTGAAAGTGGATAAGCAGGGTAACGCACTTGAAAATTTCTTGAAGAACTTTTTCAACCAGCTAAAAGACCCGACCCGTTTCAGTTTCTTCAAAATAGCACCCGAAGATACCGAACGGACAGTAAAAATCATTCAGGAGAATATCAAGAACCCGACACCTGCTGCCGATGAAATGCTTGATAAAATCCGTATCGAGCCTAAAGACCTGAAAGTGGAAAATCCGAAAGAATCCACAACACAGGAACAGAAGCCCGATACAAATAAGTATTTCATTGACCCTAACAAAATCAACTGGGACGACCTGAAAAATCTGGGTGTCACCAAAGAACAGCTTGAAAAATCAAAGGCTTTGGAGCCTATGCTGCAGGGATATAAGTCGCCTTCTACCTTTCCGATTGAAGCCAACTTCGGGTCAATGGTAATGAAAACGGATGCCCGTCTTTCGTTCCGTCCGGACAGTGAAGGGAATGTGGTATTGGCTATTCATGGCACCCGTAAAGGACCGGAACTTGACCGTCCGTTTTTTGGACACCAGTTTACGGATGAAGACAAAAAGAATCTTCGGGAAACCGGAAACATGGGTAGGATTGTTGATGTAAAAAACTACCGTACAGGCGAACTTATACCTTCTTTTATCAGTATCGACAAACAGACCAATGAACTGGTATCCATGAAGGCTTCGTCCCTCAAACTCCCTGATGAAATAAAAGGCGTTAAGCTGGATGAAAAACAAAAAGCTGACCTGATGGAAGGTAAAGCGGTATTCCTTGAAAATATGATTTCCGCCAAGAATAAGCCGTTCTCTGCCTTCGTTCAGGTTAATGCGGAGAAACGCAGCCTTGAATTTATCTTTCCTGAAAAAGAGCAAAAACAAACCCAACAACAGGGACAACAGCAGAGGAACGACCAGCCAGAAGGGGTGCGTATTCCCAAATTCCTTGCAGGAGTGGAATTATCCGATAAACAGCAGGCTGATTTGCGGGCAGATAAAACCATCTATGTAAAAGGGCTGAAAGATAAAGAAGGTCAGGAATATAACGCCTATGTAAAGGTAAACCATGAAAAAGGAAAACTGGATTTCTACAAATTCAATCCTGATAAAGTGAAAGAGAAAGCCAAAGAAATAACCCCTGCCAACGAACATAAAACACAAGTAGCGGTCAATTCCGAAGGCAAAACGAACGAAGCGACCAAGCATACGAAAGAACCTTTGAAGCCCGGACAAGCTACACCTACCGGGGAACAGAAGAAAAAGCGGGAAGAAAAGAAAGAAGAACAGAAGCCCGACAAACCTAAAAAGTCGCAAGGTCGCAAAATGAAATAATTATTAACCACAAAAGCCGTGTAAACGAGCGCAGAGCCAAACTTGTTTGAGCTATGCCGAGTGCAGCCGGATTTATCTAAAAATCCAATTATATAATGATAGCAGTAATAGCAGAAAAACCCAGTGTGGCAAGAGATATAGCCACCGTACTGGGTGCAACAAAAAAGAATGACGGGAACATTTCAGGTAACGGATACATCGTTACCTGGGCGTTCGGTCATTTGGTAGGACTTGCCATGCCTGATGCCTACGGAATCGAAAACTTCAGTCGGGAAAATTTACCCATACTACCGCAGTCGTTCCGGCTTATTCCCCGTCAGGTAAAAACCGACAAAGGACATAAGCCCGATAGCGGAACGGTTAAGCAACTCAAGGTTATCAAAGAAGTATTCGACCAGTGCGATAAAATTATCGTTGCTACTGATGCCGGAAGGGAAGGTGAATTGATATTCAGGTACATCTACCAATATCTTGAGTGCCGGAAACCTTTTGTCTGCTTATGGATAAGTAGCCTGACGGATAAAGCCATCCGGGAAGGATTGCAGAATCTCAAGGACGGGACAATGTACGATAACCTTTTCCGGTCGGCAAAGGCAAGAAGCGAAGCAGATTGGCTTATCGGTATTAATGCTTCCCAAGCGTTAAGTATAGCTGCCGGACGGGGGACGTATTCTTTGGGACGGGTACAGACACCCACGCTGGCGATGATATGTTCCCGTTATCTTGAGAACAAGAACTTCGTTCCACAGAAGTATTGGCAACTGAAATTACAAACCGGGAAAGATAGCATCGAATTTTCAGCCCTTTCAGAAGAAAAATTCGATAGCCAGCAACCTACCATCGACAAGCTGCAAACAGTAAAGGATAGCGGTCAGGTGCAGGTTAAATCAGTAGAATGTAAGGAAGTGAACCAAGAACCACCGCTTTTGTATGACCTTACCTCCTTGCAGAAGGGAGCCAATACAAAACTTAATTTCTCCGCAGATAAAACGCTGTCTATTGCACAAAAACTCTATGAAGGCAAGCTGATTTCATACCCCCGAACCGGAAGCCGTTATATATCACAGGACGTTTTCTATGAAATACCGGAACGTATTTCCCTGCTGGATACTTACGACCGGTTTGCCGGCTACGCAAAATCAATGAAAGGTAGTAATCTGAACCGTCGAACAGTGGATGATAAAAAAGTTACAGACCATCACGCATTGATTATAACCGAGAATAAGCCCGGCAGTTTACAGGCGGATGAACAAGCAATATACGAACTGGTTGCCGGAAGGATGCTGGAAGCTTTTTCGCAAAAGTGTGTCAAGGAAGTTACTTCAATTTCTCTCACCAGTGGCGACAGTATTTTTGCAGTGAAAGGAACAGTAATAAAGTCTGCCGGATGGCGGGCTGTTTTCAACACCCAAGAAGAAGGCGAAAAAAATACCGTTTTGCCAGCATTAAAAGAAGGTGATAATTTAGCTCTCTCCGATATTGAGTTGCTGGAAAAGCAGACTAAGCCCAAACCGTTGCATACGGAAAGTTTGTTGCTATCGGCTATGGAGAACGCAGGGAAAGAACTGGAAGATGTCGAACTGAAAGCCAGCATGAAGGATTCCGGTATCGGTACGCCAGCGATACGGGCAGCGATTATCGAAACTCTCTTTACTCGTCAATATATTGTCAGGGAGAAGAAAGCCCTTGTGCCGACTGAAAAGGGACTGGCGGTTTACGATATAGTCCGGGACAAGAAAATCGCAGACGTGGAAATGACAGGGATGTGGGAAAATGCCCTTTCCAAAATAGAAAGCGGGGAAATGAATCCCGATACTTTCCATAAAAGTACCGAAGTTTATGCTTCACAAATAACCAGCGAACTGTTAGGAATGCAGCTCACCTTAAAAACGCAGCTGGATTTAATCTGTCCGAAATGCGAAACAGGTAAAATTATGCTGTATCCGAAAGTTGCCAAATGTGATAATACCGATTGTGGGCTAATCGTTTTCAGGAATAAAAGCGATAAGCAGCTATCCGACAAACAGGTTATGGAACTGGTAACAGCCAAGAAAACCGGATTAATAAAAGGCTTCAAGAGTAAAGCCAGGAAGTCTTTCGATGCTTCACTGGCTTTTGACGACCAGCTCAATGTTGTATTCGTTTTCCCTGAAAAGAAAGGGAAATCAAGGAAATAATCTGAAATTCTGTATCTTTACCACAGAAAATTCCATTATGAATAGATTTTATGCTATCCGTAATTGAGGATTTTTGTGGTTAGCACCCGGTGGGGACGCCGTGTGCTTTTCGTAAAAGCTATTTATGTAGAATAATAGACAATGAGTACAGATGTAAAAAACAAAATTATAGTTCCGAAAGACTTGCATGGTTCTAAATTGCTATGCTTTCTTCATCCTAATAGATTTGAGACTGAGGATAAAAAACAAGCTGTTGAATTATTACATAAAATTTGCATGACAAATCTGACGGATTTCCACAAGTCAAATCAAATTAAAGATTTAATCCTAACAGAGGAAGAACGGAAGCTTGTTTTATTTCACGAATGGAACAATTCTGAAAACGCAGAAGTGAAATCACGCTGTAGTGATGTTCTTTGTAGATTTGAGAAAGATAAACGTTTCATAAAAGTAATAATATCAAATAATTATCTTGTCGCTTATCAGTTATTTGGTGAGATTGAATTTTTAATCCGCTCAATTACAGTTCGTGATATCAAGATTCTTAATACTGATGATTTTTTGAAAGATATCTTATCTGCAATTAACGATAAATTTAGTCATCCATTTTGGATTCAGAGAGTTGTTGATTCTATAAAAAAATCATACCCTGTAGAAAAACTTGAAAAATTATGCAATTATATTGAATGTCAAAAAAACAGCTTGATTGACGGTAATTATTCCGAAAAAAGAGAGTATATAAAAGCCCAATACTCACTTAAAGTAATAAGTAAGCAGATGTTTCATAAAGAAATGGCTTTATGTTTTGAAAATGAAGCAGATGCCACTGTGAATAATAAAGAGCCGAATACTTTTTATCCGAATTTAGTTGATATTTACCAAAATGCATATAATGAAATTTTTCAAATTAAAAATCAAGCACCAGAAGAGTTTGAAAGGATAAAAGGTAAGTTGCTACAAGAAAAGTCTGATTTTATGGATATGCTTTCTCTCTGCGGTATTAAAACTCAAATAGAACTTTCTGATGATTTCATTAAAAGTGTAGAAAAATCCGTTTCAAAAATCACTATAGGTAATTTTATTGACACAATTAACCTGATGCTTTCAATTCCTTTCATGACTTCGGAAGGAGTCAGTTCCTATGAAGCAGCAGTGAGAAAGGCAAGCCCTGTGTCTTCTATGTTTGGACACAATCAGTTAGATAAAAAGGGAAATGTCGTAGGCGTAGCAGAGTCAGAGAAGTCATTAAAAACAGAAGCTCATATTTATTTTCGACAAAAAAGGCTGTACGCAATATGGACATATATCAATCTTCATCAATGGTCAAATATAAAATCGGAAGAGGATTTTATCTATTTCTATTTGCAAAAGGAAAAACCAGTATATATAGAAGAAGAAAACTTGATATTTTGGACTAAAGGAATTGCCGCAGGCTTAAATAAAGACTTTATAAGTGCATCTCATATCCTAATGCCATATTTAGAGCATGCTTTGCATAATATTGCTGAAATCACAAAGGGAAACATAACTACTTTAGAGAAAAAACGTCAAGAGGCTCCTTCTTTAGGTGTAATTTTCCCGATGCTTCAAGGCGTGATTGACGAAGAAATACTATATGAAATAGAATCCTTTCTACAAAATGGGATAGATGTCAATTTCAGGAATAATTTGTCTCATGGACTTCTAACTCATTTTGAAATTGAGAAATATGGAATCTATTTGTGGTGGATATGCTTAAAACTGTATTTTGAAGGAAAGAGTATAATTAAAATCGTTCCCTAATCAGTTTGTGCACATCCGAAGCCTTATAGTAACATCTTCCATCATCTAATTTGATGTAAGGTAGAATACCCTTTGCTCGATAGCGTTGAAGTGTGCGAAGGCTGACTTTCAAGAGAAACATCAAATCCTGATTATCTAAAAGTTGTTCACCATCCAAGCAATTACGTTGGGTTGTCAATCGTTCGATTTTCTTATCCGCCATTTCGAACCTGTCCATTATACGTTCCATCCAGGCGATGAATGTTTCTCTATCTATATTCATGACAATAACCGATTAAAAATGACCTTTGATAAAATAACTCTGATTTGAAGGATCTTTGATGATAATTTCCTTCTCCCGCATAAAACGGATATAGCTTTTCGCCGTGCGTTCCTTTACATCCATAATTTGCTGTATCTGTTCGCACAAATCTATATAAGTGATAAATGTTTGTTGGTCGAAAACTTCACGGGTAACGCTTACCAGTTCCTTTTCTTTCCGTTTCTCTTTCTCTTCACGGGGCTTTTCTCCAAGATACAGGTGCATTCCGACTTCTTTGTTCCAAGTGAACTGCATTAACGGAACATCCAAAGGACTGCCTTCACGAACTTTCAGAGCCTTCACGACTGATATAGTCGGATCATTATCCAACTCAATGGAAAGAATCGCAGCCGCTTTACGTTGCAGTTCCGACCCCAAGTGCCCACGAAGCTTTAATCCGTTCGGAACATAGTGCAATACACAAACAATACAGGTCTGATATATTCCAGCCAATCGGTAGAGTTCATCGACAACCCGCAAACTTTCGGCTTCATCATTGGCGGAATGTACCAAATCGGCAATACCATCTATTACAACCAACTGGATACCGCCATATTGATAATGAAACTTATCCATGCTTTGTACAATAGCCTGTAAACGTTCTTTGCGGGACATCCCGGTAAGACAGAAGGCTTTCAACTCTTCCGGCTTTTCTGCTTGTTTTGCCCGCTTTAATAGGTTGGAAACATTCTTAAACAGCTGTACTTCGGACTGTTCTGTATCATACAGCAGAACAGCTTTATTTTGACTGTTTTCGTATACATGGATTCCCAACGTATCTATACGAACATTTTCCGGTTTTATCGACCCAGCCACCAGTGCTGCCACATAGTTGCTTTTCCCAGTTCCTTCACCGCCTGTGATACAAAGGATATTTCCTTGTGTACCCAGTGGTACATCCCCGGCAGATATGATTTCCTGTGCTTTTGCCGGAGGATTATTAAAGTCTATTTCGCACGATTTCAGCATAGTCATAGTATCGCTGTATAGAGTATCTAAAAAATCAAGGAAGAGTTTCAGAAACGATTCACGGTTATTCCCAAGCCTGAAATAATCGGATATATCTTTCTCTTCTTTTGTTCCTGAAAGTGGTAATAGAAGGCGTTTTACGCCGTATTCTGCCAACTGTTTTTTATGTTTGGAAGAACTCTCAAGCCCGGTTTTATCTACATCATAAAGTAACGTCAGTTCGACGTAA
>PVMJ01000016.1_pt1 | contig 17230 bp, 17 predicted proteins | sample 1853361 | NCBI WGS metagenome assembly PVMJ01 (sample SAMN08533506, study PRJNA380276) | Synthetic metagenome, whole genome shotgun sequencing project. | isolation source: mock microbial community containing genomic DNA from 20 ATCC strains | collected 2017 | reverse complement strand
CATACAGAAGACTCCTTTTTGTTAAAATTATATTATAAATTCAACTTTGCAACAGAACCAAATTATTTCTCATAACTAAATGATTAGTGTTTCTAATAGTACGCAATTCACTGTCGATAACATCTTTATATTCTTCTAGTGTATTTACTACATTATCAATTAAGTTTTTCTTTTCTTCTTCAAATCTAATTGTATTTGTTACTTTCATCTAAATCACTCCTATTTTTTAAAAAAGAACGTGTTTTCACACGTCCTTTTATAGTTTTAAAATGGTAAGTCATCATCAGAGATAGATTTATCGTTGCCACTATCTTCTGCTGGGCTTATAGCGTCATCTTCTGACACGTCATGTTTTTTGTTTTCTTTTTTGCTTTCTAAAAAGATAGTCTTTTCAACCAAACATCTAGACATATTAATATTGTCTTTTTTATATGTTTCAGTTGAACCTTCAATAATAATTAGATTACCTTTACTTTGATAATCAACTAAACTTTCTGCTTGTTTTCCCCATACAACACAATTAATAAAATCTGTTCTATCATTATCAAACTGCCTAGGTACAGCTATGTTAAAGAAAACATAAGACTTTTCATTTTTACTTTTTCTTAATTTTAAATCAGTTGCGATACGTCCACTATATATTACTTTGTTTATCATAAATATCTTCCTTTCTTTATTTAGATAACATTTTTCTAACTAGAAGTTTTGCACCACTTCCAGCCATTCCAGTTGCCATGCGCCCACTTCCAGTAGAGTAAACCATTGATCTAATAAAGGAAGGCGATTTAACTGTAATAATAAAGAATCCTATACCTAATAATAATGTGCCTACGTCTAGCTTTGCACCAAAGAATAAATTTATTCCTCCAAAGAAAGTAAACACTTGTAATGGTAATTGAATACTAATTGCTAATAATTCACGCCACCATACACCTATATAATTATTTTCATCTGCTAATAAAGAAACTGCTACTAACGGGGCAACAACTTTCATTATTACTAAATCAGCTATCCTACTAACAAATTGGAAAATAAATACTACAGTAAATACTAAAATCAATAGAATAAATAGAATAAACATAATTTGACTACCTGCCATAGTCCCCATAGAACCTAGCATTTCTTTAAATCCGTCTTGACCTTTTTTTAAAGAACTCCATTCTTTAATAGTTTCTAAATAACTTTTTTGACCTACATCTAAAAATGCCCTAGTCGCTGAATAAGATAATTTAGTCATTATATCAACTAGCCATGGTAAAACTGCTACCAATAAAGAACTTGGTAATAATTGTGCTACATAATAGCCTGGACTTTCAGCATTACCTTCTGCATTTTGTTTCATAACTTGAACCATTTTAAAAGCAAACACACATATTGCTATTGAAGTGATTAAGCTATTAACTAATACAGAGGCGTTTGAAATGTAATCACTTGAAATACTATTAGGATCAATAAGTATTTTATCTAACAACCATATAAAGAATTTTAAAGGTTCGTAAAATAACGTATAAAGAAACTGAAATATAAAATTCATCATACCGTCTGCAATACCTTCGGTCAGTTCTTTAATAGCGTCTTTAATCCAATCCATTCAACCACCTCTACTTTCAATACAAGTATAACAGATTTTGCATTACATGTCATGTCATGTAATGCAAAATCTTACTTTTATTTAGCTTGTTTTTGTTTTAATTTTTCGTAGAATGCTTTCTTAGAATCATTAATTTTTTGTTGCTCGTCTTTCTTATCTTCTTGATCGTTTTTGTCTTTACTTTCTTTTACTTTCTCATTTTGTTGTTCTTCTTGTGGTTGTTGTTCTTTCTCTAACTCTTTCTGTCTTTGTTCTTCTTTATATTCTTCTAGTTTTTGCTGTTTATTTTTCTCTTGTTTTTTATCCCATTCTTCTCTTAATCTATTATGCTTATCAATCATAGACTGGTTTTTTTTACGTTTGTATTCGTTTTGAGGTGCTATATACGTTTCTGTTAAATTAGGGAACATTTTAAAATATGCTAACTTTTTAATAATTTTAGGATTTCTATTTTTAGTTATAAGAATAGCTTTATCCTGTTGCATATTACTTATTTCATCTTCATTTAGTAATGCCCTTCCAGTGTAGCTTACATTTTTATTTGATGATTTACTTCTGCTATCTTTACCACTAGAAGAACCTTCACTACTTGTTTCAAACTCTACAGTAGCATTACCTAATTCTTCTTTTATATATTTTGCTGTATCATTATTCACATTACCTAAACATAAAATAACTGCGTGGTTACCTATAATAGCGTTAGCTTTATCTTTATTATATTTATCTACTGCTTGTGATATAGATTGAACAATTGTTGTGATACTAATACCATACTTACGACAAGTTGCTAAAGTTTCTTCATAGTCTGGTATTGCGCCGATATTTGGCCATTCGTCTAGTAAAAAATCTACTGGGACTGGAAGTCTAGCACCGTTTTCGTCCCCTAACCTATATAGCTGTTGGAACATTTGAGAGAAGAATAAACTAGAAAGTGATTGAACAGTGTTCCCCAAAACTGGCAACATTACATATATAATAGTTTTTCTTAATCCTACATCTCGTAAATCAAAATCAGAATCGCTTGTATAACTTCTAATTTCGTTATCAATGTAATTTCGTAAATCGGCTACAAAGGTTAGTATAATACTTGCTCTTGTTCTTCCTTCTGATACTGCAAAACCAAATTCATAACTTTCTCTAGCTGGGTGGTCTTTAGATAATTCATTAAAGCGTTTATCTAATTCAACTGATCCTTCTTCATCTTGATTAGGTTTGTTATTTTGAATAAATTTAATAATGTTTCCTATAGTTCGTTTTTCTGGTTCAAATTCATATTTAGCGTATAAAAGCAATGAATTTAATAATCCTACAGAGGCTTTATACCATACGTCTTTATTTATTTTAGAATCCCCAGCTGATTTAATAATTAATTCAGCAACTATTGAACAATCAGAATCTTTATCAATATAATCAAAAAAGTTTTGTCTATCAGAGGCTAAAAAGTTTTTGAAATTTACTACTCTAACATCAAAACCTTGCATGCGTTTAATATTAGATGTTTTTTCATAAACTTCGCCACTAGGGTCAGTTACAACTATTGATTGTTGATTTTTAACAATAACATTAGGAATAACATACCCAGCTGACTTATAGGAACCTGGCCCTCCTACCACAAATATATTTCTATTAGGGCATTTAGTATCAAAATCTTGTATTACTAGATTCTTTTTATTTATAGAAGTTGCTTTACTTTCTAATTCGCCTAAAAGTGTAGTCATTCCTTATCACTTCTTTCTTCTATTAATGATTTATCTAAACTGTTATAAACATAGTTCGTAATGTCGTTTTCTTTCATTTTTTTATAATGTCCTTCTGAAAACAATTCGCTATCTTCGGCAAATTTAGCTGATCCATGAGAACCATGTTTAGCAATTTTATAGTCTTGATTTTTTTCGTTTCCGTCTTTGCTCTCAAATAATTGTTTTATAAGAATATATATACAAATAATTGTTGCTATTACACCTATTACAAAAAACACTGTATTTTTATCAGATACAAAACCGATAATAGTGCTTATTGGGTGTTTAGCTGGAGGTATAAACAACTGTGATATATCACTAAATATCTTTTGCTTATTGCTAGTATTACTTAGTGTATTTAAAGCATATGCTAATATTTGCGCTAAATATATTAATACTAGCCAAATAATACCAGTTAAAATGAATATTCCTTTTTTCACTTTCTTATCCTCCTTTTAATCGAATGAAAATTGAAGTTTGTTTTCTTTTGTTAATATCAACTTACAATCAAATGACTTTCCACTTTTTTTTGATTTAAAGCCTTTCAATTTTTTTGTTGTCTTACTTTCACATAATGCTTTTACTACAGTTGGAGGTATACTTTTTTCTAACAATTTTTTAGGAATAGTAAATTCACAACCGTTATTGTACTCTGTACAACCATAAAAACCTTTTCTATCTATTAAATAGCCATTATCGCAAGCAGGGCATTTTGCTATATTGTTAGTCGATACTTTCTCTTTGGCCACTTTTTGTATACTTTCTTTATTTTTAACTTCTTCATTAATTGTTTTTTTAATCATTTCATTAATGGTATTTATAAATGAATCATCATCTTTTTCGCCTTTACTAATACCATTCAAATATTTTTCCCATTGTCCTGTTAAGTCTGGTTTTGAAAGTAAATGTCCTTCCAATAATAAACAAGCTAATATACCATTTTTAGTAATATAAATTTTGTTTTTTTGTACTTGAATATATTTATTTTTCTTCAAGTTTTCTATAATATCGGCTCTAGTTGCTGGTGTGCCTAAACCTTTAACTTCTTTAAGTGTAGACTTTAAGCCTTCATCTTCTAGTGTTTCTATAGGATTGGCCATTGCTTTTAACAATGTTTTTTCTGTATATCTTTTTGGAGGTGTCGTTTCTTTTTCTAACAAATCTAATTCAATGTCTACTTCTTCATTTTTTTCAAAATTAGGAATTGTTTCTTCGGAAGTTTTTTGTTTATTTAACAAAGCTTTAAATCCGTTATCTTGAATAATTTTACCTTTCACTTCAAACATAAGCTTTTTAACAGCGATTTCTATAGTAGTCGTTTCATATTGTTCTTTATCCATAAAATTCATGGCCACATTTTGTAATATACTTTTATAAACATTGATTTCTTCTTCTTTTAAATCTACTTTGTTAAAATCATTTCCAGTTATTAATATTGCGTAATGATCTTCTATTTTAGAAGGATTAATCAAGCTGTTATTAGTTAATTCATTATTCAAATTAATCTTTGTTATTTCTTTTAAATAGTCTATATTTTCTAATAACATTTCTTTTTCATCTTCTGTGATATATCTTGAATCAGTTCTTGGATATGTGATTAATTTCTTCTCATATAATGTCTGTGCGATTTCTAATGTTCGTTTCGCACTTATTTTATATTTATCATTCATATCTTCTTGTAAAGCTGATAAGTCATAAAATTTAGGTGGCATTGTATAGCCTATTTCTTTTTCAATATCAGTAACTAACCCTTTTTGTGTTAAATCTGTAATATCATTTTCAAACAAAAATTCGTGCAATTCATCTTCACTGTCAAATTTGTTTTTTAACTCTGTTTTCACTTCTTGTTCATCTTTGTTAATAGTCGCTGAAACTTTATAAAACTTTTTACCTTTAAAACCTTTAATGTTATTCTCTCTGTTGTAAACCATGTTTAATGTAGGACTAGATACTCTACCGATATGAATAACACCGTCATTTCCTAATTCTCGTGAAATTTTAGTGAAATGACGTGATAAGTTAATTCCTACTAACCAATCACTTAATTCTCTAGCCCTGCCCTCTTTGTAAAATCCATAAGTTTTTTCTTTAGGTAATATATTTTTAAAAGCCTTTCTTATACTGCTTTCTACTTTAGAAGTAAGCCACAATCTTTTTATAGTAACTTTATCTGTTACTTTCAATTGATTTAAAATTTTATATGCTATATTTTCGCCTTCTCTAGCTGGGTCAGTAGCAATAATAACTTCATCAATCTTGTTTTCTTTAAATATTTTTTTAATGTTGTTAAATTGATCTTTCGTTTTGTCAGATACTTTAAATTGAAAATCGTCTTTTTCTAACAATATAGGATATGTGCTAAAATTTTTATATTTTTCGTCATATTCTTGTGGTTCCTTCAATTCGACTAAATGACCAACTGCCCAAGTTAAAAAGCCACTTACATTTAATTGTTCATCTGAAATTTCCATATATCCATTTTGCTTTTTCTTTTTTGCAAAAACAGTGCTTAAGTCCATTGCTTGTGAAGGTTTTTCACATAGAATTAAAGTGTTCATAAGTATTACCTCTTTCTATTCTTGATTCATACTTACTAAATTTCTTTGTGTTAGTTCTTCGACATTATCTATCTTTTGTTTACCTTCTTCTTCCGTTAATTCAATTTTCCCATATCTCATTGAGTAGTCAGAGTTTTTCTCTTTTTTGTTTGTAATTGAAAGTTTAATAGAATAAATCAATTCATCATCATTATCTACGTCTTGATAAAGTTTAATGTCTTTAGTTTCTTTTTTTACACCTTTAGTTTGTGCTGATTGATTTTGCAATTCTGCTTGCTTTTGCAACTTTTCAGATAATATATCTTTCATATGCTTATAACCTTTATAATCATCATTTTCATAACCATATTCAATTAGACCTTTTATCATATCGTTTCTTTCTTCTGTAGTATCTACTGTTTTTTCTTCATTATGTTTTTCACTATTTTTCTCACTTTGATTTTGGCCACAACCAGCCAGAACCAAAGTGAATAAAATAACTATAGTTAATAATTTTTTCATTTTTTACACCTACTTATCATAAATAAATTGCATACGTTGTGTTTCTGCTTTTGAAAATTCTCTTGAACTTATAACTCCTAGGCCTTTTACATTGGCCTCACTAACTACAATTCCACCGTCTTTTTTAACTTTTTCGACAAACATGATGTGTCCATACGGTGGTGGTGCGCCAAAGTTACCGGGTTTTACAGAGGCGCCAGCGCCAGCTTTCGGCTTACTACCTACTTCCCAGCCTTGCGCTTTTGCATTATCGCCCCAGTCCCCACCATTACCCCAAGTTAAAGGTACTGGTTTGCCAATTTCTTTTCTACGTTGATGTACATACCAAGTACACTGTCCCCATGGATAAGATTGACCGTTATATTTCGATTTGTCAGGTTTAGGGAATTCTCCTTTAAAATCAAATCCTTTTCCGTCTGAACCTCCACCACTGCTTTCAGTAGAACATTTAGCCTCTTTGCCACCGAATGACTTCATGATTTTCTTAACTGTAGGTACCCAGTTACTATTTAAGTCATCTGGGTCATTACTAGCGCCTACTGGTGCGTATTTTGGCCCGATTTTCTCGGGAGTTGTCAAACCTTCAGAAATGTATAAGTCATATAAATTTTTTGCACCTTTATCAAGTCCTTCTTCAATTGAAGGGTAAACTTGTAGAGGGCCAGCCCCCATTATAGATAGGGGGTTTTTTTGTTTTGTTGCATTTGCCCCTCTTCCCCATTCTGACTCAGAAGCTACAATTGCTATAAATAATTTTGGTGGTATTTTATTTTTTTTAGCAATTTTAACCATATCCTTACCTTTACCTTCTAATGCGCCACCTTTGGCGTTTTTTTCAAAAGCAGAGATACCCGAACCGTCAACACTTCCACCAGTACACGCACCTGTTGCTGTTGATTCAGCCTCTTTCATTTTTTGTTCGCCACTCTCATTAATTTCTTTAGTGAAAGATCCTACTAGATAAGCAATCATTATAAAAATAAGAAGGAAAAAGCCTATTACTATAGCTATTACTGGTTTTAATATTTTGGATAATGCTTTTTTCTTCATCAGCATTGTTATTCCTTTAGCAATAGCACTCCACATGATACTTTACCTCCCTCCTATTTCTTCTCTAATTCCTCTATATCTTTTTGGATTTCTTTTTTCTTGTCTTTATCCTTCGTGCTGTCTTTTTCTTCTTTTAGTTGTTTAATTTCAGCTTTATTTATTTCTTCTTCAACTTCATTATCTTTAAGTTTTTTATTAATATCTTTAGCTGATTCAACATAACCTTCTTTAGCTGACGCTAAAGCCAAACGTTTACTTTGTTCTTCGTATTTACCTGTTGAGCCTACACTAAATGCTGTTCCGTCTTTGTCTAATATTTTCTTTTCTAAACTCAATGTATCGTTATTTTCAAAATTGAAAGCTAACTCTCTTATTTTATTCTGCTTACCTTCTTTATATAATTGTTCAATTACATAAGGTGTGTTTTTACTACTCAATTCAATTAGTTCTTCATATTTCTTTTCTTTTTTTAATGTTTTTTCAATATCTTTTTTGTTAAAGCTATCGTCACGTTTCATGCCTTTAACTGCTTGATCAACATTGCCATTGTAAAGATTTTCATATACTTTACTTCTTTGTTCTTGTTTGTCTGCTTGTGCTATTTTGCTATCTAATTCTTGTTGCTTTCCGTTTATAATCATAAATGAAATTAAACTTATAACTATTGCAATACCAACAAAACCAAGTATTAAATTTCTAATGTACTTTTTTCGTGTTTCTCTTTTACGTTTTTCTTCATTCAGTAAATAATCTGTCTGTACTTGATTCAATTCATGTCTTACAATCTCTTTCAATTTTTCAAAAGTTTCTGCATTATTTACTTTATGGAAAAAATCATCTTTTTCTTTTGATAAAACTTCAAATTTATTGCGATAATACTTATCAAACGTGTATTGTGATAATGTACTCATTATTAACAATTTATACTGTTCTAAATTATTTATTTTAGGTTTAGGTAAATATTCATGGCCTTTGAATCCTATTTTTATATCCTCAATATTTTTAAAAAATAGGTTCGCTGGGTGCATAACAGTTATATTGTCCTTTAATGGATCAACTTTTAACACATAATCCATTAAAGATAATTTGAGTGCTTTGCTTTCTTTTTTTGCTGATAGGAAGGAATTATATTCATTATCAGTGTTGTAAATGATATGAAAATAATCGCCTTCCTTTTGTAAATCTTTAACTTCAAAAAACAATTCATTAGGTTCTGTTAAGTCATATCTAATTTCGTCTATATCTGATATATGGCACAAATCAACATTGATGATATATTCTAAGTGGTTATGTTTTCCTACCAATGTTCCTTCATTAAAATTTCTAATTTTCATGAGATTACCTCCTATTCATAAATCATTTCTGCTTGTCTTAATTCTTCTTCCAACTCTGCTAAATCAATATCTGTTAATCCTAGTTGTTCAACATAATTCGGCTCTACGTCTGCTGGTTCTTCATAAATTGTTTCATATAATTCTTTATTCCAAAGTCTTGTTTCTTCTCTATCTAAATCAATTCTTATAAATGCTCTTTGTGTTCCGTATAGTAATAATGCCTCGCCTTTTTTCTTTTTAGTTAAATGAGATATTTCTTGATCGCTAAATTTCAATCCTAATTTATCAACAACATCATCAACGCCTACGTTATCCATTCCAAAGAAGAATTTAGTATGACTATTTTCAATAATAGCTGAACCTATTTCTTGTGATGTTCTAAGAATATCTTTAATTTGTTGAGTAGAGGCAATAGCGCCACCGCCATATTTTCTAATACGCTTGTATGCTTGATAATAAAAATCTAAGCTATATTCATTTGTTGCTAAGAAATGTAATTCGTCAGTCATTAATACTGTTTCTGTTGTTCTATCTTTTGTTATTTCGTCCCATAAGAAACTGAATATATTCAAATACGCTGCACTTTGAACATCTTTTTCTGTTTGTAATGGTTTAAGGTTAAAAGTAACAATTTCATTATCTAATTTGATGTTTGTATAACCGTCAAAGATTGTAGTAGTACCATGTTCCATTGTGTAATCTTCTATGATAAGTGTTAAGTCCTTTAATACCTCATATTTTTCTGGGTCTAAGTCTTTTAGTTTGTTATATAATTCTGTTAAAGTTGGATAATCTTCGCTTTTGAAATCTGATAATTTCGCATTACCTTTAAATCCTTTATCTTGATATAACTGTCTTAAAGTTGAAGATAATACAGATATTTCTGTTTGAGATATTTCATCTTTAAGAACTCTAAAGAAGGTTTTTAACTTCCCTATTTTAGAACGAACTAATGTGTCAATTTGGCTTTCGTGTTCGTTGTTTTCCGTTAAAACATCTGATGTTGTTTCATTGTCTGTTTCATCTTCTTTTTCAAATACTTCTTCTGAAAAAATTTCAAATGGATTAATTTTGATATTTGAACTTGTTGAAATATTTACAACTGTTCCACCGTAATATTTAGTTATATATGAAAATTCATCTTCGGGATCAATGATAAATTGTCTTATAGATTTTTTGATATTGTCTAAAATCATTCTCATATTGAGGGTAGATTTACCTACACCACTTGTACCGATAATAGTCATATTTTTATTTAAAGTTTTTTCTTTGTTATTAAAATCAACTGCTACTAATGAATCTGTATTTTTGTTAATTCCAAAAACTGATGTATTAGGTGTTAAATCAATAATTTCTGAATCATCAAACATAAAGAAATGCCCTGCTGTTGCTGTATCCATATTTTGTTGTGTAAATGCTGATAAGAAGTTTCTATTTAAAGGAAGAACTGTATGAAATGATTCTCGCATTGCGTTTGTAGGTGTATGTGTTTTAAGTCTTAATCTCGTTAAAGTACGCTTAACATCTTTTTCTAGCGCTTGTATCTTTTCGTATGAATCGCCATTTAACGTGATATACATATACATGTACATAAATCCTGTTTTTTCATCTAAAAATTTATCAAGTTGTTTTTTACTACTTTCAATTTCTCTTTTAATTGTTGCATTTCGTTTAGGGTCTGTAGTACGCATTTGTTCTGCTGTTTTGTTTTTGATTGAGTTGTTTAAATGGTCAATCATTCTTTCTATATTTGCTGGTCTAATAAATTTAGTTATTTGAATATTACCGTTTTTCTTTAATAAATTTGATAAGTACGCCCCTTTTACTGATTGAGGGTAGTCAACTACTAATAAATTTTTAATATAATTTTCGCCTGTTTCTATATGCGATTTTTTCTCTATCCAACTAAAAGGATAAATACTATCAACAGAATCTGTATCTAATACTTCTGTTAATTTTTGAAAAGATTCATTGTGAATTTTATTTGTAACTTGCTCTTGCTTTTTCTTTTTTAAAAATGCCATAATCATAAACTCCCTTCGTTCTAATTACTAAGATGATAGTCGTTATAACCTTTATAATCATATAAAGCATAAAACTGGTTTAAGTATTCTGTTTGATATATAGGTCTAGTTTCTAAACCATAATGTGAAAATGCTTGTTGTAATGCCTCTTTATTAAGGTTTATCTTTTCATGTAGTCTATTCACTGCATGATCTAATTGTGCTACAGTATTTTCTGTTATCTTTTCCGAAAAGAAAATATAATGTTTCTTTGTACTCATTTCGCCTTTTGCTAGCTTTTCTTGAAGAAACAATATACGACCAGCTATTAATTGGCCACGTCTTGTTGGTTTATTATTATTATTCTTCATATCAAGTAATACTTGTCTGTAAAGGTGTTTTATATAATTTTGTATATTTACTGGTTCTGTAATTGTTTTTATCATTGGTTCGTCGTAAAGAATGTTTGAAATAAAAGATGAATATTCTTCTAATAAATCATTTTGCTCAAACTTCGTTAATAACTCTGTATTTACACCAGTAATATTTAAACCTCCACTGATATAACCGTCTTTAGTAACAACGTAATCTTTATAAAAACCAGCTATTAGTGAATCTTCTTGAATACTTTGATTACGTCCGTCCCCTTTTATATATCTATTTATAATTTCAAATTGTTGTTCGTTATTTTTATTTTGCTTATTCTTTTTTTTAAACATCATCATCACCCAATCCTTCTTTACTTTTATAGAAGTAAACTTTCTGCCTTCTGCTAAATCGTTGTGATTGTTTTATGGTATCAATCATTCTTATATTTTCTTTTGTACTAATTGGTCTAATTGTTAGTAAGCCATATATTGTTAAACCAAAAATCAAACCTACTATAAAAACCATAAAGCCAGTTATTAAATTAAGTAAGCCCATTAAAAACGTTACACCAAATGCTATTGTTAGAAATAGTAAAAAAGGAACAAATACAATTGCTAATTCTTTACCGTTTAAATTTAAGAATATTTTATAACTAGCGTCTACATTACGAGGTATTATATTCTCTTTAACTTTCTTTTCTTCGCCCAACATATCGAGCATTATATCTTTAACTTCTTGCTCAACAGACATATAATTCACTCCTTTTTAAAACAAAAAGCTACATTACTAGAATGTAGCTTTTGTTGTGTTTATTGGAAAAGGTTGTATACCCATGGAACCAACCAAACAAGTGCTGCCCCAACAGCCACACCAGCTAATACCATTCCAACGCCTCTAAACATTTCATTTTTTACCATTGGATCATCAATTCCAGGTAATTTTTTAAGAACTATCCAAACACCAGCACAGATACCAACAGCAACAATTAGGCCTGTTAAGAATGTTTGTACTTGTTGTAAACCTTGTTCAATTTTCGGCCCTGGATTTTCTGCGCCAAGTGTTATATTTGATAAAACAATGCTTAAAAATGCTACATAAACAGTTGTTAAACTGAATTTTTTAATCATAATTAATCAACCTTCCTTATATTTTTTTCTTTTCTAATTCTTGATTTAATTCTATTTCACTACGAGAAAGCGAGTTATCATGTTTCATTTCTTTGGATAATTTTACTGCCTCCTCAAAAGTGTCAGCTGATGTTAAATCTTTTTTGTTTCCGTCTTTATCAAAAACAGAAACAGAGTACCCTTTTTCTGTTGCCACAACTTTAGGGTCGTTTTCTAAAGTGCTTTCGTCATACCTAGCGCCAAAAAACTCTGTAAATCCCATTGCTATTTGTCCCGAGGCGTTTTTAAATTCTTCAAATCCTAACCTCATTGAAGGGGAAACAGTTAGCTTTTCTTTAGCCTTTTCAATGAAACTATCTTTAAAGTCTGAAATTAAATGTTCTGACTTACCATTAATTTCATTTTCTATAGTAACCATACTTTCATTATCAGTGACTTTTTCAACATTAGAAATGTTTATGTTACCTTTCAATGCTGTTGCTGTAAGTCCTAAACTTAACGCTAAATCTTCTTTAGCATTTTCACTAACTTTATTTGTATCAGTCAATCTTTGCTTTCGTTCCTGTTCTAATTTGGTGTTATATTGTAATTGCTTTTGTCGATTGTGATACTCATCAAGTTGGTCATAGTTTGTAAGTGCTTGATTTTTTGAATTATAAATAAATAATTCATCATCTACCATTTCGTAATTGGTTTCATTACCAAAAGTGTTTTGAACAGCCTCTTTATAAGTGCTACCAGAATTCAAATAATACATATCATTATCTTTATTGGCGTATAAAAGAACTTTTTGTTTATCCTCTCTATCTTCGGCCATGACTAACTTATTTTCTTTTTTATCTGTAGCAATGCCTTTGATATTAAAAGTACTAACTTCATCATCTTTCACACCAAATCTTGATTGATAATTTAGTTTGCTCTCATATTTCTTTTGCTCAATAGATCGCTTTCGATATTCTTCAATACGTTTACGAAATGTTATGTTATCCAATTACAACCCACCTTTTCTATTTGATAAATCAATTATAACATAGTATTACATGTCATGTCATGTAATTTATAAAACTTTTTTAACTTTTTTGTCATGACATGTCATGTGTAAATGTGGTATTGTGTAATTAAATAGAATTACACGAAAGCACAAAAAGGAGGTTATATTACTATGAATAATAATGAAGAAAATTCAGTCTTTTTTGGTAAAAAGAAAAAAGTATCACTACATTTGTTAGTTGATCCCGATATGAAAGATGAGATTATCAAATACGCACAAGAAAAAGATTTCGATAACGTTTCACAAGCTGGTAGAGAAATCTTAAAAAAAGGATTAGAACAAATTAAAAGTAATAAATAATTTGTGTATTAGGCAACACCTCACTTAAATAACTCACAAACAGTAAAGATGGTTCTGTTGCAAAGTAAAAAATATAGCTAACCACTAATTTATCATGTCAGTGTTCGCTTAACTTGCTAGCATGATGCTAATTTCGTGGCATGGCGAAAATCCGTAGATCTGAAGAGACCTGCGGTTCTTTTTATATAGAGCGTAAATACATTCAATACCTTTTAAAGTATTCTTTGCTGTATTGATACTTTGATACCTTGTCTTTCTTACTTTAATATGACGGTGATCTTGCTCAATGAGGTTATTCAGATATTTCGATGTACAATGACAGTCAGGTTTAAGTTTAAAAGCTTTAATTACTTTAGCCATTGCTACCTTCGTTGAAGGTGCCTGATCTGTAATTACCTTTTGAGGTTTACCAAATTGTTTAATGAGACGTTTGATAAACGCATATGCTGAATGATTATCTCGTTGCTTACGCAACCAAATATCTAATGTATGTCCCTCTGCATCAATGGCACGATATAAATAGCTCCATTTTCCTTTTATTTTGATGTACGTCTCATCAATACGCCATTTGTAATAAGCTTTTTATGCTTTTTCTTCCAAATTCGATATAAAATTGGGGCATATTCTTGAACCCAACGGTAGACCGTTGAATGATGAACGTTTACACCACGTTCCCTTAATATTTCAGATATATCACGATAACTCAATGCATATCTTAGATAGTAGCCAACGGCTACAGTGATAACATCCTTGTTAAATTGTTTATATCTGAAATAGTTCATACAGAAGACTCCTTTTTGTTAAAATTATACTATAGATTCAACTTTGCAACAGAACCTATATTTTGCTATAATTATTAAATTAATTGCCTTTGTGTTAGTATTCCCTGGATTACTAACACTTTGGTTAGCTGTTCTAAGTGATACAGGTGCAGCAATATTAGTTATATTAAATTCATTACGTTTATTAAAAAAATAAAAAAGCCTAAATACTCTCTCGATTTGTGAGAAAGTATTTAGGCTTTTTGAATTAATAAATTTCTTACTTCTTATGTTTATTTAACAATTAGTACTGGGACAGAACTTCTTTTAGCAATCTTATGTGTAACATCTCCTAAAACATGTTTAATATTCAAATCGACTCTATGATTACTCATAATTACTAAATCAAATTCACCATTATTTATATCTCCAGAAGTAATTTTTTCTAAGATTGTATCTTTAATATGCCCAAAATCTACATCTATTTTATATTGAATATCTCTTTTTTCTAATTCACGTAAAAATGGAGTGAGTTTTTTCTCTTTTTCTCTAATAATATCTTCTTTATGCTTATTATAATACTTGACACTAATTGCAAGATCATTTTCTGTTACAACGTGATAAATTACAACAACTGAATCTTCATCGGTGACTTTTTCTAAATAGTCAGGGATAGCACTAAAATCATTTTCGAAATCATAGGGTAATAATATATTTTTGAACATCTACACCAGCCTCCTATTACTTATTATTTAGATGTCTATTACTTATATATACCCTAAATATGTATGCTTATTCTCATATTCAAATTATTCAAATATATTCCTTATCATGTATTAGATTCTATTTTTTATATTATTTTTGTAATTCTTTGTATAAACCTATTTATTTATAAAGCGCTCTAATACATACCTAAATATCTTCAACTTATAAACTACTTTTTATTTCAATGCCTTTTTCCAAACTTCTTTTATGAGATATTGTGGTTATTACCTGACATTTACAATTTACACATTTCGCTATTATTACGCAAATTATTTTGATTTTATAATTATGATGACTATAATCTATTCTAATTAATCTCTCCTTTTAGGCATAAAATAATCTACTTATAATTAAAGCATCCACTATTTCAAAATTATTTGTAAATTGAGATTTATAAGTGATTTTTATACAGTTATTTAAAATCTATTTCATAATCAAAAATAATAAAGGGGGTAATAAAAATGAAAAAAGAAAAACGTTTAAATCTTATCTTAACTGTTATACAACAGAATCAGTTTAATAAAAAACAACAAATAGTGGATTACATGGCAAGACATTTTGGAGTTTACTATAGCTTGACAACTATTTCTCGTGACTTACAAGAATAGAAATTTACAAAATCCCTGTTGAAAATAAAAAGTATATTTACAAGAAAATAAATCAAACAAATCAATTAAGTGCAAAAAAACAATTAGAAATATTTAGTGATGAGATTATTGAATTTATAACGCTAAATAACTATGTCTTAATAAAAACATCTCCTGGCTTTGCTCAAAGTATAAGTTATTACATAGATCAATTACAAATGAAAGAAATATTAGGAATTATTGGAGGTAACGATACTTTGATGATTTTGACTTCTTCAAATGAAATAGCAGAATTTGTTTGTTATCAATTATTCCCTTAAAAATTAAATGATTATATTAATAGGAATGATTACTAATACAAAAAAATGAGTAAAAAATCTTTTTGCTTGAATAAGATAAGGTTTTAACAATGAGATTTTTCAAATTATTCACTATTATATAGTACAAAATACATATTCATACAAAATTTTGCATTGAATAAATCTATATATGTGAAAACCCTCCCTAAACAATTGTGAATTAAATCACACGATGTTTTTTGAAAGCGTTTTATAATGTGAATGTAATAAAGCAAAGGAGGAATTTGAAATGGTACAAGGACCCATTCAAGTAAATAGTGAAATAGGCAAATTGAAAACTGTGTTGTTAAAAAGACCAGGAAAAGAATTAGAAAATTTAGTACCTGATCATTTAAGTGGTTTATTATTCGATGATATTCCCTACTTAAAAGTTGCACAAGAAGAGCATGACAAATTTGCTCAAACTTTGAGAGATGAAGGAATCGAAGTAGTTTATTTAGAAAAACTTGCAGCAGAATCTATTACTGAGCCAGAAGTACGCGAGAACTTCATAAACGATATATTAACAGAATCTAAAAAGACAATATTAGGTCATGAAACTGAAATTAAAGAATTCTTTTCAAAGTTATCTGACCAAGAACTTGTAAATAAAATCATGGCTGGCATACGTAAAGAAGAAATTCAACTTGAAACAACTCATTTAGTAGAATATATGGATGATAGATATCCATTTTACTTAGATCCAATGCCCAACCTTTATTTTACAAGAGATCCCCAAGCTTCAATTGGTAGAGGAATGACAATTAACAGAATGTATTGGAGAGCACGACGTAGAGAATCTATTTTTATGACATATATACTGAAACATCATCCAAGATTTAAAGATAAAGATGTACCAGTATGGTTAGATCGTAACTCACCATTTAATATTGAAGGTGGAGATGAATTAGTATTATCGAAAGATGTTTTAGCTATTGGTATATCAGAACGTACATCAGCTCAAGCAATAGAAAAGTTAGCACGTAATATTTTCAAAGATGCAAACACAAGTTTTAAAAAAATCGTAGCTATTGAAATACCTAATACACGCACATTTATGCACCTAGATACAGTACTAACTATGATTGACTACGATAAGTTTACAGTACATGCAGCAATATTTAAAGAAGAAAATAATATGAATATATTTACCATA
>PVMJ01000006.1_pt1:5000-17276 | contig 17276 bp, 8 predicted proteins | sample 1853361 | NCBI WGS metagenome assembly PVMJ01 (sample SAMN08533506, study PRJNA380276) | Synthetic metagenome, whole genome shotgun sequencing project. | isolation source: mock microbial community containing genomic DNA from 20 ATCC strains | collected 2017 | reverse complement strand
AACAAAACTTTCATAAGGAATACAAATCGCTAAAACGATTTGCATAAGTTTTTCAACCAAATCAGAGATTTGGGAAAAGCTAATATCTCGTAATGATGGCATAGAGGTAACACTCCTTCCCATTCCGAACAGGAAAGTTAAGGTCTATAGCGCCGATGGTACTGCATGGGAGACTGTGTGGCAGAGTAGGACGTTGCGAGGTAAGCAAAAAAGATAGTTGTAATAACTATCTTTTTTTATTTTGTAATATTTCGCACTTTTAATAAGTAGGCTCTATGGTATTAATTGATTCATGTGCTTGAATTGTATCATTTGAAATATATGAATAATTATAAAGTTTAAGGTAATATATTAAAATTGTTTTAATACTAATTGTTAAAGAGAGGATTCAAGATATGGATTCTCTTTTTTTTATGGCATGAATTTTGGTAAATTAAACACTATTATCATTGGTTAGATAGTGAAGATCGCCCTCTGATCATGATTTTAAAAAGATATATAAGTGACATGAGTTTAAAATCATTTTTCCAATATTAAAAACTTAGCAGAATAAAACTTAGGTGCTGCTCACTTTATTTCCTAATACACAGCGTCTTTTATGCGCTTGATTATTGCTATTCTGTGAATTAATTTTAAATTTAATAAAATGAATGATTGAATATTATACATTATATATGGATAAAAATATATATTTATTATCTTAAAAGTTAAATTAATTATAATTTTTATTAAAAATAAAGAAAAATAAGTGAAAAGTACCATAAAATTTGGTAAGATATATATATAGTGAGAATTATAATAAAGAGAAGCATTTAATTTAGTTTATGAGAGGGATATGAATATGGATGGGGGTATAGTTTAATGCAAAATGATCCTAAAAGCAGTAAGATTAAAGATAAAGATGAAATAGGTCCTAGAGATATGAACGGTTTGACAGAAGAAGACGGAAAAGTATCTATCGAAGATAATTCATCTGTTGAGAAAAGAATAAGTAAGACAAAGGGAAGAGCGAAAAAGAAAATTTCCTCAAAGGAAACAACTGAATTAAATCCAATTAATAATCTAGATATTAAGGTAAAAGACATTACTACAAATGATAAAGAAATTGGTATTAAATCTAAAGGGAGTTTAAAGAAATCTAAGGCAATTGATAAGAAGAATGCGTTGGAGAATAAAAACGAAGAAAAAATTATTTTAAAAGAAGAGAATAATAAAGAATCAGAATTGGAGGGTGGAGATAATATTAATAAATCTAAATCCACCAAAACGAATGAATTAAATGTACAATCAAAGACAAAAAGAACAACTAATAAATCTTCAAAAGGGAAATCTGCAGTAACTTCAACAAAAGCAAGCGCAAGAAAAAAATCAGCTTCAAAAGAATTAATGGGAGAATTTCAAGCAGAAGGGGAGAAGATTGAAAAGTCGAAAACAGAACATAGTAAAATTAATGTTAAAAAGAGAACAGAAAGTATTGATAAATCTGAAATAACTAATCTTAACACATATTTGTTTCATCAAGGTAAAAACTATGAATCTTATAATATTTTAGGCTCACATATTAAAACTGAGAAAAGAAAGAAAGGTGTGCAATTTGTAACGTGGGCACCTAATGCAAAAGATGTATATGTAGTTGGGGATTTTAATAATTTCGAAGTAAAAGAGGAATACAAACTTGAAAGAATAACTGAAAATGGATTATGGAGAGGCTTTTTTTATACTGCGAAGGCCGGAAATAGATACAAGTATTGTATAGTGGGAAGCGATGGAGAGATGGGAGAATACAAAGCCGATCCGTATGCAATACAAAGTGAATTGAGACCAGATAATGCATCAATAGTATATAAGCCTAAAGCTTTCAAATGGAATGATAAAAAATGGATTGATCAAAGAAATAAAATAAATGTACTTGAGCAACCATTAAATATATATGAGATACATTTGGGCTCATGGAAGACAAATAAAGATGGCGGATTCTTAAAATACGAAGAAATCGCAGAAGATTTACCTAAGTATGTAAAAGATATGGGATATACACATGTAGAGCTTATGCCGCTTATTGAACATCCATTGGATGCTTCTTGGGGATATCAGGGGACAGGTTATTATTCACCAACAAGTAGGTATGGGGATTATGAAGGTATTAAAATTTTAATAAATAAATTGCATGAGGCTAATATAGGAGTAATAATGGATTGGGTTCCAGGTCATTTTTGTAAGGATGCTCACGGATTATATAAGTTTGATGGAACACCAACATACGAATATCAAGAAGAATGGAGAGCGGAAAATAAGGGTTGGGGAACTTGTAATTTTGATCTAGGTAGAGATGAAGTTAAAAGTTATTTAATATCGAATGCATTATACTGGTATAAAGAGTTCCATATTGATGGATTAAGGGTTGATGCTGTATCAAGCATACTTTACTTGGATTATAGCAGATCGCCCGGGGAATGGATACCAAACAAATATGGAGGAAATGGGAATTTAGAAGCAATAGATTTTCTAAAGGAGTTAAATAAAGCAGTATTTGCAGAATATCCGACTGCACTTATGATTGCAGAGGAATCAACATCTTGGCCTAATGTCACAAAACCTGCAATTTATGATGGTTTGGGATTCAACTTAAAATGGAATATGGGTTGGATGAATGATACATTAGAGTATGTCGAAATAGATCCTAAATATAGAAAACATAATCATAAAAATATAACATTTGCGATGATGTATAATTATGCTGAAAATTATTTATTACCACTTTCACACGATGAAGTTGTTCATGGTAAGAAATCATTGGTAAACAAAATGTGGGGAGATGAATGGAATAAGTTTGCAGGTCTCCGAGCGTTTATGTGTTATATGATGGGACATCCGGGCAAAAAGTTATCGTTTATGGGGTGCGAATTTGCTCAGAAAATTGAGTGGAGAGAATATGAGGAATTAAAATGGAACCTAATCGATGATTTAGGAATCCATAAAAAAACTCAATTATTTTTTAAGGATTTAAACAATCTATACCTTAATAATAAAGCTTTTTGGGAGCTCGATCATGACTATAGAGGCTTTAATTGGATAGAAGCCGATAATAATGAACAAAGCATATTAATTTTTGCTAGAAGAAGTAGAAATGATAAAGATACACTGATTTTTATAATTAATTTTACTTCTATTGTGTATTATGATTATCAAATTGGAGTACCATTTTTGGGGAGCTATGAAGAAGTATTTAATTCTGATGATAGTAAATATGGTGGTTCAGGTCAGATTATGGGTGAAATGCTTGTATCTGAAAAGACTCAATTCCACAATCAACCATATTCTTTGAAAGTAAAAGTGCCTCCAATGGCAACATTAATATTAAAAGTGAATGAAATTAATGTAGATCAAGAAATTAAAGAAAAAGATGAATAAAAGGTTAAAAAGACCGTTTGAGAAAGTAAATATTATAAAAATATCTATAGTATAATGATATAAATTTATTTGCTAGAGGTTGAGGGGGATAAAGAATGAGAGTTTTATTTGTAGCATCTGAGGCTAGTCCGTTCATTAAAACAGGGGGGCTCGGAGATGTTGCTGGGGCATTACCAAAAGCACTTGCACAAAAAAATGCAGATGTAAGAGTTGTTATACCAAAGTATAAAGAAATTAGTTGGGAAGTAAGAGACAAGCTAAGGTTTGTTAAATGGTTTAATGTTAAAGTTGGATGGAGAGAACAATTTTGTGGCGTATGGGAATGCTTTCATAATGGAGTAACATATTATGTTTTAGATAATGAAGCATATTTTAAGAGAGATGAAGTCTATGGATTCTATGATGATGCAGAGAGATTTGCGTTCTTTGATAGGGCCGTATTAGACATGTTGAGGCAAATAGATTGGCAGCCAGATCTTATACACTGCAATGACTGGCAAACTGGGATGTTACCTGTACTATTAAAATTTGAATATAAAAGAAATGATATGTTCTATTGGAAGATGAAATGCGTATATTCAATTCATAATATAGCATTTCAAGGAGTATTTGATCCTCAAATATTACCGGAGTTATTTGGATTTGATATGGAGCTTTATAATAACACATGCTTAAAATTTGATGATGGCGTAAGTTATATGAAGGGTGGATTATGCTATTCAGATGTTATTACAACTGTTAGTAATACTTATGCATACGAAATACAAACACCTGAGTATGGTCAAAGATTGGATGGAGTATTAAGAGAGAGGTCCTATGCATTAAGAGGAATAACAAATGGTATAGATTATGATGAATTTAATCCGAAGACAGATAAATTTATTAAAAAGAACTATAGTATAAACTCTATTGAAGATAAAGCAATAAACAAGACGGAGTTACAAAAAGAGCTAGGGCTAACTGTTGATAAAAATATACCAATGCTGGCGATGGTAACTAGATTGACAAGTCAAAAGGGAATGGATCTATTAGTAAATATTTCTGATAAACTATTACAAGAAAATGTTCAACTAGTTATTCTAGGAACGGGAGATAAGCATTATGAGGAACATTTTAAATGGCTAGATTCTAGATATGGAAATAAGGTGTCTGCTAATATTAAATTTGATAATGGGTTAGCAAATAAAATTTATGCAGCATGTGATATGTTTTTAATGCCTTCACTTTTTGAACCATGTGGATTAGGGCAATTAATAGCACTTAGATATGGTTCTATTCCTATAGTTAGGGAAACTGGGGGACTCAAGGATACAATAACTGCATATAATGAGTATACTGGAGAAGGTAATGGGTTTAGTTTCAGAAATTACAATTCAGATGAGTTATACAATATAATAGAATATGCGTTATGGATATATAAGGATAAGGGTAAGTGGGAAAATCTAATCGAAAATGCAATGAATTCTGATAATAGCTGGAATAGGTCAGCTCAAATATATTTAGATTTATATAGAGAATTAACAGGACAAGATTAAGATGAGGACATAATGTTATGAGGGGGTATATCAATGCTCGAAATGGATAAAAAAACATTTAAAAAAGCTTATGTAAATAAGTTTTTAGAAATGCATGGTATTGAGTTAAAAGAAGGAACTAATCAACAAAAGTATGATGCTTTGGGAAGCTTAGTAAGGGATTATGTTACAAGAACTTGGCTTAAAACAAATAAAAAATATAATAAGACTGGGGAGAAGCAAGTTTATTATTTTTCTATGGAATTTTTACTGGGACGGTTACTTGGAGATGCTTTATTAAATATAGGCATAAGAGATATATGTAAAGAAGCGTTATCAGATTTAAATATAAATTTAGAAGAGTTGGAAAACTTGGAGCAAGACCAAGGACTAGGTAATGGTGGATTGGGAAGACTTGCAGCATGCTTCTTGGATTCAATGGCATCTTTAAATATTCCAGGAAACGGGTGTGGGATTAGATATAAATATGGATTTTTTCAGCAAAAAATTATAGACGGAAAACAAGTTGAGGTATCTGATGATTGGTTAAAGCTAGGAAACGTCTGGGAGAAGAGAAAAGCAGAAAAAGCAGAAATTGTTAAGTTTGGTGGAGAAATAAAAGTAAGCGAAATAAATGGACGCTTAAGCTTTATGCATATAAATTATGAGCCTGTATTGGCAGTCCCATATGATACTCCAATTGTAGGGTACGAAAATGAAATTGTAAATACCCTTAGATTATGGAGTGCGGAGGCGGTTTCAAACGAGTTTGATTTTTCATCATTTAGTAGAGGTGATTTTCTCCAAGCAATTAAGTATAAAAATTCAGTTGAATCAATTTCGCAAGTGCTGTATCCAGAAGATTCATTTTATGAAGGTAAAATGTTAAGATTAAAGCAGCAATATTTCTTTGTTTCAGCGGGAGTTCAAAGCATTATAAGGCACTGTAAAAAGCATGGAAAAGATATATTGTTACTAGATGAAAAAGTAGCGATTCATATAAATGATACTCATCCTACACTTGCGATACCGGAACTTATGAGAATATTATTGGATGAAGAAGGGTTAGAATGGGATACGGCTTGGAGAATAACAACTAATACAATATCGTACACTAATCACACAATTTTGGCAGAAGCTTTGGAAAAATGGCCAATAGATATGTTTCAAAAATTGCTTCCAAGAATATATATGATTGTTGAAGAAATTAATAAAAGATATTGTGCAGAACTTTTAACTAAATATCCAGGCAACCTTGAAAAAGTTAGAAGAATGGCGATAATAGCTGATGAGCAAGTCAAGATGGCACATCTAGCGATTGTAGGCAGTCATAGTGTAAATGGGGTAGCAAAACTTCATACAGAAATATTGAAGAAAAAAGAGATGACAGACTTCTATTATCTTTATCCAAATAAATTCAATAATAAAACTAATGGAATTACTCATAGAAGATGGCTTTTAAAAAGTAATCCAGAGCTTACAAAACTAATTAAAGATACAATTGGAGATAGCTTTATAAGACATCCACTTGATCTAAAGAACTTTGAGAGGCATTTGTATGATGAAGTGATTCTAGAACAGTTAGGAAAAATTAAAAAATTTAACAAAGAAAAGCTAGCAAGTATAATATTAGAGAATGATAATGTAAGAGTGGATCCTGATTCTATATTTGATGTTCAAGTAAAAAGAATACATGCTTATAAGAGGCAAGTACTTAATTGTTTAAGAATAATGGATTTATATAATAAATTAATTGATGATCCTAATTACGATATAGTTCCAAGGACATTCATCTTTGGAGGAAAAGCTGCACCAGGTTATTATTTAGCTAAAAATACTATTGAATTAATAAATTGTGTTGCAAACAAAATAAATAATGATTCTAGAGTAAATGAAAAGATAAAAGTTGTTTTCATTCAAAATTATAGAGTTTCACTAGCTGAACAAATAATCCCGGGGACAGATGTAAGTGAGCAGATCTCAACGACAACAAAAGAAGCTTCAGGAACATCAAATATGAAATTTATGATGAACGGAGCTATCACAGTAGCAACATTAGATGGGGCAAATATTGAAATAAAAGATGAAGTTACAGATGATAACATAGTGATATTTGGATTAACTGCAGATGAAGTATTGAATTATTACAAAAATGGAGGATATAAATCTATTGATATATACAACAATGATATTAGAGTAAAAAGGGTAATTGATGATTTAATAAACGGAAAATATCATAGTGATAAAAATAAATTTAGAAGTATATATGAAAATCTAATAAATTATAATGATGAGTTTTTTGTTTTACAAGATTTTGACTCATATTTAAAAGCTCAAGATAAGATTGATACTCTTTATAGGAATGCTAGTAAGTGGCAAAGAATGTGTGGAATTAATATTGCACATTCAGGGATATTCTCATCTGACAGAACAATAGAAGAATATGCAACAGGGATTTGGGGATCAGAGGTAATCTATAAGAATCTATAGGAGGATTAACTGAATGAATGATATACAGGTATTACATGACTCTCAAAGCATAAGATTTAGAAGGCCCTTTGGCGCTGTAGAGGCTGGTCAAAAGGTTAAGATATCTATTAATATTAATAAAGACATAATTGTAGCAATCGAATTGATAAAATTCGATGGAACTAAAATGAATATGGGAATGAACAAGGAATATTTAAATAATGGTGAATTTAAATATTCTGTAGAAATTGATACATCTGATGCTTTGGGGATATTAGAATACTATTTTATTTTAATAGATGGGTATGACAGAGTATATTATGGAAATAATGACAATCACTTGGGAGGAGTTGGCCAAATATATACTTATAATCCTGTGCCATATCAAATAACTGTATATGAAAAGTCATTCGTACCAAGATGGTATAAAGAGGGTGTAATATATCATATTCTAATAGATAGATTCTATAATGGAAATGAAAATAAAATTATAGATAATATAAAAGGAAACTCATTTATATACGGAAGATGGGATGATAGTCCTATGTATATTAGAGATAGTTTTGGAAAAATTGCTAGGTGGGATTTTTATGGAGGAAATCTAAAGGGGATAATAAAGAAATTAGATTATATAAAGGAATTGGGAGCTAATATAATAAAGTTAAGCCCAATATTTAAATCCCCTAGTTGCCATAAATATGATACAGCGGACTATGAAATTGTAGATGAAATGTTCGGTACAAATGGTGAATTTAGAGAATTATGTAAAGTGGCAAATAGTAAAGGAATTAAAATTATTCTAGATATTGTACTGAGCTATACAAGCTCCGATAGTAAATATTTTAATAAACTAGGAAATTACGACGATGTTGGAGCGTATAATTCACCAAACTCTAGATTTTATGATTGGTATAAATTTATTACATATCCATATAGGTATGAATCTTGGTGGGGAATGGATGATAGACCGAATGTTAACTCGATGCAAAAAGAATATGTTGACTATATTATAAGTGGAGATAATTCTATTATAAATAAGTGGACAGATATGGGAGTTAGCGGATGGTTTTTAAATGTGACAGATGAGCTTCCAGATGAATTTATAGAACTAATAAGAAAGAAAATCGGAGAAATAAATAAGGATACTGTACTTTTAGGTGATATATGGGAAGACGCATCTAATAAGATAAGTTATTCAAGAAGACGAAAATATTTACAAGGGAATGAAGTGCAAGCTGCAACTAATTATCCCTTAAGGGAAAGTTTAATTAATTTTATCAAGGGGTATATAAAGTCAGATAAGTTAAGACAAAAAATTATGTCATTGTACGAGAATTATCCAAGAGAAAGTTTTTATGGAAATATAAATATTTTAGGTACCAATGATACAGAAAGAATTTTAACTGTTCTGGATGAAAATATATCACTGTTAAAATTACTTATAGCAATTCAATTTACTTTGCCAGGAGTACCACTAATATACTATGGAGATGAAGCCGGCATAAAAGGTGGAAGAGAGCCTGATAATAGGAGAAGCTATCCATGGGGGAAAGAGAACAAAATGCTTGCTGATTTCTACCATAAAATAATTAAAATAAGAAATAATGAAGATGGTTTAAAAAAAGGGAAGTTAAGTATCTTTGAAACTGATCCAAACGTATTTGCGTTTGAAAGAAAATATGAAAATGAAAGCGTAATAGTATTAGTAAATGTTTCAAGCAAAGCTAAATTAATTAAAGAAATTAACTTAAGTGGAGATTATGTGAATTTACTTGATATTAGTGAAAAGTATAAGTTTGCAGGAAGTGATAGCGTTATAACTATCTTTCCATATGATTTGAAAATATTGCGTAGGATCTAGTTCATTGAGTTTGATTATATAATAAAAAATTGACAAATATTTTGATATATGCTTATGTGGAATTTAATGGAAAATAAATGTATAATATATTGTATGCAAAACTATAAATATAAATTCCAGGGGTAATCATATTATAAAATAATTATTAAAAATATAATATGCTTCTGCAAGTTCACTTAAATAAAAATGTAATAATAATCATTTTTTTTGAACATAGGAGCATATAATATAAAATTTATCTAATGAGAACAAACACATATGAGAGGAGATAATATTATGGGTAAAAATGAAATTGTGGCAATGATATTGGCTGGTGGACAAGGATCGAGGTTAGGGGTATTAACAAAAAAATTGGCTAAACCAGCAGTACCGTTTGGAGGAAAATATAGAATTATAGATTTTCCATTAAGCAATTGTTCGAATTCAGGAATATATACAGTAGGAGTATTAACGCAGTATAAACCGCTAGAATTAAATGCACATATTGGCATAGGAGAAGCATGGGATTTAGACAGGGCTCATGGAGGGGTACATGTATTGCCACCATATCAAGAAGAAAAAGGCGGAGAGTGGTATAAAGGTACTGCAAATGCAATTTATCAAAATATAGAATTTGTTGATAGATATGATCCAGAATATATTTTGATTTTATCTGGAGATCATATATATAAGATGGATTATACAAAGATGCTAGATTTCCATAAAGAAAAACAGGCAGAGGCAACTATAGCTGTTATTGAAGTGCCAATGGATGAAGCATCTCGATTTGGAATAATGAATACAAGGGAAGATTTATCAATATATGAATTCGAAGAAAAACCAAAAAACCCAAAAAATAATCTAGCATCAATGGGAATATATATTTTCAATTGGAAAACTCTAAAAAAATATTTGAGAGAGGATGAATCGGACAAGACATCAAAAAATGACTTCGGAATGAATATAATTCCAAGTATGCTTGGTAATGGGAATAAAATGGTTGCCTATCCATTTAAAGGATATTGGAAAGATGTTGGTACTATAGATAGCCTATGGGAAGCAAATATGGATTTGATAAGAGAAGATAATGAACTTGATTTACATGATGAGGAATGGAAGATATATTCAGTCAATCCAGTAAGGCCGGCACAATATATAGGCGAGAATGCAAAAGTATCTAATTCATTAGTTGTTGAAGGTTGTGTTGTTAATGGACAAGTGGAAAGCTCAATATTATTTCAAGGAGTTCAAATAGGAAAAAACTCAGTTGTTCGAGATTCAATAATTATGACGGATGCTAAAATAGGTGATAATGTAGTTATTGAAAAAGCAATTGTTGGAAGCGGAGCAATAGTTCGAAAAGACTGTAAGATTTCTTTAGGTGATGAAATAGCTATTATTGCAGCAAAAGAAGAAGTAAAAATGGGTACAGTTATAGAAAATAATAAAGCAGTTTAGCGAGATCACTAAGGGGGAGAAAGAAATGAAAAATTGTATTGGTATAATCAACTTAGATGAAAATGAAAACAGAATGGGTGAATTAGTAGTTAATAGATCTCTTGCTTCAGTTCCTATTGCAGCAAGATATAGAATTATAGATTTTATTTTATCAAATATGACTAACTCAGGAATTAATTGTATAGGAATATTCACAAAGAATAAGTCAAGGTCTCTAATAGACCATTTAACAAATGGAAGACCATGGGACTTAAATAGAAAAAAAGATGGATTAAAAGTTTTTAACTTTGGAAATGACGAGCCTGTTTATGATGATGTCCATAATTTCGCTGAAAACATACAATTTTTAACACATAGTAGAAGAGAGTATGTATTATTAGCACCAAGCTATATGATTTGTAATATAGATTACAATGAAGTTTTGGAATACCATAAGAGTACAGGTAAAGATATTACAATGGTATATAAGAAGGTAAACAATGCAGATGAAGCTTTTGGTGATTGTGGCGTATTAAACTTTGATGATTCAGGAAGCGTTATAAGTGTAGGAGAAAATATAGGGAAAAGTCCGAAGGCAAATATTAATATGGAGATGTATATATTAAAAACTGAATTATTTATAAATATTGTAAATGAATGTGTAAGCAGTGGAATGTATCGAAAGGTCAAAGAGTATATTCATAATAATTTAAATACACTAACAGCAAGTGCTTACGAATTCAAAGGACATTTAGATTGTATAAATTCCATTAAGGCATTATATGATAGCAATGTGGGATTTTTAAATAGAAAAGTAAATAAAGAAATTTTTAATGATGAAAGACCTATATATACAAAAACTAAAGATGAAGCTCCAACTCACTATGCAGATACAAGCAGTGTTATAAACTCAATAATAGCAAATGGTTGTAGAATAGAAGGAACGATTGAAAATTGCATAATAGGCAGAAGAGTATATATAGGAAAAAATACAAAGTTAAAAGATTGTATAATAATGCAAAATAGCAGAATTGGTGACGATGCAGTATTGGATAATGTAATTGCAGATAAAGGTAGCGAGATAAGAAGTGGTGAGACCCTTATTGGATCAGTTATGTATCCTTTGGTTATAAAGAAAAAAAGTAGTATTACTAAGTAAAGATATATAGAAGATACTATTTTTAGAAATTGAATAGTTATATTATTATAAAATATTAATTAGGTAAGTATCAGAAAATTAGATTTGTGATTCATTAAGTTAGTATTATCTATATTAGGAAAATTAAATGCAGAATTTGAACGATATAGTGATTAACAACTAAGAAATAATGTTAGCAAAGTATAATTTTATGATGCTTACTTTATTTATATCAATACAACTTTAATATGTCTATTATGTGATAGATAAGGTATGTTAAAAACTTTATACATTATGGATTACTATTTTATTTATGGAACTAATAGAAGTATAAATTTATAGTATAAACATGATATAGTGACACAGAACTGTTAGTCTTAGAGAAATTTAGAAAGTAAATTTAATCTGGAATTTATTATAAGTATTAAGCCGTATAATCTCATTGCTAATTTGTAATAAGGGGATAA
>PVMJ01000006.1_pt1:0-2500 | contig 17276 bp, 8 predicted proteins | sample 1853361 | NCBI WGS metagenome assembly PVMJ01 (sample SAMN08533506, study PRJNA380276) | Synthetic metagenome, whole genome shotgun sequencing project. | isolation source: mock microbial community containing genomic DNA from 20 ATCC strains | collected 2017 | reverse complement strand
GAGGACCACCTCCCAAGGCTAAATACTACCTGATGACCGATAGTGAAGCAGTACCGTGAGGGAAAGGTGAAAAGAACCCCGGGAGGGGAGTGAAATAGAACCTGAAACCATGTGCCTACAACCGATCAGAGCACCTTATGTGTGTGATGATGTGCTTTTTGTAGAACGAGCCAACGAGTTACGGTATGTAGCGAGGTTAAGTACTTAAGGTACGGAGCCGAAGGGAAACCGAGTCTTAATAGGGCGACTAGTTGCATGCTGTAGACCCGAAACCGGGTGACCTATCCATGGCCAGGTTGAAGCGAGGGTAAAACCTCGTGGAGGACCGAACCACGTTGCTGTTGAAAAAGCATGGGATGAGCTGTGGATAGCGGAGAAATTCCAATCGAACTCGGATATAGCTGGTTCTCCTCGAAATAGCTTTAGGGCTAGCGTCGGAAAATGTGAGTAGTGGAGGTAGAGCACTGAATAGGCTAGGGGGCATAGCGCTTACCGAACCTTATCAAACTCCGAATGCCACATACTATCAGTCCGGCAGTCAGACTATGAAAGATAAGTTCCATGGTCAAAAGGGAAACAGCCCAGATCGTCAGCTAAGGTCCCAAAGTGTAAGTTAAGTGGAAAAGGATGTGGGATTTCTAAGACAACTAGGATGTTGGCTTAGAAGCAGCCACTCATTAAAAGAGTGCGTAATAGCTCACTAGTCAAGAGATCCTGCGCCGAAAATGTCCGGGGCTCAAACTTACCACCGAAGCTACGGGTTCACGTTTAACGTGAGCGGTAGAGGAGCGTCGTAATCGGGCTGAAGTCGTACCGTAAGGAGCGGTGGACTGATTACGAGTGAGAATGTTGGCATTAGTAGCGAGATGTAGGCGAGAATCCTACAGGCCGAATATCTAAGGTTTCCTGAGTAAAGTTTGTCTTCTCAGGGTTAGTCGGGACCTAAGGCGAGGCCGAAAGGCGTAGTCGATGGACAATTGGTTGATATTCCAATACCACTATAATCGTTATTATCGATGGTGTGACGGAGAAGGATAGGATGTGCTAGCTATTGGATGCTAGTCTAAGCGTTTAGGGAGTTGGGATTGGCAAATCCGTTCCAACAATTCTGAGGCGTGATGGGGAAGGTTCTACGGAACCGAAGTATCTGATTCCATGCTTCCAAGAAAAGCATCTAGAGAGAGAAGTAGTGCCCGTACCGCAAACCGACACAGGTAGATGAGGAGAGAATCCTAAGGCCGACGGAAGAATTGCAGTTAAGGAACTAGGCAAATTGACCCCGTAACTTCGGGAGAAGGGGTGCCTGAGAAATCAGGCCGCAGAGAATAGGCACAAGCAACTGTTTAACAAAAACACAGGTCTCTGCTAAAGCGAAAGCTGATGTATAGGGGCTGACGCCTGCCCGGTGCTGGAAGGTTAAGGGGAACACTTAGTGGTAACGCGAAGGTGTGAACTTAAGCCCCAGTAAACGGCGGCCGTAACTATAACGGTCCTAAGGTAGCGAAATTCCTTGTCAGGTAAGTTCTGACCCGCACGAATGGCGTAATGACTTGTGCACTGTCTCAACTGCAAATCCGGCGAAGTTGTAGTGCGAGTGAAGATGCTCGCTACCCGCGATTGGACGGAAAGACCCCGTAGAGCTTTACTGTAGCTTAGCATTGAATTTCGGTATTGTCTGTACAGGATAGGTGGGAGACTGGGAAACTAGGGCGTCAGCCTTGGTGGAGTCGTTGTTGGGATACCACCCTGATAGTATTGAAGTTCTAACTGGATGCCATGAAACTGGTGACAGGACATTGTTAGGTGGGCAGTTTGACTGGGGCGGTCGCCTCCTAAAATGTAACGGAGGCGCCCAAAGGTTCCCTCAGAACGGTCGGAAATCGTTCGAAGAGTGTAAAGGCAGAAGGGAGCCTGACTGCGACACCTACAAGTGGAGCAGGGACGAAAGTCGGGCTTAGTGATCCGGTGGTACCTCGTGGGAGGGCCATCGCTCAACGGATAAAAGCTACCTCGGGGATAACAGGCTGATCTCCCCCAAGAGTTCACATCGACGGGGAGGTTTGGCACCTCGATGTCGGCTCGTCGCATCCTGGGGCTGAAGTAGGTCCCAAGGGTTGGGCTGTTCGCCCATTAAAGCGGCACGCGAGCTGGGTTCAGAACGTCGTGAGACAGTTCGGTCCCTATCCGTCGCGGGCGTAGGAAATTTGAGAGGAGCTGTCCTTAGTACGAGAGGACCGGGATGGACTGACCTATGGTGTACCAGTTGTTTCGCCAGAAGCATAGCTGGGTAGCTAAGTCGGGAAGGGATAAACGCTGAAAGCATCTAAGTGTGAAGCCCACCTCAAGATGAGATTTCCCATAGCATAAGCTAGTAAGACCCCTTGAAGACTACAAGGTTGATAGGTCAGAGGTGTAAGTATGGTAACATATTTAGCTGACTGATACTAATAGGTCGAGGGCTTGACCAATATAGTCAAGTTGTAAATACATTAAAGAAACT
>PVMJ01000149.1_pt1:5000-19724 | contig 19724 bp, 12 predicted proteins | sample 1853361 | NCBI WGS metagenome assembly PVMJ01 (sample SAMN08533506, study PRJNA380276) | Synthetic metagenome, whole genome shotgun sequencing project. | isolation source: mock microbial community containing genomic DNA from 20 ATCC strains | collected 2017 | reverse complement strand
TTTACCACTAATCAGAACACAAATTCATTGGTGTTTTCTTACGTCGAACTGACGTTAAAAAGAGACCATTGCGCAATAACCCTCCTACCCCCTCATATTGATCAAGACAGACACAAGCATTGATTTGACGAAGAAAGGAGTGCTTCATGCAGTCTCTGCAAACCTCAAGTATATACCTCTGATGGAAGCTTGGGGAAATTTCTGTTTGCTTGGTGTCCATATACTTGAGGTTTGACCTTTCCTGAAAACACAAAGAATCAGCCCTGCAGCAAAAGAATTCAAGGAAAATCCCGTGCAACAGTCTCAAAAAAGAGAAGCTGCCTCTTTCGGAACTGTTCCGGGAGGCAGCCTCTTGTGGATTCATTTCAATTTCAATAGCAAATGGTTCTCTGGTTTTTCAGAAGATCTTGAGCTTTCCGTCCACAAAAGTCGTGCAAATCGAATAAACCGCCAAAGGAAAAAATATGTTGTTCAGCAAGTTCACCCGTATCCACATGTCGAAAGCGGTAGCAGAAAGGTTAAGAGGACTCTTCCGTTATAGCCTGAAACTAACCCCTACCATGACAAAGGGAGTAGCCCAGCCGGCTGATACTTCTGAGAACAATGCAAAATCGCGCTGAACAAAGAAGCGCGCTCCGAGATGAATACCGTAGACAAAGCCGGTATCATTGCCGAAATAGCCTCCCAGAGTCTGACCTAAATAGCCATCGACAGCAGAAGCCAGCTGATAGTGAAAGTCCAATTTAGTGGCTAAAATGATGGCAGAGAAATTGTGTTCCGTGCCGTAATAGCCAAGGCGACCTCCTACAGTAATGGCGCCTTTGCCTCTGGCAAGACCGCTGATGATACCGGTTTCGAGGTCTACGGTGGGCATAAATGCAGCCGATCCGTGATGAGAACCGATACCCATACCGACGTTGAGCGAAACGTCGCCCTTGCGGATAGCACTCTGAGCATTCATTGAGAATATGCCGGCCAAGATGATAGCCAGACTAAAAATTACTTTTTTCATGTTGTTTTCGTTTTTTGACGTTTGATTGTCTCTTCTAATTTTTTGATTTGTTTATCCTGATTTCTGATTGTAGTCAGCAAGGCTTTCAGTTCTTCATTTTCTATCGTAGAAGGGTAGCGGGCTTCTACGCGAAGCAGGAAGTCGCTGAGCACATTCATATAGTTGTTGAAAGCATCGTAAGGCGTTTCGTACGGGCTGAAGTTGCCGGCGTCTCCGCCACGGGTTTTCATATAGTAGAAGTGGTCGGCACTCTGTAGGTAGAGCCAGTCCTGTAGCATACGCTGATCGTCGATCATACGTACACGTTCGCCCCATTGTTCGAGTTTGTCGCATGCTCCTTGTTGCAGCACATTGCCCAGCCACGTACCGGTATCTTTTTCTTCTCCTACCCAGCTTATGGGGTAGATGGAGGAGAACTTGGCTACGGGGCTGTAGGACTCTATCAACTCCGATGGCGTAGCGAACTTGACTCCTTCGCTCTTTTTCGCCAAAGAAGGGAGTGCACGAAAGAAATCGAAAATACCCGACTCCTGCGGATGGAGCGATCCCAAGACTTCGTAGTTCATGAAGAGATTGAATATCTGCTCCTCTTCGGGAGTCTCTTCGATCCAACGGATCATCTTGTCTGCCGTCAGGGGATATTCGTTCCAGTCGTAGCGGGTGAACATGGCACTGATAGCATCGCTCAGCCTCGGATTGCGGAGCAAGAGGGACAACTCCGGAACGGATCCGGCTTTGTACAGATAGTTCGGACTCTTCCATCCGAGTATGTGTTTGGCTCCTTCCGTGAGCATCCCTTGAAAACCCATTTCGGCCACTTGGGTGGCAATGTTGTCGGAGAAGATCAACTCTGTATTGCGCAGCACTCGGGGTTTTAGACCGAACAGCTCTTCCATCCGACGACTATGGATCATCGTCTGATTGTAAAATTCTTCGGGATCATAGAGCGACGAGAGGGAATGAGCGTAGGTTTCGGCCAGAAACTCTACACAGCCCGTTTCGGCCAAATCTCTGAAGGTGTCCAAGGCCTCCGGCGAATAGGACTCCAGCTGTTCCAAAGCAGTACCGGAAATAGAAAATGCTACTCGAAACTCGGGATGTTCGGCAATGATTTCCTTCAAAAGCAGATTGGCCGGCAGATAGCACTTCTGTGTGATCCGTCGCATGATTTCTTCATTGCGAAAGTCGTCGTAGTAGTAATGGTCGTTCCCGATGTCGAAAAAACGGTATCGTTTCAGACGAAACGGCTGATGTATTTGGAAGTATAAGCAGATATGTTTCATCGTCCTGTTACTTTATTATATATGTCACGTACCTTTTGTCCTGCAGTCTCCCACTTGATGTTGTTCACCTCTCGGAGACCCTCGTCCCGCAAGAAAGTATGCAGCTCCGGATAAGCTATAAGCGCATGCATGGCATCTGCCATGGCATCGATGTCCCAATAGTCCACTTTGATGGCGTAGTCCAGAATCTCGGCACATCCGCTCTGTTTGGAAATAATGGAGGGGACTCCGCATTGCATGGCTTCGAGTGGAGAGATGCCGAATGGCTCGGATACGGATGGCATCACATAGACATCGCTTGCCTTAAATACCTCGTACACCTGTTCGCCTTTCATAAATCCTGTGAAGTGGAAGCGGTCGGCTATCTTGTGTCGGGCAGCCAGCCTGATCATGGCGTCCATCATGTCGCCGTTTCCGGCCATTACGAAGCGTACGTCGGATGTGCGTTCGAGCACTTTGGCCGCTGCTTCGACGAAGTATTCCGGGCCTTTCTGCATCGTGATTCGTCCGAGGAAGGTAATTACTTTGTCTTTCACGCCGCGTTTGTCGGGCAAAGCCAGAATAGAGGCAGGCAGAGGCTCTACCGCATTGTGCACCGTGGTCACCTTGTCGGGATGCTGTCCGTACTTTTCAATGACGGTCCGTCTGGTCAGATTACTGACCGTGATGATATGATCCGCATGGTTCATACCGTCTTTCTCGATGGCAAAAACTTGGGGATTCACATTACCCCTGCTGCGGTCGAAGTCCGTAGCGTGTACATGAACTACGAGCGGCTTCCCTGTAACCGTTTTGGCATGTATGCCGGCCGGATAGGTGAGCCAGTCGTGGGAGTGGATCACGTCGCACGGTATGGTACGCGCTATCACGCCTGCTACGATGGAGTAATTATTGATCTCTTCCAGCAGATTGTCCGGATAGCGTCCGGAAAATTCGATACAGCCGAGGGCATCCGTCTTCTTGTAGCTAAAATCGGCATAAATGTTGCTGCGCAGATCCTCGTATGTCCGGAGATCCATTCGGTTGCCCAAGAGTTGGTTCACCGTTTCGGTGGGGACATTTTTGTACACTATGGGAGTGCAGTTGGTGCCTATGAGCCGGAGGAAACTCTTGTCCTCGTCTCCCCACGGTTTGGGGATGACGAAAGTAATATCCATGTCGGGCTGCATGGCCATCCCTCTGGTAAGGCCATAGCTGGCTGTCCCCAATCCGCCGAGGATATGTGGGGGGAACTCCCAACCGAACATCAACGCTTTCATCCTTTCCATTTTGTATAATTGTACATATGACGTACACTCAGGTGCATATCGGATTCTGTCCTGTTCAGTAGCTCTTTGGCTCTCAATATCTCTCCTACGCTCATGGCAAAAGAGATAGCTCCGCGCCCCATGAAAGGCGGATTGCCGTCGAACAACTCCGAGATGGTGCCGATGCCGTGCATCTGTAGTTCCTCTTCCATGCCGATAAGCATCCTTTCGAGAAAGGTCACTCCGCTATTCCCGTATAAACGCAGATAGGCTTCGGTGTATTGTCCGAGTAGCCAAGGCCATACCGAACCATTGTAGTAGGCCAGTTCCCGTTCTTCTTGTTTGCCACGGCAGTAAGGCCGGTAGCCTTCGCTCTTGGGGCTTAGGCTTCGAAGCCCTTTCGGCGTCAGCAGTTCTCTTGTGATGATCTCGAGTACTTGCAGTTGCCGATCGCGTTGTAGTGGGGAGTAGGGGAGGGATATGGCGAAGAGCATGTTCGGGCGTACGCTCCAGTCCTGAGCTTTGCCGTCCCGAACGTAATCGAAGAGATAGTTGTAGCAATTCAGAAATGTATCGGGGAAGGATCTTTCGATCCGGCTGATGATTTCGTCGATCTCCGGTTTTTCCCCATTGAGTTCTCGTTCGAAGCAGAGGGCATTGTACCAGAGAGCATTCAATTCGACGAGATAGCCCTCACGGGGGATGACGGCTTTGCCGTTCAGTTTGGCATCCATCCAACTTAACGGGAAGCCTGTGCCCAAGACGTAGAGAAGCCCGTTTTCACGAATTTGTGCCGTCGGGTGCTGGGCGGACAGATAATAAGATACCACTTCGCTGACGAAGGAGCCGAATCTCTTGGCTGCTTCCAGACCGTTGCGGCGTGCATACTGCTGGATGGCCCAAATAGCCCAAATCCCAACGTCCGGCTCATGCAGCCCGTGTATGGTGTCGTCATCTTCATGCAGTCGCATGTAGCGTTCCATCGCCGGAATGACGGTATTGACGATGCGTTCGAATCGCTCCGGGGCTTCTACACACAGGGTACAGCCGGGTAGTGCCACGAACAGATCGCGAGCTCGAACGTCGAACCACGGATAGCCGGCCAGAAGGTAGCCATCGTCGGGGGTAGGGCGGTAGTAGAGCTGGTGAGCTGCATTCCTCAGGCAGCTGAAAAAATCTTCGCGTGGGATGCGCTCTCGTACTTCCTTGACAAATGTCGTTCGGAGGGTATTCGGATTGGCCTCTTCAAGACCGGCAGCAAAGTAGATGGATTCTCCTTTTTTTATGGGAATCTCGAATGTGCCGGGCATGTAAAGATCCTCCGTACACTCGTATCCACGCTCTTTTTCCTTGGGGTATTCGAAGTCTTTGTACCAATATCCCTCCTCGCGGTATTCGGGTTCTTTGCTGAACTGCATGAAGAGATGGGGATAACCCTTGTAGAGGCTGATCCCTATGCCGTTTCGGGCCGGGATATGTCCACGTTCGATCTGCCCGTTTTCGTGGGTGAGGGCTGCCACGCTCCTGAAAGCAAGCAGGGGACGAAAGCGCAGTAGCGTATCGCTATGTGCTTCCATCAGTGTGTACTTGAATATGGCACGATTGATGTAGTGGCAGAATACCTGTTCGCGCTTGAGTACCACTCCTCCCACGCGAAAGATGGTGGCCGGTATTATATCCACATTGTATTCGCGGATATATTTATGACCGTTCGGACTGATGACTCCGCCTTTGTAGTGATGAACCGCTACGTTGAACTCCGCTCCATGCTGGATAATGGTCAGATCCAGAGACGACAGCAGTACGCGATTCTGATCCCCCAGCTCGGGAATGGGAACGACCAACAGACCATGATATTTACGGGTATTGCAGCCTACTATCGTAGAGCTGGAATAAGCCCCTTTTCGATTGGTGCGGATGTATTCGCGCTGAAGCGATTCATCCAGATTCGCCATGAGCGTTTTGTCGAATTTGAGGTAACTCATCGTCGTTTTGTTGGCTTCCTCTACGGAGTGTTGTTTATGCTAATATAGCAATTATTCCACATATCTGCCACTTATTTTAATGTGTTTTTCCGATCTCAATCTCGAGAGCCGTATGCGGATTCCCACAGATTAAAGATGATAAACAACTGAAAAACAGATAGCCTGTGGGTAGACGATTTTCCCGGACAAACGCTGCACGAGAGTGTGGAATGTGTCAATCTCGGATTCGTTTGGTTTATGCGCCAAAATTTTCCTGTTTATAACGCCAAAAAACATGGTGCGAGAACTTTTTCGTTTTGGCGTGGGAAGTAAAAAAATTACGAGCCAAAACGAAAAAAATCTCGCGCCGCTTTGTTCGGCATACACGCACCGGAATCGGAGCGTTTGTGGTACGTGTTTCGGAAGAGGTGGTTTGCGGATATTCCTCAAAGAGGCGGTGGTGAAGGAGTAATCCCCAAGGGGCAAATCCGCTTTACTCCGGTCGTTTTATCCTTCGACGGCGAAGTGCTGTTCGAGTTCGGATAGGGTCTGTTCGTTTGTTTGGAGGTCTTTGATGATCTCGCCTTTTTGCAGTACTACGATGCGGCTGCTGACTTCGGTCACGTGGTTGAGGTCGTGGCTGGAGATAAGCATGGTAGTACCGTATTGGGTTGCATGTTCGTTGAGCATTTTCTTCAGCCGTATTTGTGAGGAAGGATCGAGAGCCGTGAACGGTTCGTCGAGGATCAATATATCGGGGCGAGAGAGCATGGCAGCGGCTATGCCTATCTTCTTTTGATTCCCTTTGGAAAAATCCCGAATGAGTTTGTTCTTGCCCAAAACTTCATCGGCAAAGAGGGGCGACATGTATTCGAGAAAACGCTCTATCTCCTGCTTGTCGAGGTGGTGGAGCTTGCCGATGAAATCGAAATACTCCTCCGGACGCAGGAAGCCGATGAGGAAGCTTTCGTCGAGGAAGGCTCCGACACGGCCCTTCCAATCGTCACTACCCGCTACGGGGATGTCGTCGATGGAGATGCTACCGCTATCTGCTTTGATCAGATCGAGGACGAGGCGGAAGAGGGTAGTCTTGCCGGCACCGTTATTGCCTACCAAACCGAAGGTTTCGCCGTGGCTTATGGAGAGATGGGGAATATCCAGTACGGTAACCCCATTGTATTTTTTGCTGAGATCGGTTATTTGTATCATATCTATTGTGGTCGTCTAAAGAATGTTGTCAAAGTTATTTGCGTTCGCGGAAGCTTTCTGCCAAAGCGTGTTTCTGACGAGAGAAAACGCGTGTGCAGAAGTTCAGGAGGGGCTTGTGCATCATCAGACCGATCAGGCCGATCAGACCGATGGCGATTTCGGCTGTACGCGTATCGGTGAGCCACTTCAGTACAACCAACAAAACCGGGGCGACCATCATCGTCGGCAACGCTATCAGGATATTGACCATCGAAGTGCCTTGTTGGTTCATTACGCTTCTCGACATTACTTCTATGTAGCCTTTATTGAAGCATGCCATTAGCAGGATGAAGATCGTTCCTATACCGCTGTTCCATAGAAAGAGCGAGATGTGCAGGTAGACAATCTCCTCTCCCATCAGGAAATAGGGTGTGCTCAGGATGAAACTGGCTGCATTGAGTATCATCAGTATGATGTAGTGGCTGCGAATGTAGGTTCGGGAGGTTATGGCTTGCGCCATCAGTCCATCGAAGAAAGCACAGTCCCACCGTATCACGAATTGCTGCTGCATCAGCATCAGGGAGCTGACGATGATATTGGCGATAATCGCATATGCGGTCATCGTGTCCGCATTGCTTTCCCTATAGAAGAGAAGGCCGTACAATATGAAAAGAAAGGAAAAGATGAAAGTACTGCGAAGGCGTTTGGAGCGCAAGATGAGCTTGATATGCAGTGCTATCACCTCGCCTATGATACCATGCTGACGCACAAAATTCAGATTGTGGTACCGCTCCGTGCTGTTGGATTTGGTGCGCTCTTTAGCATAGCGATGCTGTCTGAAATACCGCTGGCTCGCTATATATGTTCCGGCCAATATCAATGCCATGCAGATCCATACGATATATACCGGAAGGGACGAGACGAAGCGGAACAGGCAGTCCGACCAAGGCACGAATCCGGTGATTTCTGTAGCGAGCATGAGGGCTATGGCACCGATGACGATGATATAGAATCGGAGACCATCGCCCAGTATGCGCTTCAGATATGGAGCCAAGAGCATATCGGTCAGCGTAAGCATCAGCAGGGTGACGAGGGCTACAGCGAAATCGGCTGCCCCTTCTTCTATCCCCGTCACAATGCTGTAAGGCAGAAAGAGGAAAACGAAGACGTAGTAATTGATCGGATTGGCCAATGGGCGGAATATAAGGTACTGTGCTATGGCTTTGCGCGGTATCGGCAGCTGCCGGTAGTAGTTTTCATTTATATAGTTGAGCGGTTGCAGGAAAAGGCGGATCACCAGACCGGCAAGCATCAGGAAAGGAATGAGTCCGGTCATTATTTGCATAGGAGCAAGAGCCGGAAAGCTTTCCTTAATTATGATCGGAAAGAAAAGCCCAAAAATAAAAAGGCTCACACCTACGAACAGGAAGTAAATGGCCCAAAATATCATTATGGCAACGCTCTGTGCCGAAATGGTGGAGCGGATCGTGCGCCGCCATTCGTGTCGGAATAGTTCTCGTTGGTACATGGTTCTGTATTAAATCTTCGCTTCAAAAGAAAACCCCGAAAGTCAGACAATGGGCTTTCGGGGCTTATTTCGATTTTCAGTACATGTTGCTTGTTAATCGCCTTCCTTTTTTGGGGGGATTATCCTTGGATGGCTGCAATGCCGGGGAGGGTTTTGCCCTCGATGGCTTCGAGCAAGGCTCCGCCACCCGTGGAGACGTAGGATACCTTATCGGCAAGACCGAATTTGTTCACGCAGGCAACGCTATCTCCTCCTCCGACCAGCGAGAAGGCTCCATTGGCCGTAGCTTCCACGATGGCTTCGCCGACGGCTTTCGAGCCTATGGAGAAGTTGTCAAATTCGAATACTCCCGTGGGACCGTTCCAAAGGATCGTTTTGGATTCGAGTATTACTTTGCGGAATTTCTCGATCGACCGGGGGCCTATGTCCATACCCATCCAGTCGTCGGGTATCTCCATATTGCTGCATACTTGGGTGGCTGCATCGTTGTCGAACCTGTCGGCTACTTTCGTATCCACGGAGAGTATCAGATTGACGCCCTTTTCGGCTGCTTTCTTCACGATGTCGCGAGCCAAATCCAGCTTGTCGTCTTCCACGATGGAGAGGCCTATCCGACCGCCTGCCGCTTTGGTGAAAGTATAGGTCATTCCGCCGGTCAGGATCAGGTTGTCCACTTTGTTGAGCAGGTTCTCGATGATTTCTATCTTGGTCGATACCTTGGAGCCTCCCATGATGGCGGTGAACGGCCGCTTGATGTCGTGCAGCACTCTTTCTACGGCTTTTACTTCTTTCTCCATCAGATAGCCGAACATTTTGTGGTCTCGGTCGAAGTAGTCAGCGATCAGTGCCGTGGAAGCATGTGCCCGATGGGCTGTGCCGAAAGCATCGTTCACGTAGCAGTCGGCCATGGAAGCCAGCTTTTGCGTAAACTCTTTCTGAGCAGCCTTGACGGCTTTCTTCGCTGCGGCTTTTTCTTCGTCCGAAGCATCGTCGGAGAGTCCGCGCGGCTTACCTTCCTCCTCGGCATAGAAGCGGAGGTTTTCGAGCAGCAGCACTTGGCCGGCTTTGAGCTTGGCCGCTTTGTCCATGGCATCGGCTCCGATGCAGTCATCGGCAAAGAAGACATCCACGCCGAGCAGTTCGGATACGTGTGGCAGGATATGCCGGAGGGAGAACTCCGGTGCTACGCCTTTGGGGCGTCCCAGATGAGAGCCGATGATGGTCATACCGCCGTCGGCTATGATCTTGCGGAGAGTGGGGAGGGCTGCGCGGATGCGGGTGTCGTCGGTGATCTTAAAGTTGTCATCGAGGGGAACGTTGAAATCGACGCGCACGAAGGCTTTCTTGCCGGCGAAATTGAATTGTTCTATCGTCATTGTATTGAATGTTTTTGCCCCTGACGGGAGAGGTTCGTTTATTGTGTGGACAAACATACGAAGTTTATATAGAAGAGTAGTTGCTTTGCCCCTTTAATCCGCCCTCGGAATCCCATCGTTTCGGTATCGATCCCGGACGGAAACGGCGTTATTGGTTCCTGAAGAATTTATATATCTTTGCTCGGTCTCGAGGGTCACCCGATTCCGTCTTACGAGACGGGTTTTTTGTAGTTGTCGGGGGCGATTGGACGAGACTTGCAACAGAGAAAACAGAACCAACTTAATTATTCAGGTAATGAGCAAATTAGATTTGACAAAGTATGGCATTCTCAATGCCACTGAGATTATCCACAACCCATCTTACGAGTTCCTTTTTGAAGAAGAGACCAAAGCCGGTCTCGAAGGCTTTGAGAAAGGACAGCTTACCGAACTGGGAGCAGTCAATGTGATGACCGGTGTCTATACGGGTCGTTCGCCCAAGGATAAGTTCTTCGTCATGGACGATACAACCAAAAACACCATCTGGTGGACGTCGGACGAATACAAGAACGACAACAAACCGGTGACTCCGGAGGCGTGGAAGAGTATCAAAAAGCTGGCCGTGGAGCAGCTCTCCGGCAAGCGTCTTTTCGTCGTGGACACGTTCTGCGGCGCCAACGAAAGCTCTCGGTTGAAAATCCGCTTTATCATGGAGGTGGCCTGGCAGGCCCACTTCGTCAAGAATATGTTTATCCGCCCCACGGAAGAGGAGCTGGCCAACTACGGCGAGCCCGACTTCGTGGTGATGACTGCTTCCAAAGCGAAGGTGGAAAACTACAAAGAGCTGGGACTGAACTCCGAGACGGCCGTCGTATTCAACCTGACCGAGAAGGTGCAGGTGATCCTGAACACATGGTACGGCGGTGAGATGAAGAAAGGTATGTTCTCCTACATGAACTACCTGCTCCCTCTGCGCGGTATGGCTTCGATGCACTGCTCCGCCAATACGAGCATGGACGAGAAGGAGACGGCTATCTTCTTCGGTCTGTCCGGTACGGGCAAGACCACGCTCAGTACGGATCCGAAGCGCAAGCTGATCGGCGATGACGAGCACGGCTGGGACAAGGACGGTATCTTCAACTTCGAAGGCGGATGCTACGCCAAGGTGATCAACCTGAGCCGCGAGAACGAACCGGACATCTACAATGCCATCCGCCGCAATGCGCTGCTGGAGAACGTGACCGTGGATGCTGCCGGTAAGATCGACTTCGGTGACAAATCCGTGACGGAGAATACTCGCGTCTCTTATCCGATCTACCACATCGAGAACATCGTGAAGCCCGTGTCCAAAGCCGGCCATGCCAAGAAGGTGATCTTCCTCTCTGCCGATGCTTTCGGCGTATTGCCTCCCGTTTCCATCCTGACTCCGGAGCAGACCAAGTACTACTTCCTCTCGGGCTTTACCGCCAAGCTGGCCGGTACCGAGCGTGGCATCACGGAGCCTACGCCTACGTTCTCCGCTTGCTTCGGAGCGGCTTTCCTCTCGCTTCATCCTACGAAGTATGCCGAGGAGCTGGTGAAGAAAATGGAGATGGTGGGAGCTACGGCTTACCTCGTCAATACGGGTTGGAACGGTACGGGCAAGCGCATCTCCATCAAGGATACGCGCGGTATCATCGATGCCATCCTCGACGGCTCCATCGACAAGGCTCCGACCAAGGCTATTCCTTTCTTCGACTTCAAGGTGCCGACGGCTCTGCCCGGTGTGGATCCGAATATCCTCGATCCGCGCGACACCTATGCCGATGCCGCCGAGTGGACGAAGAAGGCGAAGGATCTGGCCGAACGTTTCATCAAAAACTTCGTCAAGTTCACGGGCAATGATGCCGGCAAGGCTCTCGTAGCAGCAGGGCCGAAGCTCTAAGAACGGAGAAAAAGTGCTCGCGGCTTTCTGAGAGGGAAGCCGAAAGAGAGAGATAAAAAAGAAAGAGGGGGCTGTGTCATCTGCGACACAGCCCCCTCTCTTTGGATGCAGGCAGAGAGGGAGGTTTGGTTTTGGCGCATTCCTCCCTGCCGTGCTAACGGCTACAGACCGCCGCTTTGCGAACCCTGCTCGCCGCTACTGCTGCCACCGGTATCGGATCTGCCACTCGGTGAGGACGGTTGGGAGGAGATTTGGGGCAATTCGTCCGATTCGCCGGCTGTGGAGGTCGAATATCCGGTCGAAAGCTCTGTTGGCTTCGTCCATCTTGTCTACCCAAGTGGAGATAGCCAGTTTCGTTACGTCCGCTTTGTACTTATCGCTTCGGAGTTCTTCGGCGAGTTTGTACATCAGCTCGGTCTCGTTGCGGTAGTTCTTTTTGTCGAGTCTTTTGTATGCACGCAATAGAATTTCGAGTCATTGGGTAGCTTCGCCCCTGCGGCTTCGGGGCGGAAAGTTTCGCCCCGGATACAACCTGTCAGGTTGCGGAAGGCCTCGTCGCGGACGGCATCGAATGCAGCCACTTTGGCTGAGTGTTCGCTGGCGATGATTTGTGCCGGACCGGCTTTGAAAATCTTTAGCACTCTGTCCAACTCATCCGGTGTCGGTGTGAGTTCGCTTGCACCGATGGTGCGGGCATCTTTGACTTCGTCAATCATGAAATTCAGCAACTCGGCTTGCTGAAATCGTCCGATTCCTACTTGTTCGATCATGTAAGTTTTGACCTATAGACCGGATTTGGGCGATTTTCGGTTCGAGTTTTGGCTTGTGCGATTGATAACCTCTGTTTTTTGCCTGCGTCCTCCCCTTTGTATCCTCTTCCTTTCTCAGCCGATTGCCGTTTTTTTCGGTCAAAAAAACTTTTTTCGCGAGGAAAAAACATCTTCTCATTTTTTTTCTTTTGCGCTCCTTTTGGGTCTCTCTTACGCGCGCGAACATATTAATATATGCTCCCTTTTGTCTTCTTTCTTGGGAGGGAGTCCTTTTCTTCGGGGGCTGTTTTTTTTGTCGAACCGGTTGAAAAAAGAATTTGAAAGATTTGTCTGTAAAGAAAAAAGGCGTACTTTTGTGACCGCAAAAGCGATTCCTGCCCGATTGATAGAGGAATTGTTCCGCCGAGCGCGTCGGGATTCTTTTTTGGGGGGGATCAGGCGACGAGCTTTTTCATGAGCGTCAGCCCTGAAAAAAGAGCCGATTGATTTTGCCGATTCGGAAAAAGGTTTTACTTTTGCACCCACTGTCCGCCACATGAAGGGTTTCGATCCGGAGATTGGGGGAGGGCAGTCGGAGCGCGATCATTGACATTGTTCATACGAAGAACAAAAGTGTAGTACAAGAAGGAGAGAGAAGGGCTTCGCCATTTCTTGCAGGATTTCTGCCCCCTCGCAGAGAGAGGAGGGCGGATTTACCGGCTGTTATTGACGAAACCGTCTCTCGACGAGGACATATACTCTGTCAAAGAGAAAAACGAAAAGACCGAGAGAGAAAAAGAAACCGAGGTGTACTACCTGATAAATCGAATTATCCAAAGGGTAATAATCGGCGTCTGAGCGATAATAACAGAAGCAAACAAACACACAAATATGACAGTGGAGAGTTTGATCCTGGCTCAGGATGAACGCTAGCGATAGGCTTAACACATGCAAGTCGAGGGGCAGCATGATCTTAGCTTGCTAAGGTTGATGGCGACCGGCGCACGGGTGCGTAACGCGTATGCAACTTGCCTTACAGAGGGGGATAACCCGTTGAAAGACGGACTAAAACCGCATACACTTGTATTATTGCATGATATTACAAGGAAATATTTATAGCTGTAAGATAGGCATGCGTCCCATTAGCTAGTTGGTGAGGTAACGGCTCACCAAGGCGACGATGGGTAGGGGAACTGAGAGGTTTATCCCCCACACTGGTACTGAGACACGGACCAGACTCCTACGGGAGGCAGCAGTGAGGAATATTGGTCAATGGGCGAGAGCCTGAACCAGCCAAGTCGCGTGAAGGAAGACTGTCCTAAGGATTGTAAACTTCTTTTATACGGGAATAACGGGCGATACGAGTATTGCATTGAATGTACCGTAAGAATAAGCATCGGCTAACTCCGTGCCAGCAGCCGCGGTAATACGGAGGATGCGAGCGTTATCCGGATTTATTGGGTTTAAAGGGTGCGTAGGTTGTTCGGTAAGTCAGCGGTGAAACCTGAGCGCTCAACGTTCAGCCTGCCGTTGAAACTGCCGGGCTTGAGTTCAGCGGCGGCAGGCGGAATTCGTGGTGTAGCGGTGAAATGCATAGATATCACGAGGAACTCCGATTGCGAAGGCAGCTTGCCATACTGCGACTGACACTGAAGCACGAAGGCGTGGGTATCAAACAGGATTAGATACCCTGGTAGTCCACGCAGTAAACGATGATTACTAGGAGTTTGCGATATACCGTCAAGCTTCCACAGCGAAAGCGTTAAGTAATCCACCTGGGGAGTACGCCGGCAACGGTGAAACTCAAAGGAATTGACGGGGGCCCGCACAAGCGGAGGAACATGTGGTTTAATTCGATGATACGCGAGGAACCTTACCCGGGATTGAAATGTAGATGACTGATGGTGAAAACCGTCTTCCCTTCGGGGCTTCTATGTAGGTGCTGCATGGTTGTCGTCAGCTCGTGCCGTGAGGTGTCGGCTTAAGTGCCATAACGAGCGCAACCCACATCGGTAGTTGCTAACAGTTTTCGCTGAGGACTCTACCGAGACTGCCGTCGTAAGGCGTGAGGAAGGTGTGGATGACGTCAAATCAGCACGGCCCTTACATCCGGGGCGACACACGTGTTACAATGGGAGGGACAAAGGGCAGCTACCGGGCGACCGGATGCGAATCTCTAAACCCTTCCCCAGTTCGGATCGGAGTCTGCAACTCGACTCCGTGAAGCTGGATTCGCTAGTAATCGCGCATCAGCCATGGCGCGGTGAATACGTTCCCGGGCCTTGTACACACCGCCCGTCAAGCCATGGGAGTCGGGGGTACCTGAAGGGCGTAACCGCAAGGGGCGCACTAGGGTAATACCGGTGACTGGGGCTAAGTCGTAACAAGGTAGCCGTACCGGAAGGTGCGGCTGGAACACCTCCTTTCTGGAGTTCGGACCGATTGACATAAACGGTTGCCCGAAAAATTAAGGA
>PVMJ01000242.1_pt1 | contig 21220 bp, 23 predicted proteins | sample 1853361 | NCBI WGS metagenome assembly PVMJ01 (sample SAMN08533506, study PRJNA380276) | Synthetic metagenome, whole genome shotgun sequencing project. | isolation source: mock microbial community containing genomic DNA from 20 ATCC strains | collected 2017 | reverse complement strand
TGCTTTGGAAAATCCGAAATGGTTGCCGGGGCGGCGATCCCCTATCATTATTATTTTTTTGTCTATATAATTTCAAAGGGATAAGCGGATTTTATGAATCCTGCCCGATTTTGGCAATACCGGTTCGCGGATAAACTGGCTTAAATCAAATTATCGGTTAAAATGGCCGTCTGAAATTTGTTTGATGAAAACGAGAAAACCATGTCCCAACAATACGTCTATTCTATGCTGCGCGTGAGCAAGGTTGTGCCGCCGCAGAAAACCATCATTAAAGATATTTCCCTTTCTTTCTTCCCCGGCGCGAAAATCGGCCTGCTCGGTTTGAACGGCGCGGGCAAGTCCACCGTGCTGCGGATTATGGCGGGCGTGGATAAGGAATTTGAGGGCGAAGCCGTGCCGATGGGCGGCATCAAAATCGGCTACCTGCCGCAAGAGCCTGAGCTTGATCCGGAAAAAACCGTGCGCGAGGAAGTGGAAAGCGGTTTGGGCGAAGTGGCTGCCGCGCAGAAACGTTTGGAAGAAGTGTATGCCGAGTACGCCAATCCTGATGCGGATTTTGACGCGTTGGCAGAAGAGCAGGGCCGCTTGGAAGCGATTATTGCGGCAGGTTCGTCCACGGGCGGCGGTGCGGAACACGAATTGGAAATCGCCGCCGACGCGCTGCGCCTGCCGGAATGGGATGCCAAAATCGATAATTTGTCCGGCGGTGAAAAACGCCGCGTTGCCTTGTGCAAACTCTTGTTGAGCAAGCCCGATATGCTTTTGCTGGACGAGCCGACCAACCACTTGGATGCGGAATCGGTCGAGTGGCTGGAGCAATTTCTCGTGCGCTTCCCCGGCACAGTCGTTGCGGTAACGCACGACCGCTACTTCCTCGACAACGCCGCCGAATGGATTTTGGAACTCGACCGCGGCCATGGTATTCCGTGGAAAGGCAATTACTCGTCTTGGCTGGAGCAGAAAGAAAAACGCTTGGAAAACGAGGCAAAATCCGAAGCCGCGCGCGTGAAGGCGATGAAGCAGGAATTGGAATGGGTGCGCCAAAATGCCAAAGGCCGCCAAGCCAAGTCCAAAGCGCGTTTGGCTCGTTTTGAAGAAATGAGCAACTACGAATACCAAAAACGCAATGAAACGCAGGAAATCTTTATTCCCGTTGCCGAGCGTTTGGGTAACGAAGTGATTGAATTTGTAAATGTTTCCAAATCGTTCGGCGATAAAGTGCTGATTGACGATTTGAGCTTCAAAGTGCCTGCGGGCGCGATTGTCGGCATCATCGGCCCGAACGGCGCGGGTAAATCTACGCTGTTCAAAATGATTTCGGGCAAAGAGCAGCCTGATTCCGGCGAGGTGAAAATCGGACAAACCGTGAAAATGAGCTTGATTGACCAAAGCCGCGAAGGTTTGCAAAACGACAAAACCGTGTTCGACAACATTGCCGAAGGCCGCGACATTTTGCAGGTTGGTCAGTTTGAAATTCCCGCCCGCCAATATTTGGGGCGTTTCAACTTCAAAGGCAGCGACCAAAGCAAAATTGCAGGTCAATTGTCTGGCGGCGAACGCGGTCGTCTGCACTTGGCAAAAACCTTGTTGAGCGGCGGCAATGTATTGCTGCTGGATGAACCGTCTAACGACCTTGACGTGGAAACCCTGCGCGCGTTGGAAGACGCATTGTTGGAATTTGCCGGCAGCGTGATGGTGATTTCGCACGACCGTTGGTTCCTCGACCGCATCGCCACGCATATCTTGGCGTGTGAAGGCGACTCTAAATGGGTGTTCTTCGACGGCAACTATCAGGAATACGAAGCCGACAAGAAACGCCGTTTGGGCGAAGAAGGCGCGAAACCGAAACGCATCAAATACAAACCGGTAACGCGTTAACCTCCGAAACAATGCCGTCTGAAAGGCTTTCAGGCGGCATTTTTACAAGGCAGCACCGTTTAAAACAGCATTGCAATCCTCAAGACAATCAAAGTCATCACCGCAGCCGCCATATCGTCCGCCATAATGCCCAAACCGCCGTGCAGATTCTTGTCAAACCAACCGACGGGAGACGGTTTGAGCGCGTCAAACAGACGGAATAGGACAAATGCCGCCAGCCACCACGTCCACCTGAACGGCACAAACGCCAGCACAAACAGCATGGCGACAATCTCGTCCCAAACAATCCCACCGTGGTCGCTGACACCCGTTTCACGTTCCGCATAAGCGCAAATGCGTATGCCCCACATAAACAGCACGATACACAAAAAAGCCAGCAGTAGCCCGTCTATGCCGAGCAAAATCAGCACAAACGCCAAAGGCAGTGCCGCCAAAGTGCCGAATGTGCCCGGCGCGAACGGAGCCAGCCCGCTGCCGAAACCGAAAGCCAAAAAACACAACGGCCGTTTCAACAGCCACGCAAAGTCAGGTTTAAAATCAGCCAAAATGATCGAATCCTAAAGAATGTAGTTCCAATTCCCTGCCGTCGGCATCTAAAACCTTCAGACGGCATCCTCCGTTGATTTTGCCGATGCGCGTTACCGGCACGCCGCACCGTTCCGCCGCATCAAATACGCGGCTGCGGCAACTTTCCGGCGCGGTAAACACCAGCTCGTAATCGTCGCCGCCCGCCAAAGTATAAGACAGCCATTGCGCTCGGGGCAAAATATCTTTCAATACGGATAAAGACGGCAGCGAATCGGCCCAAATTTCCGCACCCTTGCCAGAAGCGGTCAGGATATGCCCCAAATCTTGCGCGAGGCCGTCTGAAACATCCTGCGCCGCCCTGGCAAACGGCAACAGCGCAAGCCCCAGCCCAACCCTTGGTTCAGGATGGAGCAGCTTTTGTTCGCATTCGGCAAACACTTCATCTGGCAACACACACCGTTTCAGACGGCAGTTCAAAGCCGCCGCCGCCATACCGATACGCCCCGACACCCAAATATCGTCGCCCGCAACCGCCGCATCACGCCGCAACGCCCTACCCTTCGGCAATTCGCCGATAATGGTTACATTGAACGCCATATCGCCCTTGGTCGTATCGCCGCCGATTAACGTTACGCCAAACTTTTTTGCCAAACCGAAAAAGCTGCCGCAAAACCGTTTCAGCCATACCTCATCCAATTCGGGCAAAGCCGCGCTCAGCAACACCCAACGCGGTATCGCACCCATCGCCGCCATATCTGAAATATTGACGGCCAAAACCTTCCAAGCCAAGTCTTCAGGTTTGACATCTGCAAAAAAATGCCTGTCCTTCAAAAGCATATCCGCACTGAAACACAAATCGAAGCCTTCACGCGGGCGGACAATCGCCGCATCGTCGCCTATGCCCAATACGACATCATTATCCGTGCCTGTTTGCAAATACCGTTTGATGAAGTCAAATTCTTTCATATCCCAAAATATCCGGCGGGCGAATCCAATTTAAATCATAGCAAGGCAGCAAAGGCCGTACAAACAATAAAGCGGCTCATTCAGTGTTTCAGCGTATTTCACTTTTAGCTTTGGCCATACCGTACCCGTATGCACCGACCACCCTGTTTCAACACACAAACGGCATATCAAAGCACCGCACTGCACGCCGCCCCGAATGCAAAGCGGCAACTTCCGCCACCGATTAGGCTCAATCGCTGCAACTGACGGGGTTTCAACCGAAAAGGGCTGATGATAAAACCATATCCGGCATACAGTGCCGCACACATCTGGCACGATTCCATCCATTTCCCAATGAGGGGGAAAGGCGTGAATTTGTATGAATTATCCCTTTCAGGGCTTGATACAGAAAGGATTCCCTTTCTATGGGCAAACCCACATCCTACCGCCTTAAAATCAGAGTTTCAACCGATATAGTGGATTAAATTTAAACCAGTACAGCGTTGCCTCACCTTAGCTCAAAGAGAACGATTCTCTAAGGTGCTGAAGCACCAAGTGAATCGGTTCCGTACTATTTGTACTGTCTGCGGCTTCGTCGCCTTGTCCTGATTTTTGTTAATCCACTATAAAGCGCGGCAATGGGACACAAACCTGAATCTGAATCTGAATCTGAATCTGAATCTGAATCCGAATCCGAACCTGCACCCCGATTCTGACGATAGCCGTTTCAGAAAACCACCCAAAAAAACAAACCCCGCAAAAGCGGGGGTTTGTTTCACATCATCGATGCCGACCGACGTTTCACGAATATTGCAACAGTACCTGGTACAAAATCCACTAACCTCATGCATCGGCAAGATATTGCCTAGCCTTAGTGTTGGTGATGATTGTGTGCCGGCACAACCTGACGGGTTACGATGCTGCGGATTTTCACATCCACACGGCGGTCAGGTTCGATACATGCAATCAGAGCCTCACGTTTTTTGGCTTTAGAGACTTTCGCACCCAGTTTGGCAACTTCGGCTTCACAAACTTGAGTCATTTGCGCTTGAGATTCGCCCAAGCCGACAGCAGAAATTCTAGAAACAGGTACGCCGTTGCTGACCAGGTTGTTTGCCACTACGTATGCGCGGCGTTCGGACAGGGCCTGATTGTATTTGTCAGAACCCATAAAGTCGGTATGGCCTTCGACGCGGACAGATTGGACATTGGTTCGACTCAGGCGTTGCGCCAATACTTTCAGGTTGTCTTGAGCTTCGGCGCGCAATGAATCCTTATCGAAACCGAACAGGGTTTTGGCAGACAGGGAAATGGTTTCATCAACATATTGCGGAGCCTGCTCCACAACGACGACAGGCGCGGGTGCGGGTTCGGGTTCTGGCTCGGGTTCGGGGGCAGCAACCGCATCGCCGCATTCTACGCGACCTTGGCTTGCTTTATCAAAGTAGGCGTTTTTCCAGCATTCGCCATAGTTGTTGCGTACGATTTCGTTCGACTGGCCGCTTACGGTGTAACCCTGAACGGACGCCTCGCCCGCAACAGCAGTGCCGGAAGCGAGCAATGCAACGAATAATGCGCTTAATTTCAGCTGTTTGGTCATTTTATTCCCTCATTAAATTTGTACAGCAGATACAGAAGCAACTGCTGAATTGCCAACATACAGGCCGCTGTAGAAACATGGCGGCAAATCGGATATTTCAGTCTCCACTATAAAGAAGCAGGGGGCGGACTGTCAATACTCAACGCCTGAAAACAACCGTAAAACAGCCTGTTTCCTGATAGTCTATCATGCCGAAAAATCAATTCCGTGTCATTACTTTAGGGGGATTTTTTCCATATCGCACGATTGCCGTTGCACAAAAACAACAAACACAACGGCAAAGCCCCATACCGTACCGGCAAGAAAATATGATAAATTATAAACAATGTTCAGCCACCCGACACAGACCCACACCGACCCGCCATGAAATTACAACAATTGAAATACGCCTTAGAAGTTTACCAGCACAACCTGAACGTTTCCGAAGCGGCCGAAGCCTTGTTTACTTCGCAACCCGGCATCTCCAAACAAATCAAATTGCTGGAAGAAGAAATCGGCATTCAGATTTTTATCCGCAGCGGCAAGCGCGTGGTTTCGGTCTCGCAGCCGGGCAAGGTGGTTTTGGATATTGCGGAACGTATTTTGCGCGATGTTCAGAACATTAAAAATATCGGCAGCGAGTTTACCGGACAGGACAGCGGTTCGCTGACGGTTGCCACGACGCATACTCAGGCACGCTATGCCCTACCCTTGATTGTTGCCGATTTTGTGAAACGCTATCCGAAAGTCAACCTGACCATCAAACAGGGGAGCCCTGCCGCCATCGCACGTATGGTTACCTCAGGCGAGGCGGACTTGGCGATTGTTACGGAACGGATAGACGACCATCCCGAACTGGGAAAACTTCCCTGCTATGACTGGACTCATGCGGTTATCGTACCGAACGACCACCCCTTGCTCGAATGCAGAAACCCCCTCCGTATTGAAGATTTGGCGAGGTTTCCGCTGATTACTTATGAATTTGCATTCAATGCGGGCAGCAGCATCGCGCGGGCATTTTCCAAAGCCCGTTTGGAACAACCCGATGTCGCATTGGCTGCGGCAGATACGGACGTATTGAAGACTTATGTGCGCTTGGGTTTGGGCGTGGGACTGATGGCGAAAATGGCGTACAACCCGGATACGGACGGCGATTTGCAGCTTGTGGATGCGGCACACCTGTTCGAGCCGTCGCCGACGTGGATTGCTTTGCGCAGCGATACTTATTTGCGCGGATATGCCTACGACTTTATCCAAGCGTTCGCGCCGCACCTGACACGCGAGAAGGTGGATAGGATTCTGTACACGCCCATCAGCGAGGATTTTTCGATTTAGGCGGCTGCCGGTTTTCAGACGGCACTTTGCGGCAGATACAACAAACAGGACAGATGTTTTCGTCTGCCCTGTGTTTATTGAGAATGCTGTCTGAAATGTTCGTACGGGTTAATCAAATGGCGTGCGAGCAGCCGGACACCATTTTTTTCAACACCTGCAGATTGAGGATTTTGATGTGCTTATGCTCGACGGAAATCAATCCTTCCTGATGAAATTTAGATAATGTGCGGCTGACGGTTTCAAGTTTCAGCCCGAGATAACTGCCGATTTCTTCGCGGGACATTCTTAAGATGAAGTCGTTGGCAGCAAAACCTCGGGAATAAAGGCGTTGGGAAAGGTTCAGCAGGAAGGCGGCAATCCGCTCTTCGGCGCGCATATTGCCCAACAGCAGCATAACACCTTGGTCGCGCACGATTTCACGGCTCATCATGCGGAAGAAGTGCGTACGCAGGCTGGGGATGTTTTGCCCCAGTTCTTCGATGTGGGTAAACGGCAGTTCGCACACTTCGCTGTCTTCCAAGGCGACCGCGTCGCAACTGTGCACATGGGAACAGATGCCGTCCATGCCGATGAGTTCGCCCGACATAAAGAAACCCGTTACCTGATCGCGGCCGTCCTGACTGGCGACGGTTGTTTTGAAGAAGCCCGAACGGATGGCAAAGAGCGAGGTAAAGGCTTCGCCGACACAGAACAGGTATTCGCCCTTTTTCAGGCGGCGGCTTTGACGGATGACGGCATCGAGTTGGCTGAGCTCGTTGGGCAGCAGCCCGACAGGCAGGCAGAGTTCCCGCAAAGAACAGGAAGAACACAGCGTTTTCATCTGATGTGTAGTATTATGCGAAGCCATACCGTACCTTTTTGTGCGCTTTGCCCCATCATGATTATAGTGGATTAAATTTAAACCAGTACGGCGTTGCCTCGCCTTGTCCTTATTTAAATTTAATCCACTATATGTGCTTATTGACACATATCAAGACAGGTTTATCATACTGTGGCATTCTACCAAACTATCCAAAATTTGACTAACATCATAAAACCGCACACACACACCATGAAAATCATTCAGATACAGAACAATCACAATGTAAACGATGACCGCCCCGAGTTTGACCGCGCGCTGATTGCCAGCCTGCCCGCCAGCGGCCCGCGCTACACTTCCTACCCTACCGCCGACCGTTTCCATGACGGTTTCCGCGAAGGCGAATATATCAAAGCTTTACATTTGCGCGGTATGGGCGCGTTAAACAAACCGCTTTCCCTTTACATTCACATTCCGTTCTGCAACACCATCTGCTACTACTGCGGCTGCAACAAAATCATCACCAAAGACAAAAGCCGCGCCGATGCCTACATCGAATATCTTGAAAAAGAAATGGAACTGCTCGCTCCACATCTGAACGGACGGCACCAGCTTGCCCAACTGCACTTCGGCGGCGGCACGCCGACCTTTTTGAGCGACGAACAGATCGAACGTGTCTTCCGCATGATACGCAAACATTTCGAGTTAATCCCCACCGGCGAATACTCCATCGAAATCGACCCGCGCAAAGTCAGCCGCGACACCGTCCTCATGCTCGGCAGACTCGGCTTCAACCGCATGAGCATCGGCATTCAGGATTTCGACCCCAAAGTGCAGGCGGCGGTCAACCGCATCCAAAGTTACGAAGAAACCAAAGAAGTCATCGATGCGGCGCGCGAAGCGGGGTTCAAATCCGTCAGCGTCGATTTGATTTACGGCCTGCCGCACCAGACTTCGGAAAGCATCAAAACCACCATCGATACCGTTTTGTCGCTCGATCCCGACCGCCTCGCCCTTTATCACTACGCCCACCTGCCGCACGTGTTCAAACCGCAACGCCGCATCGATACCGCCGCCGTTCCCGACAGCGAAGAGAAGCTCGATATGCTGCAATACTGCGTCCAAACCCTAACCGAACGCGGCTACGTCTTCATCGGCATGGATCATTTCGCCAAACCTGACGACGAACTCTCCATCGCCCTCAAAGAAGGCTTCCTCCAGCGCAACTTCCAAGGCTATTCGACCTACGCGGATTGCGATTTGGTCGCCATCGGCGTGTCGTCCATCGGCAAAATCGGCAGCACCTATTCCCAAAACGAACGCGACATCGATGCCTACTATGCCGCCATCGACGAAGGCAGACTGCCCATCATGCGCGGCTACCAGCTCAATCAGGACGACATCCTGCGCCGCAACATCATTCAGGATTTGATGTGCCGTTTCGCGCTCGACTATCGGATTTACGAAAGTATGTTCGGCATCCCGTTCGACCGCTACTTCAAAGACGAACTGGCGGATTTGGAAAAACTCGCCGGTTTGGGATTGGTGCGCCTGAACAGCCACGGGCTGACCGTTACCCCGAAAGGACGCTTCCTCATCCGCAACATCGCCATGGTCTTCGATTACCACCTGCGCCATAAAGAAACCAAGGCGAAATATTCGCAAACAGTGTGATTGTGGCTAACGTACAAATGCCGTCTGAAAGGCTTTTTCAGACGGCATTTTGCTGCCGGCAGGATAAGTGTTTTCAAGAACAGGCGGCGGCATATCATAACGTTCCGCACCTTTGTGTCCGACCGTTCCGAAACCAAGATATAGTGGATTAACAAAAACCAGTACAGCGTTGCCTCGCCTTGCCGTACTAGCTGTACTGTCTGCGGCTTCGTCGCCTTGTCCTGATTTTTGTTAATCACTATACCAAACGGCATATCCCGACAGAACAGATTGTGCATAAGGCACAAGCCCGCACATTCCATCAACAAAATGCCGTCTGAACACGGGTTCAGACGGCATCAGTATTTTACAATCAGAATACTGCCTGTAAAACCAAGTAGCAGACAACCGACAATACGGCGGCGGCAGGCAGGGTAATGACCCACGCCAAACCGATGGGCTTCATCAGTTTCCAGTTGGCATTGCGGTTGACCAGACCGATACCGAGTACCGCGCCGACCAAGATATGCGTACTGGACACGGGCAGCCCCATCAGCGACGCGCCCATCACGACGGAGGCGGCGGACAGTTCGGCGGTAAAACCCGAAGCAGGATGCATTTCCGCCAAACTCGTACCGACGGTTTTAATCACCTCTTTACCGACAAACCACAAACCGACAATCAGCGCGATGCCGAAAGTCAGCATCGCAATCGGGGGGACGACATTTTGCGCGGCAACGCTGTTGGTACGCAAAACATCCATAATCGCGGCAAACGGACCGATGGCGTTGGCGATATCGTTCGCACCGTGGCTGAATGCGAAGCCGCAGGCGGTAAAGACCTGCATCCATGAAAACATCTGAAAGGTCGATTTGCCCAAGTCTTTACGCTTGAGGCTTTTGGCAAAAACAAACGTCCCCATCCACACCGCCGCGCCTATCATAAAGATGGTCAGGAAGCTGTTGACGTTGCTCATCCCCAAATGCAGGTTTTTCAAGCCCTTGAAAATCAGCATAGCGGAAATCATCATCGCGCCGAACGAAGCGATAAAGGGAATCCAAGAATGCAGTGCCTTGTAGGAATCGACATTGTTTTTACGGTTGTCGAACGCATAAAGACCGCGGTAATACTCCGATTGCAGCTCTTGCGGATCGAATTCGGGTTCGTCGTAAATTTGCGCGTCGTGCGCCATTTTGGTGGCGTACTCGACTTTTTCGGCTTCGGACAAACCCTCGAAAAACAGGCGGTGCCGTTCTTTATAGGCCTTTTTTTCCTGCTTGATGCCCTTGAGCGTGCCTTCCGCCCAAGCGTTGTAATCTAAGACGTTTTTCTTGACGCGCGAAAACAGAAAATAGGACACCGCGCCGCCCAACACGGGCGACAATACCCAAGAAACACCAATACCGCCCAGCTTGCCCCAACGTATCAAATCGCCCGATGCGGCATCGTTCATTACCGCCATACATACCGCGCTGCCGACAATGCCGCCGATAATGGAATGGGTGGTAGATACCGGAAGCCCTTTTTTCGAGGCAAACAACAGCCACAACGCCGCCGCCAAAAGCGCGGACATCATAATAAACACAAACTGTATGGGTTCGAAATCAACACCCTTCAAATCGACGATGCCTTTGCGTATGGTATTGGTTACCTCGCCGCCCGCGATGACCGCGCCGCTGACCTCAAATACCGCCGCAATCAGCAAAGCCTGCGGGATGGTCAGCGTACCCGCACCGACGCTGGTGCCGAAAGAATTGGCAACATCGTTGCCGCCGATGTTGAACGCCATAAACACGCCGAACATCGTGGCAATAATGAATAAGGCGGCGTAATTGTAATGGGTATAACCCAAGCCCCAATAAATAAAATAGCCGACTGTACCTACCAGCATGGCGGCAAAGACGGCGTTGATGGTTTTAACATTTGCGCTCATTTGGATTTGAGCCATGGCAATCTTCCTTTAATGTGGTGGAAATCATGAGTGTTGCCGACACTGTACTGCTGCCTCCGGTCGAACTGCCGTTTCGGGATATGGCAGACGCATCCTTCCTAACCGCATCCGAATACCCCCAAACCTGACCGAATGCAAAACTGCTGCCGGAAACGGTTTGTATGACACTTCTACTACTGGATGTTGCGGGCGCATTATAATATTTTTCCATCCGTCTTGAAACATTTATTTACACTTTATTTACACTGCGGCGGCAAATCGGTATACGAGCGTCAATACACGTTAAAATGGCGTTTTGCACCAGTTTGGGAGTGATGATGGAAACACAGCTTTACATCGGCATCATGTCGGGAACCAGCATGGACGGGGCGGATGCCGTACTGATACGGATGGACGGCGGCAAATGGCTGGGCGCGGAAGGGCACGCCTTTACCCCCTACCCCGGCAGGTTACGCCGCCAATTGCTGGATTTGCAGGACACAGGCGCAGACGAACTGCACCGCAGCAGGATTTTGTCGCAAGAACTCAGCCGCCTATATGCGCAAACCGCCGCCGAACTGCTGTGCAGTCAAAACCTCGCACCGTCCGACATTACCGCCCTCGGCTGCCACGGGCAAACCGTCCGACACGCGCCGGAACACGGTTACAGCATACAGCTTGCCGATTTGCCGCTGCTGGCGGAACGGACGCGGATTTTTACCGTCGGCGACTTCCGCAGCCGCGACCTTGCGGCCGGCGGACAAGGCGCGCCACTCGTCCCCGCCTTTCACGAAGCCCTGTTCCGCGACAACAGGGAAACACGCGCGGTACTGAACATCGGCGGGATTGCCAACATCAGCGTACTCCCCCCCGACGCACCCGCCTTCGGCTTCGACACAGGGCCGGGCAATATGCTGATGGACGCGTGGACGCAGGCACACTGGCAGCTTCCTTACGACAAAAACGGTGCAAAGGCGGCACAAGGCAACATATTGCCGCAACTGCTCGACAGGCTGCTCGCCCACCCGTATTTCGCACAACCCCACCCTAAAAGCACGGGGCGCGAACTGTTTGCCCTAAATTGGCTCGAAACCTACCTTGACGGCGGCGAAAACCGATACGACGTATTGCGGACGCTTTCCCGTTTTACCGCGCAAACCGTTTGCGACGCCGTCTCACACGCAGCGGCAGATGCCCGTCAAATGTACATTTGCGGCGGCGGCATCCGCAATCCTGTTTTAATGGCGGATTTGGCAGAATGTTTCGGCACACGCGTTTCCCTGCACAGCACCGCCGACCTGAACCTCGATCCGCAATGGGTGGAAGCCGCCGCATTTGCGTGGTTGGCGGCGTGTTGGATTAATCGCATTCCCGGTAGTCCGCACAAAGCAACCGGCGCATCCAAACCGTGTATTCTGGGCGCGGGATATTATTATTGAGCGCAAATGCCGTCTGAAAGCCATTTCCGCCGCTCAGACGGCATTTTCGCCCCTTTTGTTTACAAACCCTTAAAATCCCTTTACACTCAAAATCCGTTCAACATCAAACAAACCCCGCTATGAAAACCCTGCTCCTCCTCATCCCCCTCGTCCTCACAGCCTGCGGCACACTGACCGGCATACCCGCCCACGGCGGCGGCAAACGCTTTGCCGTCGAACAAGAACTCGTCGCCGCATCGTCCCGCGCCGCCGTCAAAGAAATGGATTTGTCCGCCCTAAAAGGACGCAAAGCCGCCCTTTACGTCTCCGTTATGGGCGACCAAGGTTCGGGCAACATAAGCGGCGGACGCTACTCTATCGACGCACTGATACGCGGCGGCTACCACAACAACCCCGAAAGTGCCACCCAATACAGCTACCCCGCCTACGACACTACCGCCACCACCAAATCCGACGCGCTCTCCAGCGTAACCACTTCCACATCGCTTTTGAACGCCCCCGCCGCCGCCCTGACGAAAAACAGCGGACGCAAAGGCGAACGCTCCGCCGGACTGTCCGTCAACGGCACGGGCGACTACCGCAACGAAACCCTGCTCGCCAACCCCCGCGACGTTTCCTTCCTGACCAACCTCATCCAAACCGTCTTCTACCTGCGCGGCATCGAAGTCGTACCGCCCGAATACGCCGACACCGACGTATTCGTAACCGTCGACGTATTCGGCACCGTCCGCAGCCGTACCGAACTGCACCTCTACAACGCCGAAACCCTTAAAGCCCAAACCAAGCTCGAATATTTCGCCGTTGACCGCGACAGCCGGAAACTGCTGATTACCCCTAAAACCGCCGCCTACGAATCCCAATACCAAGAACAATACGCCCTTTGGACCGGCCCTTACAAAGTCAGCAAAACCGTCAAAGCCTCAGACCGCCTGATGGTCGATTTCTCCGACATTACCCCCTACGGCGACACAACCGCCCAAAACCGTCCCGACTTCAAACAAAACAACGGTAAAAAACCCGATGTCGGCAACGAAGTCATCCGCCGCCGCAAAGGAGGATAAACCGTGAAACCGCTGCGCAGACTGACAAACCTCCTTGCCGCCTGCGCCGTAGCGGCGGCCGCACTCATACAGCCCGCCCTCGCGGCGGACTTGGCGCAAGACCCGTTCATTACCGATAACGCCCAACGGCAGCACTACGAACCCGGCGGCAAATACCACCTCTTCGGCGACCCGCGCGGCAGCGTTTCCGACCGCACCGGCAAAATCAACGTCATCCAAGACTATACCCACCAGATGGGCAACCTGCTCATCCAACAGGCAAACATCAACGGCACAATCGGCTACCACACCCGCTTTTCCGGACACGGACACGAAGAACACGCCCCCTTCGACAACCACGCCGCCGACAGCGCGAGCGAAGAAAAAGGCAACGTTGACGAAGGCTTTACCGTATACCGGCTCAACTGGGAAGGACACGAACATCATCCCGCCGATGCCTACGACGGCCCGAAGGGCGGCAATTACCCCAAACCTACGGGCGCACGAGACGAATACACCTATCACGTCAACGGCACAGCCCGCAGTATCAAACTCAATCCGACCGACACCCGCAGCATCCGGCAACGCATATCCGACAATTACAGCAACCTCGGCAGCAATTTCTCCGACCGCGCCGATGAAGCCAACAGAAAAATGTTCGAGCACAATGCCAAGCTCGACCGCTGGGGCAACAGCATGGAGTTTATCAACGGCGTCGCCGCCGGCGCGCTCAACCCCTTTATCAGCGCGGGCGAAGCCTTGGGCATAGGCGACATACTGTACGGAACGCGCTATGCCATAGACAAAGCCGCAATGCGCAACATCGCCCCCTTGCCCGCCGAGGGCAAATTCGCCGTCATCGGCGGCTTGGGCAGCGTGGCGGGCTTTGAAAAGAATACGCGCGAAGCCGTTGACCGGTGGATACAGGAAAATCCCAATGCCGCCGAAACCGTCGAAGCCGTCTTCAACGTTGCCGCAGCAGCCAAAGTCGCGAAGTTGGCAAAGGCGGCAAAACCAGGGAAGGCTGCGGTTAGCGGGGATTTTGCTGATTCTTATAAAAAGAAATTGGCTTTGTCTGATAGTGCGAGACAGTTATATCAAAATGCAAAGTATAGAGAAGCTCTAGATATACATTATGAAGATTTAATTAGAAGAAAAACTGATGGTTCATCAAAATTTATTAACGGCAGAGAAATTGACGCTGTTACGAATGATGCTTTAATACAAGCCAAAAGAACAATTTCAGCAATAGATAAACCTAAAAATTTCTTAAATCAAAAAAATAGAAAGCAAATTAAAGCAACCATCGAAGCAGCAAACCAACAGGGAAAACGTGCAGAATTTTGGTTTAAATACGGTGTTCATTCACAAGTTAAGTCATATATTGAATCAAAAGGCGGCATTGTTAAAACAGGTTTAGGAGATTAAACATGGCATCATATGTTTCCATAAAAGGATGGATTGAATGCTCTGACGATGATATAAAAATCATCCAAGAAAACATTAATAATTTTTGGAATAATTGTCCCTTTAATATCGAAGAGAAAGAATCTGCAAAAATATATAAAAGCGGGTGGGTTTTCCCGACAAATAGTTTTAATTGGAGCAGCTATATTTTTTTTGGTGCATGCGTAAAATCTTATTTCATTATTTATTTTGAAAAATGTATTAAAACAATAATGGAATTGGATATTGAAATATCAGGTTTTTTTGAATTAGATTATTATGAAGATAATTATAAAGTAAATTGGAAAATAAATAATGGAAATTTGATACAAACGACTAATTAAATGGACAAATATAAGTTAGATTGGACACCCAAACCTAAAAACTGTCTGAAACTCAATTTGGTTTTCAGTAAGCGTAGGTTGGCTTAAAAACCCAACCACCAAAATGCCGTCTGAAGCGGTATTCAGCTTTCAGACGGCATTTTGATGAATGAAACAGGATATTGAGAACTAAGTTCTTTAAAAATCCTACACCTGCTCCTTCCACGGCAGCACCTTGGTCAAAACGGCAGACGGCTACAAAGCCATTGCCCGTATCCGAACCGGCGACCGCGTCTTCGCCAAGGACGAGGCAAGCGGAAAAACGGGATACAAACCCGTTACCGCCCGATACGGCAATCCGTATCAAGAAACCGTTTACATTGAAATTTCAGACGGCATCGGCAACAACCAAACCCTGATTTCCAATAAAATCCACCCGTTTTACAGTCAAGGAAAATGGATACAGGCAGGTCGTCTGAAAAAAGGCGACACCCTGCTTTCCGAAAGCGGTGCAAAACAGACGGTTCAAAACATTACCCTCAAACAGCAGCCGCTCAAAGCCTACAATCTGACCGTTGCCGACTGGCATACTTACTTCGTCAAGGGCAATCGGGCGGAAACGGAAGGGGTTTGGGTTCATAATGATTGTCCGCCAAGAAAAACACCATCTACCCCCATATATGGGAATGATTCAGAAGCATATGCAGCAGCAAAGGAATTGGGATATAGAAAAATAAAAGAAAGAACGAGAAATGATGCTGCTATTTTTAAAAAAGGAAAGAGTTATATATCACGCGATGTAGATTCACATAATGGAGGTGCTTGGAAAGAGGCATCTTCACCCGAAAAACTGAACAGAAAAGAAACAAGAAACGGTACATTTGATAAAAACCTAAATCGTATTGGAGATTAATTATTATGTGTATTATGTGTGAGTTAAAAAACTTCAGAAGAAATATTACTTGTTTTGAGGGGTATGACGAAAATTCATTTATTGGCAAATGGTATGATGACGGGGTGTGGGATGATGAAGAATATTGGAAATTGGAGAATGATTTAATTGAGGTTAGAAAAAAATATCCTTATCCGATGGATATACCAAGGGACATCGTGATTGGAATCGGTACCATTATTGATTTTTTAATGGTTCAAAATTGGAAACTTTTTGAAATTAAAGCTTCTACTTGGTTGCCTAAAAGTGTCAAAATTAATGAGCGTTATGAAAGGTTCAGGGTAATGCTCCGTTATATTTTTACTGATCTAGATGTAGAGGACTGGAAATTTTTTTACTTTCCAATACAACATAGTAAAGGTAGATTGAGACGAAAAGTTTAATTATATTGGAGATACATTATTATGTGTGAGTTCAAGGATATTATAAGAAACGTTCCTTATTTTGAGGGGTATGACGAAAATTCATTTATTGGCAAATGGTATGATGACGGGGTGTGGGATGATGAAGAATATTGGAAATTGGAGAATGATTTAATTGAGGTTAGAAAAAAATATCCTTATCCGATGGACATACCAAGATATGTTGTCATTGGAATCGGTACCATTATTGATTTCTTAATGGTTCCAAATTGGAAACTTTTTGAAATTAAAGCTTCCCCTTGGTTGCCTGATAGTGTGGGAATTCATGAACGTTATGAAAGATTCACAACGATGCTCCGTTATATTTTTACCGAGAAAGACATAGTCAACGTGCGATTTGATTATTACAACAAAAAATAGCAAAACCCGGCAATCAAAATGCCGTCTGAAGCGATATCCGGCTTTCAGACGGCATCGGCAACAGCCAAATCCTGATTTCCAACCGCATCCATCCGTTTTATTCGGACGGCAAATGGATTAAAGCGGAAGATTTGAAAGCGGGAAGCAGGCTGTTATCCGAAAGCGGCAGAACCCAAACCGTCCGCAAAACCGTTGTCAAACCAAAACCGCTCAAAGCCTACAATCTGACCGTTGCCGATTGGCATACTTACTTCGTCAAGGGTAATCAGGCGGAAACGGAAGGGGTTTGGGTTCATAATTCTTGTCCGCCTAAAAGAACAGGAAGCTCCAAGAATGAAAAACATGGAGATGGCGGTCGAAGTCAAATATCAGCGGAATCAAAAATTGCTGAATTAACAAATAAAATTATTCCCGGAATGTCCAAAAATGAACGCTTAAAGATTAAGCAAAAAATCAGAAATATTGCCAAAAATGCCAATCGAAAAACAAAAGGAGAAGAGCATGGTCGACGCGGTCGTTAAAACTCCCGAATTTTTACCTTTTACTTCTGTAGGAATATTCCGTTTTGGTGCGGATATAACACAGTACAAAAACATACTGGAAACTTTTATGTATGAACCTCCTGATGAGTTTAGAACAGAATATTATGAATCTCCCGACTCAAATTTACTCATTTCCGTCAAAAAAAAACAAAATTATTTCGATATTTTGTTATCAGGAGCTATATTTTATGGGCGTTAATATAATAGGTCTGAATTTTGAAGATTTTAAACAGCTTTTCCATTACCCTAAATCATACGGTGTTGATAAATATTATTTATCAAATGAATCTTATCCGACATATGTCTATGAGTTTGATGAAATAGGAGTACAAGCTTGGGAAGCAAAAGGGAAAATTGTTACTATCATTGCCGGGGGCAAAGACAATTATTCAACAGAACCTTACTACGATGAATAACATTACAGAAAAGAAACAAGAAACGGTACATTTGATAAAAACCTAAATCGTATTGGAGATTAATTATTATGTGTATTATGTGTGAGTTAAAAAACTTCAGAAGAAATATTACTTGTTTTGAGGGGTATGACGAAAATTCATTTATTGGCAAATGGTATGATGACGGGGTGTGGGATGATGAAGAATATTGGAAATTGGAGAATGATTTAATTGAGGTTAGAAAAAAATATCCTTATCCGATGGACATACCAAGATATGTTGTCATTGGAATCGGTACCATTATTGATTTCTTAATGGTTCCAAATTGGAAACTTTTTGAAATTAAAGCTTCCCCTTGGCTACCTGATAGCGTAGGAATTAATGAACGTTATGAAAGGCTTAAAACAATGCTCCGTTATATTTTTACCGAGAAAGACATAGTCAACGTGCAATTTGATTATTACAACAAAAAATAGCAAAACCCGGCAATCAAAGCTCGTCTGATATAATCGATATATTCTGTTAAACGAAAAATAAATATGTTTAAAAAATTCAAACCGGTACTGTTGTCATTTTTTGCACTTGTATTTGCCTTTTGGCTGGGAACGGGTATTGCCTATGAGATTAATCCGCGTTGGTTTTTGAGCGATACGGCAACTGAAGTACCTAAAAATCCGAATGCTTTTGTGGCGAAACTTGCCCGCCTGTTCCGAAATGCCGACAGGGCGGTTGTCATCGTGAAGGAATCGATAAGGACGGAGGAAAATCTTGCCGGAACTGTGGATGACGGTCCGTTGCAGTCGGAGAAGGATTATCTCGCGCTCGCTATCCGGCTCAGTCGTTTGAAAGAAAAGGCGAAATGGTTTCACGTAACGGAGCAGGAACATGGGAAAGAGGTTTGGCTGGATTACCATATCGGCGAGGGCGGTTTGGTTGCGGTTTCGCTTTCGCAACGCTCGCCGGAAGCATTTGTTAATGCCGAATATCTGTATCGGAACGATCGTCCGTTTTCTGTAAATGTGTACGGCGGAACGGTTCACGGGGAAAATTATGAAACGACAGGAGAATATCGGGTTGTTTGGCAACCAGACGGTTCGGTATTTGATGCGGCGGGGCGCGGGAAAATCGGGGAAGATGTTTATGAGCATTGCCTCGGGTGTTATCAGATGGCCCAGGTATATTTGGCGAAATACCGGGATGTCGCGAATGACGAGCAGAAGGTTTGGGACTTCCGCAAAGAGAGCAACCGAATTGCGTCGGACTCGCGCAATTCTGTGTTTTATCAGAATATGCGGGAATTGATGCCCCGAGGGATGAAGGCGAACAGTCTTGTGGTCGGCTATGATGCGGACGGTCTGCCGCAAAAAGTCTATTGGAGTTTCGACAATGGAAAAAAACGCCAGAGTTTCGAATATTATTTGAAAAACGGAAATCTTTTTATTGCACAATCTTCGACGGTAGCATTGAAAGCGGATGGCGTAACGGCGGATATGCAGACCTATCATGCGCAACAGACGTGGTATTTGGATGGCGGGCGGATTGTCCGCGAAGAGAAACAGGGAGACAGACTGCCTGATTTTCCTTTGAACTTGGAAAATTTGGAAAAAGAGGTGCGCCGTTATGCAGAGGCTGCGGCGAGACGTTCGGGCGGCAGGCGCGACCTTTCTCACTGAACGCAAATGCCGTCTGAAACCGGTTTTCAGACGGCATTGGAGAGTCAAACGCTTTTTGCAATGCCGTATATGCCGAATCCGATTCGCTACAAATTGAAAACCACAATCCAAAAAACGGAAATACACATTAAACGGGTCTTTTTACCGACCGTATCATCCCATAGGTTTTCCACCCCTTTTTTCATCCATAAATTCAAACCATTTAAGTTTGCATCCTTACCGACAATTGCAGCAGCATCATCCGCATAACGGTCACCCAAATTAGCCAAATAACGCCAACCGCCATAGGTATCGCCACGGGAAGCATAACCACGCAAGGTTTGGATTTGTTCTGGTGTTAAAACAACTTCACCCTCATTCATAATAAGATCCTTTAAATTATTTTTTACTTGAATTGTTTACAAAACTCTGTACCAATTGCTCTACTTGTTGGTGATAACCTACCAACTCCTGCTGTGTGAGCTGCTGCTTTTCCCGAATAAACGGGTAATACTGTACCGTGAAACCGTTAATACAGGAACCTACGCTAGTGCTATAATTATCTTCTTCAGCCTGGTTTACTCGATTATTCCAATGAGTAATAATCGCCGGATTTTCTCCTTTTTTAATATAGTAAAATTCATGAAAATATGGATTTTCAGGAATATGTCTTTTATCTTCATAAGCCTCGTATTCAGGATAGGCAGATGGCATTTTTTTAACCCCGTAAGTAAGCAATCTTTCTCCCATAGTCGTGCTTAAACTACACGCATCTTTTCGGATAACAATATCGTCCACGCTATCCAAACCATCGCGTAGAAATTGAATAAAGTGTGCTTTGTTCTGCTGGTTGTATGGTTCGAGCACCCAGCCTTGGTCGGTTTTTTTGTAATAGACGCTAATCTCTATCAAATTAATGGAGTAAGCATCCTGCCCTGGCGTGTCGGAAAGCCATTTTGTGGCATTGTCTTGCGTATACCGTGCAAGATAGCCATAGGGGATAACCATTTTGGTGCCCTGAAAATCAAATGTAACCGTATGTTCAAATCCTGTCATTGGCTCGGGATTGTTGAAACTGGTTTGTTCATTAACAGGTTCACATGAGGTCATAGTAAAAACACTCCCAATAAACAAAATAAAAAGTTGATAAATGGTAGTAGCATATGGTCTCATAATTTCAAGCTTAGAAATTAGTTAAAGAATAGGGGCTGTCCTAGATAACTAGGGAAATTCAAATTAAGTTAGAATTATCCCTATGAGAAAAAGTCGTCTAAGCCAGTATAAACAAAATAAACTCATTGAACTGTTTGTCACAGGTGTAACTGCAAGAACGGCAGCAGAGTTAGTAGGCGTTAATAAAAATACCGCAGCCTATTATTTTCATCGTTTACGATTACTTATTTATCAAAACAGTCCGCATTTGGAAATGTTTGATGGCGAAGTAGAAGCAGATGAAAGTTATTTTGGCGGACAACGCAAAGGCAAACGCGGTCGCGGTGCTGCCGGTAAAGTCGCCGTATTCGGTCTTTTGAAGCGAAATGGTAAGGTTTATACGGTTACAGTACCGAATACTCAAACCGCTACTTTATTTCCTATTATCCGTGAACAAGTGAAACCTGACAGCATTTTTTATACGGATTGTTATCGTAGCTATGATGTATTAGATGTGCGCGAATTTAGCCATTTTAGCTTCGCTGAAACTTCGTTTTCGTATCAATCACAGCACACATTTTGCCGAACGACAAAACCATATTAATGGAATTGAGAACTTTTGGAATCAGGCAAAACGTCATTTACGCAAGTTTAACGGCATTCCCAAAGCGCATTTTGAGCTGTATTTAAAGGAGTGCGAATGGCGTTTTAACAACAGTGAGATAAAAGTTCTTGTTCCATTTTAAAACAATTAGTAAAATCGAGTTTATCCTAGTTATCTAGGACAGCCCCATTATTTTTTACTTGGATTGTTTACAAAACTCTGTACCAATTGCTCTACTTGTTGGTG
>PVMJ01000234.1_pt1:7500-22587 | contig 22587 bp, 13 predicted proteins | sample 1853361 | NCBI WGS metagenome assembly PVMJ01 (sample SAMN08533506, study PRJNA380276) | Synthetic metagenome, whole genome shotgun sequencing project. | isolation source: mock microbial community containing genomic DNA from 20 ATCC strains | collected 2017 | reverse complement strand
GTTCAAATCCTGTCCCCGCAACCAAATGGTCCCGTGGTGTAGTGGTTAACATGCCTGCCTGTCACGCAGGAGATCGCCGGTTCGACCCCGGTCGGGACCGCCATTTTATATAAAGAAAAGAACGAAACATGTTGTTTCGTATTTTTTTATTTGTTTTAACAAAAAACTAATAAAGACAGTCAAACTATCCTTAGGAAAACTCCTAAGGACTTTTTTATATATTCAAAACCTGTATAATAAATAGCAGAGAACATTGTGAGTAAAGTAGGTGAAGTCTGTGAGTAAATATGAAATAACAACAAAATCATCTGAGGAAACACAAAGATTATCAGAAAAACTTGGTGAACTTGCTCAGGCACAAGATGTAATTATTTTAGAAGGAGATCTAGGGGCTGGTAAGACGACTTTTACAAAGGGACTAGCAAAAGGTCTTGGAGTGAAAAGAGTTGTAAATAGCCCTACCTTTAATATTATTAAAGAATATAAAGGGAGATTACCGCTATATCATATGGACGTGTATCGCTTAGCAGAAAGTGAAGAAGACTTAGGTTTTGATGAGTATTTCTACGGTGAAGGAATTACGGTAGTAGAATGGGCTCATTTAATAGAAGCATATTTACCAAATGAGAAGCTACAAATTAGTTTATTCCATGCTGGAGATGATACAAGAAACATTGTACTCGAGCCAATTGGAGATCGCTATATTAGATTATGTGAGGAGCTATTACAAGATGAAAGTACTAGCAATTGATACTTCAAATTATGTAATGGGTGTATCCCTTATTGAAGAAGGAAACGTAATTGGGGAAATCATTACAAATTTAACAAAAAATCATTCTGTGCGTCTTATGCCAGCTGTAGAACAACTGTTAAAAGAATGTGGTGTAAAACCAAAAGAATTAACTAAAATAGTTGTAGCTGCTGGACCAGGATCATATACAGGTGTTCGTATAGGTGTGACAGCTGCCAAAACATTAGCTTGGTCACTTCAAATACCAATTGTGGGTGTATCAAGTTTAGAAGTAGTGGCTGCAAACGGAGCTAATTTTGATGGATTAATCTGTCCTTTATTCGATGGAAGACGTGGACAAATTTATACTGGCTTATATACATATGAAGGAGAGGATTTAACTTCTATAGAGGAAGACCGAATCATCCTTATTGTAGACTGGTTGCAAATGTTAAAAGATAAAGGAAAGCCTGTTTTATTTATTGGTAACGATGTGAAACTACACAAAGAAACAATTATCGAACATTTAGGCAATCAAGCTCTCTTTGCTCCTTTCACTAAAAATAACCCAAGACCAAGTGAGCTAGCGTTCTTAGGATTACAAAAAGAAGAACAGGATGTACATTCATTTGTTCCTAGTTACCTTCGTTTAGCTGAAGCTGAAACAAAGTGGTTAGAAAGTCAAAACAAGTAGGAGCTTGCAGAGGATGGATATGATATTTAGAAAGATGGAACTTGATGATATTGCTCAAATTGTAGCCATTGAAGAAGCATCTTTTTCAACTCCTTGGACTGCAGATGCCTTTCACCGTGAGTTAACGATGAATGAACATGCACATTATGTTGTGCTAGAAAAAGATGGTCGTGTAATTGGGTATTGTGGATTGTGGATAATTATTGATGAATCACATATAACAAATATAGCTATTTTGCCAGAATACAGAGGTCAAAAGCTAGGAGATGCTTTATTAAAAGAAGTTATTTCCGAGGCGAAAACTCTAGGTGTAAAAACGATGACACTTGAAGTACGTGTATCAAATGAAGTAGCAAAACAGTTATACAGAAAATACGGATTTCAAAATGGTGGAATTCGTAAACGATACTATGTAGACAATCAGGAAGATGGTCTCGTAATGTGGGTGAATATATAATGGAAAAAAATACGATTATACTTGGTATTGAAACAAGTTGTGATGAAACAGCAGTAGCGGTTGTTAAAAATGGAACGGAAATTATTGCGAATGTTGTTGCATCACAAATTGAAAGTCATAAACGTTTTGGCGGAGTTGTACCAGAGATTGCGTCCCGTCATCATGTAGAAGAAATTACAGTTGTATTAGAAGAAGCGTTAAAAGAAGCGAATATCACATTTGATGATATTGATGCAATTGCTGTCACAGAAGGACCTGGTTTAGTAGGAGCGCTTCTAATAGGGGTGAACGCAGCGAAAGCAGTGGCATTTGCACATGATATCCCCCTAGTTGGTGTTCATCATATCGCTGGCCACATTTATGCGAACCGCTTAGTAAAAGAAGTTCAATTCCCATTACTATCACTTGTTGTATCTGGTGGACATACAGAGCTTGTTTATATGAAAGAACATGGTTCATTTGAAGTAATTGGTGAAACGCGAGATGATGCAGCAGGGGAGGCATATGATAAAGTAGCTCGTACGTTATCTATGCCATATCCAGGTGGCCCTCATATTGATCGTCTTGCACATGAAGGGGAACCAACAATTGATTTACCTCGTGCATGGCTAGAACCTGATTCGTATGATTTCAGTTTTAGTGGATTGAAATCAGCAGTTATCAACACTGTGCATAACGCAAAACAACGCGGGATAGAAATTGCACCGGAAGATTTAGCAGCAAGTTTCCAAGAGAGTGTAATTGACGTATTAGTAACGAAAGCATCTCGTGCAGCGGATGCTTATAACGTAAAGCAAGTGCTTCTTGCTGGTGGAGTTGCTGCGAATAAAGGACTTCGTGCACGTTTAGAAGCAGAGTTTGCACAAAAAGAAAATGTAGAACTAATTATTCCTCCTCTATCTTTATGTACAGATAATGCAGCTATGATTGCGGCGGCAGGTACAATTGCGTATGAACAAGGAAAACGTGCTACATTAGCTTTAAATGCAAATCCAGGATTAGATATTGAAGCATAGTTATACACAAAATTAACCACAGCTTGTGGATAAAACCCATATTATCTGTTGATAATGTGGGTTTTATTGTGTATATAAAATGTTGATAACTTTTTTGTTGATTGTGGATAATGTGGAAAAGTTATTTAGATGTTTATTTTATAAAGGTGGATATGTGTATAAGCTTGTGGATAAAACAGATGAAGTCTGACCTTTGAATCTATCCTTTTTCGGGAAATAAAAACGAAGAAGGTATCTCTAAAAAACATTTTGAAATATGCCCTTATTATAAGGGGGGCTAATATTGTCAAACTTTGTCGGCAAATCGATACCTCGTGTCGAATTGTTTATGCAATAGAGGTTGACCATGGCTAGAAGATAAGAAGGATGTCTCATCGTCAAAAATCCCGACTGATGAGACATCCTTCTTATTTATACTCTTATAAATGCAATTCTTCCCATTCTGCCATACAAGCATCAAGTTGTTCTTGTAGTGTTTGCTTTTTCGTTGTAATTTCACTAGCCTTTTCATAATCTGCATATATTTCTGGTAAGCAAAGTTGATCTTCTAACGTAGCAATTTCTTCTTCAAATTGTACAATATTTTGTTCTAGTTCCTCAATTTTTCGAGTACGTTGACGCTCCAACTTTTTGCGCTCTTTTTCTTCGAGATAATTTAATTTTTCTGGAGCTACAGTTTTTTGAACAGGTGTCTGATTTTCTTGCTGTTCTTGTTGTTCAAATTCAGCACGTTCAATCATCTCATTTTTCTTTTCAACGTAGTAATCGTAGTCCCCTAAATATTCCTGTGCACCTTCTGTTGATAACTCAACAACGGTCGTCGTTACACGATTAATAAAGTAGCGGTCATGAGATACAAAGAGAAGGGTACCAGGATAATCAATTAAAGCATTCTCCAAAATCTCTTTACTATTTAAATCAAGATGGTTTGTAGGCTCATCGAGAATTAATAAATTCGACTTTTGCATCATAAGTTTTGCGAGGGCTAATCGAGCTTTTTGTCCACCACTAAGAGATGATACTGGTTTTAGTACATCATCTCCTGTGAATAAGAAGTTACCTAGTATCGTGCGGATTTCTTTTTCGGGTTGCAGTGGATATTCATCCCATAACTCATTTAAAACGCGCTTAGAAGATGTTAAATTGGCTTGTTCTTGATCATAGTAACCAACAGATACATTGGATCCGAAAGAAACATCACCATGTAGTAGTGGTAACTTATTCACAATTGATTTTAATAATGTGGATTTCCCAATTCCATTTGGACCAACTAAAGCAACGCTATCTCCGCGAGTTAAGCGCATTGTTACATGTTCAATAATTGGATCCTTATCATAGCCGATAGTTGCATCCTTTACTTGTAACACATCATTTCCGCTTTGTTTTTCGATATCGAAGTGGAAGGAAGCTGACTTAGAGTCACCTAATGGTCTTGTTAATAGTTCCATACGGTCTAATTGTTTACGACGGCTTTGTGCACGTTTTGTCGTAGATGCACGAGCTATATTTTTTTGAACGAAGTCCTCTAGCTTAGCGATTTCATCTTGTTGTTTTTCATAACGTTTCATTTCTTGCTCGTATAGTGCTGATTTTAAGTCTAAATATTTACTGTAGTTACCAACAAATCGTCTACTTTCTTTATTCGAAATTTCATATACTTGTGTAACAAGTTTATCTAAGAAATAACGGTCATGGGAAACGATTAATATTGCGCCAGGATAACCTTGTAAATATTGTTCAAGCCATGTTAATGTTTCGATGTCTAAATGGTTTGTAGGCTCGTCCAAAATAAGGAGGTCTGGTTTCGTTAATAATAATTTACCGAGAGCTAATCGTGTTTTTTGTCCACCGCTTAATGTGGAAATCGTCGTTTGGTGCGTTTCAACTGGGAAGCCAAGACCACTTAAAATCGAACGGATATCTGCTTCGTACTGATAGCCACCTTGATCTTTATAATCTAATTGTAATTGGTCATAATCAGCTAATAATCTTTCATATGTAGCCTCGTTTGAAAAGTTTTCTTCTTTTCCCATCTCTTGCTCTAGCCTTCGAAGTTTTGTCTCCATTTGCTGCAAGTGTGTAAAGACGGTTAACATTTCATCCCAAATTGTTAAAGACGTTTCTAAACCGGTATTTTGAGCTAGATATCCAATTGAGACATCTTTCGGTTTTATAATTTCTCCATCATCATGAGATAGCTCACCCGCTATTATTTTTAATAATGTAGATTTTCCGGCTCCATTTCGCCCGACTAATGCGATACGATCTTTCGTTTGAACTTCCAATTTTATGTTTGCAAGAATCGTTTCTGCACCGTATAATTTCGAAAGCGCGTTTACTTGTAATAAAATCAATGTTTTCACCTCAAATAATTTCTTAACTTTGCCATGTTTATATTTCTCAATCATACTAAAAATAGTGTATAGTTTAAAATACAGAGAGAATACTTCTTCTTTCTATTATACAAGGAATTTAATAAGTGCTAAACTTCTGTATTTGATTAAAGCATATGAATAAAGATAGGAAGAGAGGAGAGGTTATATGGAGCAACAGAAAATTCCACAAGCCACTGCTAAGAGATTGCCTCTATACTATCGATTTATCCAAAACTTATCTTTGTCTGGTAAGCAACGTGTTTCATCAGCCGAATTAAGTGAGGCGGTAAAGGTTGATTCCGCAACAATTCGAAGAGATTTCTCATACTTTGGAGCATTAGGGAAAAAAGGATATGGATATAACGTAAATTATTTATTATCATTTTTCCGTGAAACACTCGATCAAGATGATATAACACGTGTAGCGCTTATTGGAGTAGGTAATTTAGGGACCGCTTTCTTACATTATAATTTCACGAAAAACAATAATACAAAGATTGAAATGGCATTTGATGTTAGTGAAGAGAAAGTTGGAACAGAAATCGGAGGCATTCCTGTATATCACTTAGATGAATTAGAAGAACGTTTATCAACTGATATACAAGTGGCAATATTAACAGTACCCGCTACAGTAGCGCAATCTGTAGCCGATAGATTGGCAGAAACAAACGTGCATGGTATTTTGAATTTCACACCAGCGCGCTTAAATGTGTCAGAAAATATAAGAATTCATCATATTGATTTAGCAGTAGAGTTACAAACATTAGTTTACTTTTTGAAGAATTATCCACAATAAAACGCAGAGGAAGCGACCTCTGCGTTTTATTATTGTTTTTTCTTTGTGAATTTAACTAAGATAAGGCGAAGTGCCAAATTAAAATCAATCGTTGCCATAACTGCAAATAGTATTGTCCACATATTCCAAATTGTATCTGTTACGTTCGTAATGGCGAAGCGTGTAAAGATACATCCTAGAAGGAAGTACAATGCAGCCATGAACAATGGTGAGTTTCTCATACTAAAAATCCTCCGATAAAGCCTTGCATTTTTTCAGCTTCTTTAATCATTTCCTGAATTTGTTCGTTACTCACTAAAACTTGGGCAATTGCAACTAATGTATTCATTGCAACATGAGCTGCAATGGGAACGATAATACGCTTCGTTTTTACATATAAGAAGGCGAATACGAGACCCATAGCAGTGTATACCAATAAGTGAGTAAAATCAAAATGAATCGCCGCAAATACAAGGGAACTAATGATAGCGGCAATAAAGAAGTTAAACTTCTTATAAAGTGTACCAAATAAAATCTTTCTAAATACGATTTCTTCCAAAATAGGTCCTATTATAGAGATGACGATAAGGAACCAAGGAGTAGTTCTTGCGATATCCATAAGCCTTGCTGTATTTTCAGATCCAGGTTTAATACCTAATACATACATTTCAATCATACCAGCAATACTTTGCGAGAAAAATGCTAAGAAGAAACCGATAAAAATCCAACCAATTGTAGCTGGAACAGTAGAACGCGTTTTATCTAAATGTCTATCACGAATATCTGTTCTAAGTAACCAAAGTACGATACATAATGCAATAAAGAAGCTAATGATTGCCCAGTGACCAGTTATAAGTTGAAATTTCTCTTCCCTAGTAAATCCCCTGTTATCATAAAGTCCAGTTTTCAGGAGAAGTGGTAATCCAGCAATTGATGATAACTGCATTAAGATGTATGTAACGATAACCCACCAATATTGTTTTTTCAAATGGTTTAACCATCCTTTCTAACTCTAGTGTATGAGATAAGGTAGGATAACATGTAAATATGCTACCTACGATATAAACCTCTTGAATTATGTTTTTTTCGTAAATCCTTATTTGAAATTATAATAGAAGACAGGAGAAAGTTGTATGTGTAGCGAAAACAACTTAGGGTGTCCCTTCATATTGTAACATACGAGTAGCGGAAACAACGATTCATATGGTAAAGGTAGAAGAAGAGGAACTCTATATAGAAAAGTTTATAGCGTAATTTGCGAAAAAATTATGATTTTTTTACTTGCAAAAGAAATTGAGATTATTTATTATTATAAGTGTGTTAGCACTCGAGTGACTTGAGTGCTAATAAAAAAATTACATAACAAAATGAGGAGGTTATTGTTCATGCTAAAGCCATTAGGTGATCGCGTTGTAATTGAGCTTGTTCAAGCGGAAGAAAAAACAGCAAGTGGTATTGTATTACCAGACACAGCAAAAGAAAAACCACAAGAGGGTAAAGTTATTGCAGTAGGTACTGGTCGAGTGCTTGAAAATGGTGAGCGTGTTGCTTTAGAGGTAGCAGCAGGTGATCTTATCATCTTCTCAAAATATGCAGGTACTGAAGTGAAATATGAAGGTACAGACTACTTGATTTTACGTGAAAGTGACATTTTAGCAGTTATCGGTTAATTATATAAATCTTAAAAAATCCAAGGGGGTCAATTATTATGGCAAAAGATATTAAATTTAGTGAAGAAGCACGTCGTTCGATGCTTCGCGGTGTCGACACTCTTGCAAACGCAGTAAAAGTAACGCTTGGACCAAAAGGTCGTAATGTTGTTCTTGAGAAAAAATTCGGTTCACCACTTATTACAAATGACGGTGTAACAATCGCAAAAGAAATTGAATTAGAAGATGCATTCGAAAACATGGGTGCGAAATTAGTAGCAGAAGTTGCTAGCAAAACAAATGATGTAGCTGGTGACGGAACAACAACTGCAACTGTATTAGCGCAAGCTATGATTCGTGAAGGTCTTAAAAACGTAACAGCTGGTGCGAACCCAATGGGTCTTCGTAAAGGTATCGAAAAAGCTGTAGTTGCTGCAGTAGAAGAATTAAAAACGATTTCTAAACCAATCGAAGGTAAATCTTCTATCGCACAAGTAGCTGCTATTTCTGCTGCTGACGAAGAAGTAGGTCAATTAATCGCTGAAGCAATGGAGCGCGTTGGTAACGACGGCGTTATTACTTTAGAAGAATCTAAAGGTTTCACAACAGAATTAGACGTAGTAGAAGGTATGCAATTTGATCGTGGATATGCATCTCCTTACATGATTACTGATTCTGACAAAATGGAAGCAGTTCTTGATAACCCATACATCTTAATCACTGACAAAAAGATTTCTAACATTCAAGAAATCTTACCAGTATTAGAGCAAGTTGTACAACAAGGTAAACCACTTCTTATCATTGCTGAAGATGTAGAAGGCGAAGCATTAGCTACATTAGTAGTGAACAAACTTCGTGGTACATTCAATGTAGTAGCTGTTAAAGCTCCTGGATTTGGTGACCGTCGTAAAGCAATGCTAGAAGATATCGCAATCTTAACTGGTGGCGAAGTAATCACTGAAGAATTAGGCCGTGACTTAAAATCTGCTACAGTTGAATCTTTAGGACGCGCTGGTAAAGTTGTTGTAACGAAAGAAAACACAACTGTAGTTGAAGGTGTAGGAAGCACAGAACAAATCGAAGCTCGCATCGGTCAAATCCGTGCGCAATTAGAAGAAACAACTTCTGAATTCGATCGTGAAAAATTACAAGAGCGTCTTGCAAAACTTGCAGGTGGCGTAGCAGTAATTAAAGTAGGTGCAGCAACTGAAACTGAGTTAAAAGAGCGTAAACTTCGCATTGAAGATGCACTTAACTCAACTCGTGCAGCAGTAGAAGAAGGTATCGTTGCAGGTGGTGGTACTTCACTTATGAACGTATACACGAAAGTAGCTTCTATCGTAGCTGAAGGCGACGAAGCAACAGGTATTAACATCGTACTTCGTGCACTAGAAGAGCCAGTTCGCCAAATCGCAATCAACGCTGGTCTAGAAGGATCTGTAGTTGTAGAGCGTCTAAAAGGCGAAAAAGTAGGCGTTGGTTTCAACGCAGCTACTGGCGAGTGGGTTAACATGCTTGAAACTGGTATCGTAGATCCAGCTAAAGTAACTCGCTCTGCACTTCAAAACGCAGCATCTGTTGCAGCTATGTTCTTAACAACTGAAGCTGTAGTAGCTGACAAACCAGAACCAAATGCACCAGCAATGCCTGACATGGGCGGCATGGGCATGGGCGGTATGGGCGGAATGATGTAATTCCGTTTTCCCTAAAAAACATCCATTTCTATATAGAAATGGATGTTTTTTTATGTTTTTTAGAAAAGGAAATGAATTTCTGTAGAATTTTGTCGCTTTCTCTCTTGACCATATTGATACTTCATTGTTAGAATCTAGGAAGATAATATAAAACGATCCTTCATATATCCTCAAAGATATGGTTTGAGAGTCTCTACCGGGTTACCGTAAACAACCTGACTATGAAGGCAGTGTGTCTTATATTTATAAAGAGCGGAGACTATCTTTCTTTATAAAGCCAGACCCCTGCCTTTTCTTTGTTATGAGACTAGAGGCGGAGGACTGGCTTTTTTTATTATATTGGTAATGCTTTTCGCCTAATTGGTGAAAATATTTATATACGAGAACTAACGTTGGGGTGATTATTTTGAAGAAGCAACACGATACAATTATCGTTTTAGATTTTGGAAGTCAATACAATCAGTTAATAGCACGTCGAATTCGTGAGTTCGGTGTATACAGTGAACTTCATCCGCATACAATTACTGCAGAAGAAATTAAAGAAATAAATCCAAAAGGGATTATTTTCTCTGGTGGACCGAATAGTGTATATGGTGAAGGTGCATTACATTGTGATGAAAAAATCTTTGACCTAGGATTACCGATCTTCGGTATTTGTTACGGTATGCAGCTTATGACACAAAAATTCGGTGGTAAAGTAGAACGTGCAAACCACCGTGAGTACGGAAAAGCGGTTCTTAAAGTAGAGAACGAATCAAAATTATATGCGAACCTTCCAGAAGAGCAAGTTGTATGGATGAGCCATGGTGACTTAGTAACTGGTTTACCTGAAGGATTCGTAGTAGATGCAACAAGTGAGTCTTGCCCAATTGCTGGTATGAGCAATGAAGCGAAAAACTTATACGGTGTACAATTCCACCCAGAAGTACGTCACTCTGAGCACGGTAACGATTTAATTAAAAACTTCGTATTCGGCGTATGTGGTTGTTCTGAAGGATGGAACATGGAGAACTTTATTGAAGTAGAATTAGAAAAGATTCGTGAAACTGTTGGAGACAAAAAAGTTCTATGCGCACTTAGCGGTGGTGTAGACTCTTCTGTTGTAGCAGTATTAATTCATAAAGCAATCGGTGATCAATTAACATGTATTTTCGTTGACCACGGTTTACTTCGTAAAGGCGAAGCAGAAGGCGTTATGAAAACATTTAGCGAAGGCTTCCATATGAACGTTATTAAAGTGGATGCAAAAGAACGCTTCATGAACAAGTTAAAAGGTGTAGAAGATCCAGAACAAAAACGTAAAATCATCGGTAACGAATTCATTTACGTATTTGATGATGAAGCTTCTAAATTAGAAGGAATGGACTTCTTAGCACAAGGTACACTGTACACAGATATCGTTGAAAGTGGTACAGCAACTGCGCAAACAATTAAATCTCACCATAACGTTGGTGGACTTCCAGAAGACATGCAGTTCAAATTAATTGAGCCTTTAAACACGTTATTTAAAGATGAAGTACGTGTATTAGGATCTGAACTAGGAATTCCTGATGAAATCGTATGGCGTCAACCATTCCCAGGTCCTGGTCTTGGTATTCGTGTACTAGGTGAAATCACAGAAGAGAAATTAGAAATCGTTCGTGAATCTGATGCGATTTTACGTGAAGAAATTATTAAAGCTGGCTTAGATCGCGAAATCTGGCAATACTTCACTGCGCTTCCTGGTATGCGTAGCGTAGGTGTTATGGGTGACGAGCGTACGTACGATTACACAGTAGGTATCCGCGCGGTAACATCTATCGACGGCATGACAGCTGACTGGGCACGTATCCCTTGGGACGTATTAGAGAAAATCTCTGTACGTATCGTAAACGAAGTAAAACACGTTAACCGTATCGTGTATGACGTAACGAGTAAGCCACCAGCAACGATTGAGTGGGAATAGTATTTATAAAAAGGTCCATCTATTACTTATGTATAGATGGATCTTTTTATTTTAGGGTTAATACGAACGAAACTATAAATGTTTGTAAAAATGTTCGTTTTTAAATTGACAAAACTACTTCGTCGAGTTAATATGAGTATGTAATTCAAACGAAAAGTGAATATTATGCCGTCGTATAATATCGGGGATATGGCCCGAAAGTTTCTACCTAGCTACCGTAAATGGCTTGACTACGAGGCGTTTTTATAAAGGTGAGGGGAATCTTATCTTTATTCATAGAACGCTTCCATGTATATGCAATGGAAGCCTTTTTTATTTTTAATAGATAAAAGAGGGCTAGGGGATTACGGCGAGTAATCATATAACGGGGGAAACGTAAGATGAAACGCTATTTTCAGTTTGATGAACTCGGCACGAATTACAAAACAGAGTTCATAGCAGGTTTAACGACATTTTTATCTATGGCTTACGTACTATTTGTCAATCCTGCTACGCTGTCACTTGGAAATGTTAAAGGATTACCGGCAGGTACAGGAATGGATCCAGGTGCAGTATTCGTTGCTACAGCATTAGCAGCAGCGATTGGTTCGTTAATTATGGGTATTTTCGCGAAGTATCCAATTGCTTTAGCGCCAGGTATGGGAATTAACGCGTTCTTTGCTTATACAGCAGTGTTAACGATGGGTATTCCATGGCAAACGGCAATTGCTGGAACGTTAATGTCAGGTATTATCTTTATTATTCTTACTGCTTCAGGTATTCGTGAAAAAATCATTAATGCAATTCCATCGGAGTTAAAGTTTGCAGTAGCGGCAGGTATTGGATTATTCATTGCTTTCCTTGGATTCCAAAATGCCGGAATTATCGTGAAAAATGATGCTGTTCTTGTTGGGTTGGGGGACTTAACAAAGGGCACAACGTTACTAGCAATTTTCGGAGTTGTTACGACCATTATCTTCATGATTAAGAAAGTTAATGGTGCAGTATTTTACGGTATGATTCTTACGGCAATCTTAGGAGTAGCAACCGGATTAATTGATACTCCGAAAGCGGTAGTGGGAGCAATACCGAGTTTAGAACCAACGTTCGGTGCGGCGTTAACGCACTTTGGAGATATTTTCACTGTTCAAATGGGGATTGTTATTATAACGTTCTTCTTTATCGATTTCTTTGATACAGCAGGTACGCTTGTAGCGGTTGCGAATCAAGCAGGATTAATGAAGAACAATAAATTACCACGTGCAGGAAAAGCGTTATTTGCAGATGCGATTGCAACTGTAATTGGTGCGATCTTAGGTACATCAACAACAACGTCTTACATTGAATCTTCTGCAGGGGTAGCGGCAGGTGGACGTTCTGGATTTACAGCAGTTGTAACAGCAGGATTCTTCTTGCTGGCACTATTCTTCTCGCCATTACTAAGTGTTGTAACACCAGCTGTAACGGCACCAGCATTAATTATTGTAGGAATCTTGATGGTTTCTTCCTTAGGGGAAATTGATTGGAAGAAATTTGAGATTGCAGTACCAGCATTCTTTACTATCATTTCAATGCCACTTACGTATAGTATCGCAACAGGAATTGCGATCGGGTTTATCTTCTATCCAATTACAATGGTAGTAAGTGGTCGACGTAAAGAGGTTCATCCGATTATGTATGTTATGGGTGTTTTATTCGTACTATATTTCATCTACGTTCGTAAATAAAAGGGGTTTTTGAAAGGTCTAGACTTAAGGGGGGTCTAGACCTTTTTTGCGTCTTTAGAAAATCTTAAGGATTTCCGAGCGTTTTTCTTCAGAAGTTTTCCTATAATAGAAGTTAGGGATTAAAAAAGTGATGGGGGAGATATTGTGGCAAATGAAACAATACTTGTCGTAGATGATGAAAAAGAAATTAGGAATCTTATTAAAATCTATTTAAAGAATGAAGGATATAAAGTATTGCAAGCAGGGGACGGCGAAGAAGGATTACGTTTACTAGAAGAAAACGAAGTACATCTAGTCGTATTAGATATTATGATGCCGAAAGTAGACGGCATTCATATGTGTATGAAAGTAAGGGAAGAAAAAGAAATGCCAATTATTATGCTTTCCGCGAAAACGCAAGATATGGATAAGATTTTAGGGTTAACAACGGGTGCAGATGATTACGTAACGAAACCATTTAATCCGTTAGAGTTAATCGCAAGGATAAAATCTCAGTTACGCCGTTATATGAAAATGAATGGTTTTTCTATTCAAAATGAGGACGAGTTAGAAATTGGAGAGATGAAAATCAACATCTCGACCCATAAAGTTATTGTAGAGGGAGAAGAAGTGAAGTTGACCCCGAGGGAATTTTCAATTCTAGAATTACTAGCCCGTAATCCGGGAATGGTCTTTAGTGCAGAGCAAATTTATGAAAAGGTTTGGAATGAACGATCTTTCCAGTCTGATAATACTGTAATGGTGCATATTCGGAAAGTACGTGAAAAGATTGAAGAGAATCCAAGGAAGCCTAGATATATAAAAACAGTATGGGGAGTGGGGTATAAGATTGAAAAAGATATTTAATCCATTTACTTATGTTAGGAAATTTCGAGAGTTAATCGGAAAGCTAGTGAAGAGTGTGAAACGGAGTGTGCGGATTCAACTTATTACTGCGTTCACTGCTTGTGCGTTATTAGGGATTTTGTCAGCGAAGGCAGCAGCGCCATTTTTTGAGAATGCGAATCGAGAGGCGACGATCGATTATCGGACTGGTATGGAACAAATTAACCAACAAGCACAAAGTGTGGCAAATAGTTCAGTTCATGAAAATAAATTAGAAGCTATATCAAGTATGATTGAAATAGAGAATCAAAATTTAGAACGAGACTCTAGAGCTTTAAAAGTATTGGTTACTGACGAGAGTGGTAAAGTTTTATATAAAACGAAGCAGGCACAAGAAGAACAAATTGATTTGCATAATACAATTCGTAATGCATCATCGTTTGCGATTAATTATATGAATGGTAGAAAAGAATTTGAAAGTACGAGAAAAGAATTTATAGCCTTTGCGCCTATTACAATAGAAGATAAGAATTTATACATGTTTGTTAGTGGGATTCCAGAAGGTGAAGTAATATATGATACGCAAGAAGGACCATTCCCATTTTTAATTGGTGTACTCGTATTCATTTTTTCTTTCTTCTATATAACAAAGAGAAAGATGAAGCAAATTGAAGCGATGGCAGAAGGTGTAAAGGAAATAGAAAAAGGTAATTTAGCGTACCGTATTGAGAAGAAAGGTGAAGACGAGATTGCGTCTTTAACTGAGAATATTAATAATATGGCAGAAGAGCTTATGAATAATATAGAAAAGGAACGTAAATTAGAGAAGCAAAAAAACGAACTTATTACGAATGTATCTCACGATTTACGTACACCACTTACTTCTATTATGGGTTACTTACGATTACTTCGAGATTCTAAATATGAAAATAAAGAACAACATGATGAGTATACGAGAATTGCTTTTGCGAAGTCGGAGCAGTTAAAGAATTTAATAGAAGATTTATTTGAGTATACGAAGTTAACAAATGAGCAAGTTATATTAGAAAAACAAGAGGTTTGTATAAATGAGTTACTCGAGCAATTAATAGAAGAGTTAGTACCGCAAGCAGAAGAGCATGGGCTTACGTTCGTTAAGAAGTTTCCTGAGGAACGTGCCTATGCAGCGATTGATTCGGAAAAGATGGTTCGTGTATTTGATAATTTATTAATGAACGCGAT
>PVMJ01000234.1_pt1:0-2500 | contig 22587 bp, 13 predicted proteins | sample 1853361 | NCBI WGS metagenome assembly PVMJ01 (sample SAMN08533506, study PRJNA380276) | Synthetic metagenome, whole genome shotgun sequencing project. | isolation source: mock microbial community containing genomic DNA from 20 ATCC strains | collected 2017 | reverse complement strand
TTCTGCCAAGGGCATAGCTGGGTAGCTATGTGCGGAAGGGATAAGTGCTGAAAGCATCTAAGCATGAAGCCCCCCTCAAGATGAGATTTCCCATAGCGTAAGCTAGTAAGATCCCTGAAAGATGATCAGGTTGATAGGTTCGAGGTGGAAGCATGGTGACATGTGGAGCTGACGAATACTAATAGATCGAGGACTTAACCATATAATATGTAGCAAATGTTATCTAGTTTTGAAGGAATATGCCTTCATAGTTTGGTGATGATGGCAGAGAGGTCACACCCGTTCCCATACCGAACACGGAAGTTAAGCTCTCTAGCGCCGATGGTAGTTGGGACCTTGTCCCTGTGAGAGTAGGACGTCGCCAAGCAACTGTAAGACGAGTCAGAATGACTCGTCTTTTTTGTGCTTCTAACTTCTTATCAGTCTCAAGTTATTCTTTTATATTCAATTTCTTTCATCAATTTCGATATGTAGTTTAAGATTTTTTATTTTATTTTTGTGGAAGTAATCTATCGGTATGTTAAAATAGTACAGTTGTTTTTTGAAGTACTTTAATATAGGAAGATTTAATTTTTTAAAAGGAGATAACATGAAAAAGATAGGTATAATTACTATAGTAGCCTTAGTCCTTCTAGCGATTGTGTATATGTTAGTCGGGAATTATTTTTATAATTATGCGTTGAATGCGAAACAAGAGAAAGAGTTTTTAGAGGATAACCCTCACTTAGTAGAAACTGTGAATGCATCAGGAGATGTGTTGGCTACAAATGAAGAAAAGGATGCGAACTTTGTATCAAATCATAAACCTAATACACTACAGATAAATTCTTTCGATAAGTTGAAATTAACAGGTTATGAATATATGAATGAACAATCTAGTCATAAATGGGCAATTGTAGTTCATGGATATGATAGTAGGGCATCAAAAATGACGAAATATATCCGGAATTTTTATGAACAAGGATATAACGTTATAGCGCCAGATCTTCGTGGGCATGGAAATAGTGAAGGTGATTATATAGGGATGGGCTGGCACGATCGTAAAGATATTTTGATTTGGATCCAACAAATTGTAAAGAAAGACCCCAATGCTGAAATAGCACTATTTGGTGTTTCAATGGGAGGGGCAACTGTAATGATGACTTCAGGTGAAGATTTACCTTCTAACGTGAAAGTTATTATTGAAGATTGTGGATACTCAACTGTTGTTGGTGAATTTACTTATCAACTAAAAGATTTATTCCATTTACCGAAGTTTCCTGTTATGAATGCGGCTAATACAGTTACAAAATTAAGAGCTGGATATGATTTAGAAGAAGCTTCAGCTGTAAAACAAGTTGCGAAAAGTAAAACACCGATGCTATTCATTCACGGGGATGCGGATACATTTGTTCCTTTTGAAATGTTAGATGAAGTATATAATGCTGCAAAAGTAGAAAAAGAGAAATTAATTGTTCCAGGTGCTGGACATGGAGAAGCTGAGAAGGTAGATTCAAATGCATATTGGAATACCGTATGGAAGTTCGTGGGAAGATATATTTAAGTATAATTATATTTATATATACGATAATCAGAAGGTAATACTTTTGATTATCGTTTTTCTATTTATAAATTTATTTTAGGTTGTAGTATATAAGGCTTGAAGCATAAATTTTTGAATTCCTTAGTGCTGGTGCTACAATGATTGAAAACTACATGTTAATGAGGTGTTTCTATGAAAATTGAAGTATGGTCAGATTTTGTGTGTCCATTTTGCTACATTGGGAAACGTAGATTAGAGATGGCTTTAGAGCAATTTCCACATAAGAAGGATGTTGAAGTTGAGTTTAAAAGTTTTGAATTAGACCAGAATGCTCCAATCTATTCTGGAACAAGTATTAATGAGGTGCTTGCATCAAAGTATGGCATTAGTATTGAAGAAGCTCAGCGAAATAATATACAACTAGGAAATCATGCAGCTAGTATGGGCTTAAGTTTTAATTTTGATGAGATGAAGCCGACGAACACTTTTGATGCGCATCGCCTTGCGAAATTTGCAAAAGATCAAGGGAAAGAAAAAGAGATTACGGAGAATCTACTTTTTGCATATTTCACTGAATCGAAAAATTTAAGTGATGTGGATACGCTTGCTACTATCGCTGAAGCTTCAAGTTTAGATAAACAAGAAGCTTTAAAGGTTATTAATGATAAAAGTGCATATGCAAATGATGTTAGAGTTGATGAAGCGATTGCTCAACAATATCAAATTTCAGGAGTACCTTATTTTATTATTAATCAAAAGTATGCTATTTCAGGTGCGCAACCACTTGAAACTTTTGTTGGTGCACTTCAGCAAGTGTGGGAAGAAGAGAATCCTGTACCTAAGTTACAAGAGCTCTCTTCAGAAGGTGGAAGTGATATGTCTTGTACGGATGAAAGCTGTTCGGTACCTTCAAAAGAACAATAGTTTTTATGATGGAAAGCAACCCATAGTGTATTATATGGGTTGCTTATATATTCT
>PVMJ01000250.1_pt1 | contig 22806 bp, 13 predicted proteins | sample 1853361 | NCBI WGS metagenome assembly PVMJ01 (sample SAMN08533506, study PRJNA380276) | Synthetic metagenome, whole genome shotgun sequencing project. | isolation source: mock microbial community containing genomic DNA from 20 ATCC strains | collected 2017 | reverse complement strand
AGGTTTCCGTGCGGATGGATTCGTCATTCCCGCGCAGGCGGGAATCCAGACCTTGGGATAACAGCAATATTCAAAGGTTATAAAAGACCCGTCATTCCCGCGCAGGCGGGAATCTAGACCTTAGAACAACAGTAATATTCAAAGGTTAGCTGAAGCTTTAGAGATTCTGGATTCCCACTTTCGTGGGAATGACGGGATTAGAGTTTCAAAATTTATTCTAAATAGCTGAAACTCAACGCACTGGATTCCCGCCTGCGCGGGAATGACGAATTTTAGGTTTCTGATTTTGGTTTTCTGTTTTTGTAGGAATGATGAAATTTTGAGTTTTAGGAATTTATCGGAAAAAACAGAAACCGCTCCGCCGTCATTCCCGCGTAGGCGGGAATCCAGACCGTTGGGCATCTGCAGCGGTTTGCTAAAAACCGCTTTACTGTGATAAGTGCGCAGGGTTAGAATGGCGCGGTAACCTTATATATTGTACCCCGTCAAAGGGGCGCATTGCTTTTCTTAACATTCCCCTTTGGCAGCCAAGTGAAAGGGCTTTTCAATCAGCAATTCGGCGGGCGCGGAATCGGGCGGTTTACCGAACCCCGGCGTTCGCGGCGCGCCGCCCCGTCCCGTGAAGGCAAACTCAAGGAATAAAAGATGAATAAAACTTGGAAACGGCAGGTTTTCCGCCATACCGCGCTTTATACCGCCATATTGATGTTTTCCCATACCGGCGCAGGCGCAAGCGCAAACGCAAACGCAAACGCATAAATACGCTATTGTAATGAACGCGCAAAATCTGCCCGAGGTAAAGTGGGGGGATCAATATCAGTCATTGACGCACAAAAGCAATGAACGCGAAGTTATCCATACGAGTGGTTTTGGTTTGGCAAAAAAGAGCATTAGTTTCTCATTCAATAATACCGATGAAGTTGTTGCTGAAAAAAAAGATACTGTCGTTTTCGGCGCGGCGACCTACCTGCCGCCCTACGGAAAGGTTTCCGGTTTTGATACCGCTAAGCTGACCGAGCGCAAAAATGCCCTTGATCAGATTGGTACGACCAAAACGGGGCTGGTAGGCTACAGCTACGAAGGTAGCACATGCTCCAGCGGAGGTTGTCCTACAGTTGCCTATAGAACCCAATTTACCTTCGGCAATTCCAGTTTGGCAAAAAAGGCAAACGGCGGCGGGCTGGATATATACGAAGACAAAAGCCGCGACAATTCGCCCATTTACAAATTGAAGGATCATCCTTGGTTGGGCGTGTCTTTCAATTTGGGCGGAGAGAGCTCCTTCAAACCAAAGAGACAAGGTTCTTTGGTATCTTCTTTTAGCGAGGACGTGACGCAGCAAAATGGTGCGGGCAGCCAACACAAAGACAAAAACCTCGTTTATACGACAGACGATTACAAGAGTCAGAATAATAAAAACCATCAGGACAAACACCACGCCGTCGCCTTTTATCTGAACGCCAAGCTGCACCTGCTGGATAAAAAACACATTAAAAATATCGTGCAAGGTAAAACAGTTAATTTGGGTATCTTGAAAACACGCATCGAGCCGACGGAAGCATGGAAAAGACGGAATAGTAACTTTTTTAACGGTAGTTGGACGTATGAAGAGAAAGGAACAGTCAGCGTCAAACTCAAATTGCCGGAAGTCAAAGCAGGCCGCTGCATCAACGCAAATAACCCCAATAAGAGTACCAAAGCCCCTTCCCCCGCACTGACTGCCCCCGCGCTGTGGTTCGGACCTGTGCAAAATGGTAAGGTGCAGATGTATTCCGCTTCGGTTTCCACCTACCCCGATAGTTCGAGCAGCCGCATCTTCCTTCAAAATCTGAAAAGAAAAACCGACCCCAACAAACCCGGCCGCCATTCCCTCGCAGACTTGGCTAAGTCGGATATTGAAAATCGACAGCCGAATTTCACAGGGCGGCAAACCATCATCCGATTGGATGGCGGCGTACAGCAGATCAAACTGGGTAGAAACAATGATGAGGTCGCCAATTTTAATGGAAATGACGGCAAAAACGACACTTTCGGCATTGTTAGTGAAGGGAGCTTCATGCCTGATGCCAGCGAGTGGAAAAAAGTATTGCTGCCTTGGACGGTTCGTGCTTCCAATGATGACGGTCAATTTAACACATTCAACAAAGAAGAAAAAGACGGCAAGCCAAAATACAGCCAAAAATACCGCAGCCGCGACAACGGCAAGCACGAGCGCAATTTGGGCGACATCGTCAACAGCCCCATCGTGGCGGTCGGCGAGTATTTGGCTACTTCCGCCAACGACGGGATGGTGCATATCTTCAAACAAAGCGGCGGGGACAAGCGCAGCTACAATCTGAAGCTCAGTTATATCCCGGGTACGATGCCGCGCAAGGATATTCAAAACACCGAATCCACCCTTGCCAAAGAGCTGCGCGCCTTTGCCGAAAAAAGCTATGTGGGCGACCGCTACGGCGTGGACGGCGGCTTTGTCTTGCGCAAAGTCGAACGGAACGGGAAAGACCATGTGTTTATGTTCGGCGCGATGGGCTTTGGCGGCAGAGGCGCGTATGCCTTGGATTTAAGCAAAATCGACAGCGGCAACGGCAACCTGGCAGACGTTTCCCTGTTTGATGTCAAACATGACAAGAATGGCAATAACGGCGTGAAATTAGGCTACACCGTCGGCACGCCGCAAATCGGCAAAACCCACGACGGCAAATACGCCGCTTTCCTCGCCTCCGGTTATGCGACTAAAGACATTACCAGCGGCGACAATAAAACCGCGCTGTATGTGTATGATTTGGAAAGCAGCGGCACGCTGATTAAAAAAATCGAAGTACCCGGTGGCAAGGGCGGGCTTTCGTCCCCCACGCTGGTGGATAAAGATTTGGACGGCACGGTCGATATCGCCTATGCCGGCGATCGCGGCGGCAGTATGTACCGCTTTGATTTGAGCAATCAAGATCCTAATCAATGGTCTGTACGCGCCATTTTTGAAGGCACAAAACCGATTACTTCCGCGCCCGCTATTTCCCAACTGAAAGACAAACGCGTGGTTATCTTCGGCACGGGCAGTGATTTGAGTGAGGATGATGTACTCAGTACGAGCGAACAATATATTTACGGTATCTTCGACGACGATACGGTGGCGAATAACGTAAATGTAAAACTCAGCGGTTTGGGAGGCGGGCTGCTCGAGCAAGAGCTTAAGCAGGAGGATAAAACCTTATTCCTGACCGATTACAAGCGATCCGACGGATCGGGCAGCAAAGGGTGGGTAGTGAAATTGAAGGGCGGACAGCGCGTTACCGTCAAACCGACCGTGGTATTGCGTACCGCCTTTGTAACCATCCATAAATATACGGGTACGGACAAATGCGGCGCGGAAACCGCCATTTTGGGTATCAATACCGCCGACGGCGGCAAGCTGACCAAGAAAAGCGCGCGCCCGATTGTGCCGGCCGAGAATCAGGCTGTCGCGCAATATTCCGGCCATAAGAAAGGCATCAACGGCAAATCCATCCCTATAGGTTGTATGCAAAAAGGCAATGAAATCGTCTGCCCGAACGGATATGTTTACGACAAACCGGTTAATGTGCGTTATCTGGATGAAAAGAAAACAGACGGATTTTCAACAACGGCAGACGGCGATGCGGGCGGCAGCGGTATAGACCCCGCCGGCAAGCGTTCCGGCAAAAACAACCGCTGCTTCTCCCAAAAAGGGGTGCGCACCCTGCTGATGAACGATTTGGACAGCTTGGACATTACCGGCCCGACGTGCGGTATGAAACGAATCAGCTGGCGTGAAGTCTTCTACTGATTTGCACGCGAAAATGCCGTCCGAAAGGTTTTCGGACGGCATTTTTTGCGTTTTTCGGGAGGGGCGGGTTCGTAAAAGGCGGGCTATAGGGTAGGCTTCATCTCGCCAATCTCACTGAATCCATCAATTTCCACAATTCAATTAAATACCGTCAAACCGATGCCGTCATTCCCGCGCAGGCGGGAATCTAGACCTTAGAACAACAGCAATATTCAAAGGTTAGCTGAAGCTTTAGAGATTCTGGATTCCCACTTTCGTGGGAATGACGGGATGCAGGTTTCCGTATGAATGGATTCGTCATTCCCGCGCAGGCGGGAATCCAGACCTTAGAACAACAGTAATATTCAAAGATTATCTGAAAGTCCGAGATTCTGGATTCCCACTTTCGTGGGAATGACGGGATTTTAGGTTTCTGATTTTGGTTTTCTGTTTTTGTAGGAATGATGAAATTTTGAGTTTTAGGAATTTACCGGAAAAAACAGAAACCGTTCTGTCGTCATTCCCGCGCAGGCGGGAATCTAGACATTCAATGCTAAGGCAATTTATCGGGAATGACTGAAACTCAAAAAACTGGATTCCCACTTTCGTGGGAATGACGGGATTTGAGATTGCGGCATTTATCGGGAGCAACAGAAACCGCTCTGCCGTCATTCCCGCGCAGGCGGGAATCCAGACCTTAGAACAACAGTAATATTCAAAGATTATCTGAAAGTCCGAGATTCTGGATTCCCGCCTGCGCGGGAATGACGAATTTTAGGTTTCTGATTTTGTTTTTCTGTTTTTGTGGGAATGATGAAATTTTGAGTTTTAGGAATTTACCGGAAAAAACAGAAACCGCTCTGCCGTCATTCCCGCGCAGGCGGGAATCTAGACCTTAGAACAACAGCAATATTCAAAGATTATCTGAAAGTCTGAGATTCTAGATTCCCACTTTCGTGGGAATGACGGGATGTAGGTTCGTGGGAATGACGTGGTGCAGGTTCGTGGGAATGACGTGGTGCAGGTTCGTAGGAATGACGTGGTGCAGGTTTCCGTGCGGATGGATTCGTCATTCCCGCGCAGGCGGGAATCTAGACCTTAGAACAACAGCAATATTCAAAGGTTATCTGAAAGTCCGAGATTCTGGATTCCCACTTTCGTGGGAATGACGGGATTAGAGTTTCAAAATTTATTCTAAATAGCTGAAGCTCAACGCACTGGATTCCCGCCTGCGCGGGAATGACGAAGTGGAAGTTACCCGAAACTTAAAACAAGCGAAACCGAACGAACTGGATTCCCATTGTCGTGGAAATGACGGGATTTTAGGTTTCTGTTTTTGGTTTTCTGTTTTCGTGGGAATGACGGGATGTAGGTTCGTGGGAATGACGGTTCAGTTGCTACGCATTTACCCTGCGCAAAGCTTTATCCACTATCTTGTAACCTGTCTGACAATCTGTCCTCTCTTACAAAATGCCGAAACTTTTTCAGGCTGCATTTTGGGGCTGCCTGTGCGGAATTTGGCGGTAGGCGCGGTAGTAGGGTTCGAGCTGTCGGGCGATGAGTTGGAGCTGTTGGAGGAGGATGTGGCTTTGTGTTCCGCTGCTGTGGGTGCGGAGGGTGTCGAGTTCGCCGCGCAGTGTATCCAGTGCTGTCTGAAAGTCGTCGGGTTCGGTTTCGGGCAGGTGTTGGAAGATGTGGGCGGTGTGTTCGGCGGCGAGGTGGAACTGTGCGGTAAAGTCGGGGCTGCATTCTTCGTGCATTTCGCTGCGGTATGCGCCGAGGGCGGAGATGTAGCCGGTCAGGGCGTAGCCGGTTTTGAGCAGGGTAAAGCCGGGTTGCAGGCTGTCGGCGAATTTTGCGGGTTCGCTGCTCATGTCGGAAAGGGTGCTGCTGAGGGCGGCGGTGTGTTCGTGGGCGCGGCGGCGGGTGGCGCGGTATTCGACGTCGTCGCCGGTTTCGCCGCTTTTGAGGCGTTCGGTGATTTTTTCGAGATAGGCACCGTTGCTGCATACGGCAAGGGCGGCGGTGCGTTCGAGCGTGAGGTATTTCCAGTCTGGCCACAGGTAGCTGACTGCCGCCCAGGCAAGGGATGCGCCGATAATGGTGTCGATGATGCGTACGGGCATGGCGGCGTATACGTCCAAACCTGCGAGGGAGAGGCTGGTCAGGGCTTGAATGGTAATGAAGAAGGTGGAGAAACTGTATTTGTAGGTGCGGGTCATGAAAAAGAGGGTGGTACTGGCGATGACAATCCAGAGTTTGGTTTCGACAGACGGGGTGAAGTAGGGGACGAGCGAGCCGACGATTACGCCGAGTACGGTGCCGGCGATGCGCTGGCGGACGCGGCTTTTGGTGGCGGTGTAGTTGGGTTGGCAGACGAAAAGGGCGGTCAGTAGTATCCAGTAGCCGAGGTTGAGGTTGAGGGCTTCGACGATGGTGCAGGCGGCGGCAACGACGAGGGACAGGCGGACGGCATGGCGGAATACGCCTGATTCGAGGTTTAGCTGCGGACGGATTGCCTGCCAGGTGTTTTTGAGGCTGCTGGTTTCGAGGGCGGCGATGCGGGTGTCGCCCATGCGGTCGTTTTCTGCCTGCAGGCCGTTGTGCTGGAGTTGGCGGAACTGCTGGTCGACGCTGCCGAGGTTGTCGAGAAGGCGGCGCAGGTGGCGGATGTCGGGACTGTCGTTGCTGTCTGAAAGGAGGCGCAGCGATTGGCGGCAGCCTTCGATGGCGCGGCCGAGGCGTTTGCTGTAAACGTAGTCTTTGCTTGCGCGCAGGGCTTGGGCGGTGTTGCGGCAGGCTTGTCCCTGCATTTCGAGCAGGCGGTGGATGCGGAAGATGATGTCGGTGTTTTTGAATTTTTCGGACATTTCCTGATAATCGACGTGGGCGGAGCTGATGCGTTCGTGTATGTCTTGGGCGGCAAAGTAGTAACGCAGCATTTTGGCGGTGCGCGGGTGGCGGTGTTTGCCGCGAAGGCGGTAAAACAGGGCGGAACGGCATTGGTTGAAGGCGGTGATGACGCCGGTGTTGCTCATGGCGAGGTCGATGTGGCGGTTGCCTATCCAGGCTGCCTCATCGGGGTCGAAGAAGTCGGCTTTGGCTTCGAGGTAGCCGCCGAGTGCGTCGTAGGCGTTGGCGACGCTTTCTTGGACGGGGCGGTGGGGCAGGACGATTTGGAACAGGAGGATGGCGGTGCTGTACAGTACGGTGCCGCATAAAATCATGAAGGGGTTGGTCAGCCAGTAGGTTTCGGGGGTGTAGGTAAGTGTGGTGTAGGTGGCGACGGCGAGTGCACCGAAGGCGAAGGTGCGGTATTTGAGCCCGACCGCGCCTAAAATGGTGAAGCCGAAGGTCATCAGGGTCATGGCGAGGATGAAGGGCAGCCCTGTGCCGAGGGTGCTTTGTGCCGTGAGCGAGGAGAGGGTGAACAGGGCGACGGTGGTGATGATGTTTTTCAGCCGTCCGGTCAGGCGGTTGTCCAAATCGACAAGGCCGCCGGCGATGATGCCGAGTACGAAGGGCATGGCGAGCTTGGGTTCGCCTAGCTGCCAGACGATGGAGGCGGCGGTAAAAACACTGGCGAAAACGGGAAGCGAGGTAATGAGCAGAGGCTTGAGGAGTGGGGTTTTCATGGTTTTACCGGTTTATTGTTATGAAGTGAATATAGTGGATTAACAAAAACCAGTACGGCGTTGCCTCGCCTTAGCTGAAAGAGAACGATTCTCTAAGGTGCTCAAGCACCAAGTGAATCGGTTCCGTACTATTTGTACTGTCTGCGGCTTCGTCGCCTTGTCCTGATTTTTGTTAATCCACTATAAATTTAATCCACTATAAAGTGTAGCACATGAATGGGGCGGATAAAATCATGCCGTCTGAAAACGGGGATGCGGTTTTCAGACGGCATTGGGTTTTGCGGATCAGGAAATGAGGTTGAGACCGTTGACCCTGTCGTAAAGGAGTTCGGGCGTTTTGCCTTCTTTGTGCAGTTGGATGTGCAATCGCAGGTTGTTGGCGGAAACGGACTGGCGCAGGGCTTCTTCGTAACTGATGATGCCGTGACGGTACAGTTCGAAAAGGTTTTGATCCATCGTCTGCATTCCGTCGGTTTTGGCGGTTTCCATGATTTTACTGATGTTCATCAGGTCGCCCTTCAGGATGAAGTCTTGGATGGCGGGCGTGTTGATGAGCAAGTCGACAACCGCCGTCCTGCCCGTTTTGTCTTGTTTGAGGGCGAGGCGTTGGCAGATGATGCCGGTCAGGTTGAGGGCGATGTCGATCAGTATTTGGTTGTGCTGTTCTTTGGGGTAGAAGTTGAGTATGCGTTCGAGCGACTGCGGCGCGGTGTTGGCGTGGAGCGTAAAAATGCACAGGTGGCCGGTTTGGGCGAGCTGCATCGCGTATTCCATACTTTCCCTGCTGCGGACTTCGCCGATGCAGACCACGTCGGGGGATTGGCGCATAGCGTTTTGTACCGCCGTCTGCCAGTTTATGGTGTCGACGCCGATTTCGCGCTGGGTAAAGATGCAGCGGCGCGGTTTGTAGATAAATTCAATCGGGTCTTCGATGGTAACGATATGGCTGGGCAGGGTTTTGTTGCGGTGTTCGAGCATAGTCGCCATCGTGGTGGATTTGCCCGAACCGGTAGGCCCGACGATAATCAGCAGCCCGCGCGGTGCGACGGCGAGGTCTTTGAGTTTTTCGGGCAGGCCCAATTCCTGCATTTGCGGGATGACGTGGTTGATGCGCCGCAAAACCAAACCTGCGCTGCCTTGGCTGTGGTAGGCGTTGGCGCGGTAGCGCGTGCCGCTGCGCGACTGGACGGAGTAGTTGATTTCGCCGTCGCGCCGGAATATTTCCGATTGTTCGGCGTTCATCGTCGATGCGGCGATGGCGGCGGTTTCCTCGCCCGTCAGCGCCTTTTGCGGCTGCGGGGTTAATGCGCTGTTGATTTTCAACGAGGGCGGGAATCCTTTGCTGATAAGGATGTCGGACGCGTTTTGTGCTTCTGCGGTTTCGCACAGGCGGTCGAGCAGCGGGTGGAAGTGTGCGCCGATTTCGGCCGGGGTTTCGGATCGGCTTTGTTTTTTTTGAGAATACACTTGAACCATTTCGTCCAAGATGTCGTGCAGGTTATCGGTATTCATCGTTAGCTTCTTTTCGGTTTAAGCCTTGCAGTTTGCGGCGGCAGGTTTCAACAGGAAGGCGGACGCTTCTTGTTCGGAAAGGTAGCCGGGCGGGATGCTGCGTCCCGCCCCGCGTGTTTGCGCCTTGTTTTCCCGCCGGTATGGCCGGAAAGCGGTTGTGTGTCAGAAACTCATACTTTCGCTGTTTTGCGCGCGTCTGCGTGCGACTTCCGGTGCGATCAGCCCTTGGCGCACCAGCGATTGCAGCGATTGGTCCATTGTCTGCATACCGCTCGCCTGCCCGGTTTGCAGGACGGAGTTAATCTGCGTGATTTTGTTTTCGCGGATGAGGTTGCGGACGGCGGGGTTGGCAATCAGGATTTCGTGCGAGGCGACACGGCCGTTGCCGTCGTGCGTTTTCAGCAGGTTTTGGGAGATGACGGCGGTCAGCGATTCGGACAGCATAGAGCGCACCATTTCTTTTTCTCCCGCCGGGAATACGTCCACAATACGGTCGACGGTTTTTGCTGCGCCGGTCGTGTGCAGCGTGCCGAAAACCAAGTGTCCGGTTTCGGCGGCGGTCAGTGCCAAGCCGATGGTTTCTGGGTCGCGCATCTCGCCGACAAGGATAACGTCGGGGTCTTCGCGCAATGCGGAACGCAGCGCGTTGGCGAAGCTGAGGGTGTGCTGGTGCAGCTCGCGCTGGTTAATCAGGGATTTTTTGCTTTGGTGGACGAATTCAATCGGGTCTTCGATGGTCAGGATGTGTGCCGGCTGGGTTTCGTTGATGTAGTTGATCATCGCGGCAAGCGTGGTCGATTTGCCCGAACCGGTAGGGCCGGTAACCAAAACCATGCCGCGCGGCGATTCTGCGATTTTTTGGAAAATGCTCGGGGCTTTCAATTCTTCCAGCGATAAGACGGTGCTGGGAATGGTGCGGAATACGGCGGCGGGACCGCGGCCGATGTTGAAGGCGTTGACGCGGAATCGGGCGACGTTGGGCAGTTCGAACGAGAAGTCGACTTCCAAGTTTTGCTGGTAGATTTTCCGCTGGTGGTCGTTCATCACCGAAGTTACCATATTACCGACCTCTTCCGCGCTCATTTCGGGAAGGTTGATGCGCCGCATATCGCCGTGAACCCGAATCATAGGGGATATGCCCGAACTCAGGTGAAGGTCGGATGCTTTGTTTTTAGCGCCGAAGGCGAGTAAGTCGGTAATCTGCATAATGCGGCTCTGTTTAGTATAATGTTTCGATTGGTTGGAATGGTTCTAACAACCTTGATTGTACCGCCCTGACTGGAGGGGTTTCAACTGTTTAATCATTTTTAATTAGGGGATAATCTATGACGGTGTTGCAAGAACGTTATTGTGAGGTGTCCGACCGTATCGGAAAATTGGTTCTGCAGGCGGGCAGGGAGCCGCATTCCGTCAGCCTGATTGCCGTCGGTAAGACTTTCCCTTCAGACGGCATCCGCGAAGTTTACGCCGCCGGACAGCGTGATTTCGGCGAGAACTATATTCAGGAGTGGTACGGCAAAACGGAAGAGTTGGCGGATTTGACCGACATCGTGTGGCACGTCATCGGCGATGTGCAGTCCAACAAAACCAAGTTTGTCGCCGAACGCGCGCATTGGGTGCATACCGTATGCCGTCTGAAAACCGCCGTCCGGCTGAGCGGGCAACGTCCTTCCTCAATGCCGCCTTTGCAGGTGTGTATCGAGGTGAACATTGCGGGCGAGGCGGTGAAGCACGGTGTCGCGCCCGAAGAAGCAGTCGCGCTTGCTGTGGAAGTGGCGAAGCTGCCGAATATCGTCGTACGTGGACTGATGTGTGTTGCCAAAGCCAACAGCAGTGAAACGGAGTTGAAGGTGCAATTTCAAACGATGCGGAAACTGCTTGCCGACCTCAATGCGGCTGGCGTTAAGGCAGACGTGCTGTCTATGGGGATGTCGGACGATATGCCTGCCGCCATTGAGTGCGGTGCGACACACGTCCGTATCGGCAGCGCGATTTTCGGGAAAAGGGGCTGATGGAAATTCGGGCAATAAAATATACGGCAATGGCTGCGTTGCTTGCATTTACGGTTGCAGGCTGCCGGCTGGCGGGGTGGTATGAGTGTTCGTCCCTCACCGGCTGGTGTAAGCCGAGAAAACCGGCTGCCATCGATTTTTGGGATATTGGCGGCGAGAGTCCGCCGTCTTTAGGGGACTACGAGATACCGCTTTCAGACGGCAATCGTTCCGTCAGGGCAAACGAATATGAATCCGCACAACAATCTTACTTTTACAGGAAAATAGGGAAGTTTGAAGCCTGCGGGCTGGATTGGCGTACGCGTGACGGCAAACCTTTGATTGAGACGTTCAAACAGGGAGGATTTGACTGCTTGGAAAAGCAGGGGTTGCGGCGCAACGGTCTGTCCGAGCGCGTCCGATGGTAAAAAATTGGGAATGAATTTAGTAAGGTAATTTTGAATAGGGTAGAAATAATGAATGTTTATTTTCTCGGCGGCGGCAATATGGCGGCTGCCGTTGCGGGCGGATTGGTCAAACAAGGCGGTTACCGCATCTATATAGCCAATCGGGGTGCGGAAAAACGCGAACGTTTGGAAAAAGAGTTGGGGGTCGAAACTTCGGCAACCCTGCCGGAGCTTCATTCCGACGATGTTTTAATCCTTGCCGTCAAACCGCAGGATATGGAAGCTGCGTGCAAAAATATCCGCACCAACGGCGCATTGGTGCTTTCTGTCGCAGCCGGATTGTCGGTCGGTACGCTCAGCCGTTACCTCGGGGGAACACGCCGCATTGTCCGGGTTATGCCGAATACACCCGGAAAAATCGGGCTGGGCGTATCTGGTATGTATGCCGAAGCGGAAGTATCGGAAACAGACCGCAGGATTGCCGATCGAATCATGAAATCAGTCGGTTTGACTGTTTGGTTGGATGATGAGGAAAAAATGCACGGCATTACCGGCATCAGCGGCAGCGGACCGGCTTATGTGTTTTATCTGCTGGACGCATTGCAAAATGCCGCCATCCGACAAGGGTTTGATATGGCAGAAGCACGCGCGCTCAGTCTGGCAACGTTTAAAGGAGCGGTTGCCCTTGCCGAGCAGACGGGTGAAGATTTCGAGAAGCTTCAAAAAAATGTAACGTCAAAAGGCGGGACAACCCACGAAGCCGTGGAAGCTTTCAGGCGGCATCGTGTCGCCGAAGCCATAAGCGAGGGCGTTTGTGCCTGTGTGCGCCGTTCGCAGGAAATGGAACGGCAATATCAATAATGTAAAGAAAATAAAAAAACCAATCCAAAACGTGTTATGATGCGCGTTTTCAAAAACGCCTTAGGCAATAAGCCTTATAAAAATCAAAGGAATAAAGCCACTTTGTGGTGCTTTGTTTTTTGCGGTGAACCGAGAGGATATACATTATGGCAAAGCTGACAGAACAAGATATTTTGAATTGGAGCGGGCCGGAAGACGATTATATGAATGACGACCATTTGGCTTTTTTCCGCGAATTGCTGGTAAAAATGCAAGACGAACTCATCGAAAATGCTTCCGCTACGACAGGGCATCTCCAAGAACACGAATCAGCCCCCGATCCTGCCGACCGTGCCACACAGGAAGAAGAGTACGCATTGGAACTCCGTACCCGCGATCGGGAACGAAAACTTCTCAGTAAAATACAGGCGACCATCCGCAATATTGATGAAGGGGATTATGGATTCTGTGCCGATACGGGAGAGCCTATCGGTTTGAAGCGGCTGCTGGCACGCCCGACAGCCACTTTATCTGTTGAGTCCCAAGAACGCCGAGAGAGGATGAAAAAACAGTTTGCCGACTGATGGCGGCAAACAAAATGCCGTCTGAGTCCCCGAGTTTCAGACAGCATATTCACAAAGGCGCACCAGCCGGAGGAGGGAGAGGAAAGGATTGTTGGAGGCGGCGCAGTATTTAGCAGAAATAAAAAACCTTATCCGACAGCGACATGACGAATTTCCCCAAAAAAATCCCGCTGAAAGCATTGACCGTTTTTCCCTGTGGGCGTATAGTTCGGTTCTTCGCTGCTGCAGAAGTGGCGGACGAACTGAAAAGTATAGCACAGAATGTTGGGGATATCGAGAGATATCTTGACAGGCGGAAGGAATACTTTATAATTCGCAACGCTCTTTAACAAAACAGATTACCGATAAGTGTGAGTGCCTTGAGTCTCACACTGTTTGAAAGACAGACAAGATAATGTTTTGAACATTGTCCTGTTGGTTTCTTTGAAGCAGACCAGAAGTTAAAAAGTTAGAGATTGAACATAAGAGTTTGATCCTGGCTCAGATTGAACGCTGGCGGCATGCTTTACACATGCAAGTCGGACGGCAGCACAGAGAAGCTTGCTTCTCGGGTGGCGAGTGGCGAACGGGTGAGTAACATATCGGAACGTACCGAGTAGTGGGGGATAACTGATCGAAAGATCAGCTAATACCGCATACGTCTTGAGAGAGAAAGCAGGGGACCTTCGGGCCTTGCGCTATTCGAGCGGCCGATATCTGATTAGCTAGTTGGTGGGGTAAAGGCCTACCAAGGCGACGATCAGTAGCGGGTCTGAGAGGATGATCCGCCACACTGGGACTGAGACACGGCCCAGACTCCTACGGGAGGCAGCAGTGGGGAATTTTGGACAATGGGCGCAAGCCTGATCCAGCCATGCCGCGTGTCTGAAGAAGGCCTTCGGGTTGTAAAGGACTTTTGTCAGGGAAGAAAAGGCTGTTGCTAATATCAGCGGCTGATGACGGTACCTGAAGAATAAGCACCGGCTAACTACGTGCCAGCAGCCGCGGTAATACGTAGGGTGCGAGCGTTAATCGGAATTACTGGGCGTAAAGCGGGCGCAGACGGTTACTTAAGCAGGATGTGAAATCCCCGGGCTCAACCCGGGAACTGCGTTCTGAACTGGGTGACTCGAGTGTGTCAGAGGGAGGTAGAATTCCACGTGTAGCAGTGAAATGCGTAGAGATGTGGAGGAATACCGATGGCGAAGGCAGCCTCCTGGGACAACACTGACGTTCATGCCCGAAAGCGTGGGTAGCAAACAGGATTAGATACCCTGGTAGTCCACGCCCTAAACGATGTCAATTAGCTGTTGGGCAACCTGATTGCTTGGTAGCGTAGCTAACGCGTGAAATTGACCGCCTGGGGAGTACGGTCGCAAGATTAAAACTCAAAGGAATTGACGGGGACCCGCACAAGCGGTGGATGATGTGGATTAATTCGATGCAACGCGAAGAACCTTACCTGGTCTTGACATGTACGGAATCCTCCGGAGACGGAGGAGTGCCTTCGGGAGCCGTAACACAGGTGCTGCATGGCTGTCGTCAGCTCGTGTCGTGAGATGTTGGGTTAAGTCCCGCAACGAGCGCAACCCTTGTCATTAGTTGCCATCATTCAGTTGGGCACTCTAATGAGACTGCCGGTGACAAGCCGGAGGAAGGTGGGGATGACGTCAAGTCCTCATGGCCCTTATGACCAGGGCTTCACACGTCATACAATGGTCGGTACAGAGGGTAGCCAAGCCGCGAGGCGGAGCCAATCTCACAAAACCGATCGTAGTCCGGATTGCACTCTGCAACTCGAGTGCATGAAGTCGGAATCGCTAGTAATCGCAGGTCAGCATACTGCGGTGAATACGTTCCCGGGTCTTGTACACACCGCCCGTCACACCATGGGAGTGGGGGATACCAGAAGTAGGTAGGATAACCACAAGGAGTCCGCTTACCACGGTATGCTTCATGACTGGGGTGAAGTCGTAACAAGGTAGCCGTAGGGGAACCTGCGGCTGGATCACCTCCTTTCTAGAGAAAGAAGAGGCTTTAGGCATTCACACTTATCGGTAAACTGAAAAAGATGCGGAAGAAGCTTGAGTGAAGGCAAGATTCGCTTAAGAAGAGAATCCGGGTTTGTAGCTCAGCTGGTTAGAGCACACGCTTGATAAGCGTGGGGTCGGAGGTTCAAGTCCTCCCAGACCCACCAAGAACGGGGGCATAGCTCAGTTGGTAGAGCACCTGCTTTGCAAGCAGGGGGTCATCGGTTCGATCCCGTTTGCCTCCACCAATACTGTACAAATCAAAACGGAAGAATGGAACAGAATCCATTCAGGGCGACGTCACACTTGACCAAGAACAAAATGCTGATATAATAATCAGCTCGTTTTGATTTGCACAGTAGATAGCAATATCGAACGCATCGATCTTTAACAAATTGGAAAGCCGAAATCAACAAACAAAGACAAAGCGTTTGTTTTGATTTTTTATTCTTTGCAAAGGATAAAAATCTCTCGCAAGAGAAAAGAAAACAAACACAGTATTTGGGTGATGATTGTATCGACTTAATCCTGAAACACAAAAGGCAGGATTAAGACACAACAAAGCAGTAAGCTTTATCAAAGTAGGAAATTCAAGTCTGATGTTCTAGTCAACGGAATGTTAGGCAAAGTCAAAGAAGTTCTTGAAATGATAGAGTCAAGTGAATAAGTGCATCAGGTGGATGCCTTGGCGATGATAGGCGACGAAGGACGTGTAAGCCTGCGAAAAGCGCGGGGGAGCTGGCAATAAAGCAATGATCCCGCGATGTCCGAATGGGGAAACCCACTGCATTCTGTGCAGTATCCTAAGTTGAATACATAGACTTAGAGAAGCGAACCCGGAGAACTGAACCATCTAAGTACCCGGAGGAAAAGAAATCAACCGAGATTCCGCAAGTAGTGGCGAGCGAACGCGGAGGAGCCTGTACGTAATAACTGTCGAGATAGAAGAACAAGCTGGGAAGCTTGACCATAGTGGGTGACAGTCCCGTATTCGAAATCTCAACAGCGGTACTAAGCGTACGAAAAGTAGGGCGGGGCACGTGAAATCCTGTCTGAATATGGGGGGACCATCCTCCAAGGCTAAATACTCATCATCGACCGATAGTGAACCAGTACCGTGAGGGAAAGGCGAAAAGAACCCCGGGAGGGGAGTGAAACAGAACCTGAAACCTGATGCATACAAACAGTGGGAGCGCCCTAGTGGTGTGACTGCGTACCTTTTGTATAATGGGTCAACGACTTACATTCAGTAGCGAGCTTAACCGAATAGGGGAGGCGTAGGGAAACCGAGTCTTAATAGGGCGATGAGTTGCTGGGTGTAGACCCGAAACCGAGTGATCTATCCATGGCCAGGTTGAAGGTGCCGTAACAGGTACTGGAGGACCGAACCCACGCATGTTGCAAAATGCGGGGATGAGCTGTGGATAGGGGTGAAAGGCTAAACAAACTCGGAGATAGCTGGTTCTCCCCGAAAACTATTTAGGTAGTGCCTCGAGCAAGACACTGATGGGGGTAAAGCACTGTTATGGCTAGGGGGTTATTGCAACTTACCAACCCATGGCAAACTAAGAATACCATCAAGTGGTTCCTCGGGAGACAGACAGCGGGTGCTAACGTCCGTTGTCAAGAGGGAAACAACCCAGACCGCCAGCTAAGGTCCCAAATGATAGATTAAGTGGTAAACGAAGTGGGAAGGCCCAGACAGCCAGGATGTTGGCTTAGAAGCAGCCATCATTTAAAGAAAGCGTAATAGCTCACTGGTCGAGTCGTCCTGCGCGGAAGATGTAACGGGGCTCAAATCTATAACCGAAGCTGCGGATGCCGGTTTACCGGCATGGTAGGGGAGCGTTCTGTAGGCTGATGAAGGTGCATTGTAAAGTGTGCTGGAGGTATCAGAAGTGCGAATGTTGACATGAGTAGCGATAAAGCGGGTGAAAAGCCCGCTCGCCGAAAGCCCAAGGTTTCCTGCGCAACGTTCATCGGCGTAGGGTGAGTCGGCCCCTAAGGCGAGGCAGAAATGCGTAGTCGATGGGAAACAGGTTAATATTCCTGTACTTGATTCAAATGCGATGTGGGGACGGAGAAGGTTAGGTTGGCAAGCTGTTGGAATAGCTTGTTTAAGCCGGTAGGTGGAAGACTTAGGCAAATCCGGGTCTTCTTAACACCGAGAAGTGACGACGAGTGTCTACGGACACGAAGCAACCGATACCACGCTTCCAGGAAAAGCCACTAAGCTTCAGTTTGAATCGAACCGTACCGCAAACCGACACAGGTGGGCAGGATGAGAATTCTAAGGCGCTTGAGAGAACTCAGGAGAAGGAACTCGGCAAATTGATACCGTAACTTCGGGAGAAGGTATGCCCTCTAAGGTTAAGGACTTGCTCCGTAAGCCCCGGAGGGTCGCAGAGAATAGGTGGCTGCGACTGTTTATTAAAAACACAGCACTCTGCTAACACGAAAGTGGACGTATAGGGTGTGACGCCTGCCCGGTGCTGGAAGGTTAATTGAAGATGTGAGAGCATCGGATCGAAGCCCCAGTAAACGGCGGCCGTAACTATAACGGTCCTAAGGTAGCGAAATTCCTTGTCGGGTAAGTTCCGACCCGCACGAATGGCGTAACGATGGCCACACTGTCTCCTCCTGAGACTCAGCGAAGTTGAAGTGGTTGTGAAGATGCAATCTACCCGCTGCTAGACGGAAAGACCCCGTGAACCTTTACTGTAGCTTTGCATTGGACTTTGAAGTCACTTGTGTAGGATAGGTGGGAGGCTTAGAAGCAGAGACGCCAGTCTCTGTGGAGCCGTCCTTGAAATACCACCCTGGTGTCTTTGAGGTTCTAACCCAGACCCGTCATCCGGGTCGGGGACCGTGCATGGTAGGCAGTTTGACTGGGGCGGTCTCCTCCCAAAGCGTAACGGAGGAGTTCGAAGGTTACCTAGGTCCGGTCGGAAATCGGACTGATAGTGCAATGGCAAAAGGTAGCTTAACTGCGAGACCGACAAGTCGAGCAGGTGCGAAAGCAGGACATAGTGATCCGGTGGTTCTGTATGGAAGGGCCATCGCTCAACGGATAAAAGGTACTCCGGGGATAACAGGCTGATTCCGCCCAAGAGTTCATATCGACGGCGGAGTTTGGCACCTCGATGTCGGCTCATCACATCCTGGGGCTGTAGTCGGTCCCAAGGGTATGGCTGTTCGCCATTTAAAGTGGTACGTGAGCTGGGTTTAAAACGTCGTGAGACAGTTTGGTCCCTATCTGCAGTGGGCGTTGGAAGTTTGACGGGGGCTGCTCCTAGTACGAGAGGACCGGAGTGGACGAACCTCTGGTGTACCGGTTGTAACGCCAGTTGCATAGCCGGGTAGCTAAGTTCGGAAGAGATAAGCGCTGAAAGCATCTAAGCGCGAAACTCGCCTGAAGATGAGACTTCCCTTGCGGTTTAACCGCACTAAAGAGTCGTTCGAGACCAGGACGTTGATAGGTGGGGTGTGGAAGCGCGGTAACGCGTGAAGCTAACCCATACTAATTGCTCGTGAGGCTTGACTCTATCATTTGAAGAACTTCAAGAGATAAAAGCTTACTGACTGATTCAGTCATTACCGAATATATTGATTAAGGCTTTACCGATTTGTAACAGTTTAAGTTTGGCGGCCATAGCGAGTTGGTCCCACGCCTTCCCATCCCGAACAGGACCGTGAAACGACTCAGCGCCGATGATAGTGTGGTTCTTCCATGCGAAAGTAGGTCACTGCCAAACACCCATTCAGAAAACCCCCGATTATTCGGGGGTTTTTGCTTTGCCCGGAAAAAATGTTTGCTTTGCCCGGAAAAAATGTCGGTGATGGCGGGACGGCATCCGTACGGTGTCCGGTCGGGTTTGCGGAGGAACGGCTTGAAACTTTGGGATATTCATTTTAGAATGACTCGTTTTATCGTCGCAAGATGCGGTTTATTGTTTGCAACCCTTAAAGGAAAAACCATGAAGAAAATGTTCGTGCTGTTCTGTATGCTGTTCTCCTGCGCCTTCTCCCTTGCGGCGGTAAACATCAATGCGGCTTCGCAGCAGGAGTTGGAGGCGCTGCCAGGCATAGGCCCTGCGGTGCTGGCGAAGCTGAAGGATCAGGCTTCCGTCGGCGCGCCCGCACCAAAAGGCCCAGCCAAACCAGTGCTGCCCGCGGATAAAAAATAAAATAGGGGGAAGTCTGCAGCCGCATCAAATGCCGTCTGAACATGCGTTCGGGCGGCGTTTTTATAACAAAAACACTTCATGGCGGTTGGTTTTATGCCTATCTAAGTTTTTGTGTCGTGCATACCTGAAGATTTCAGACGGCATCGGTTTATGCTGTCTGAAAAGTGTATTCCGTTTCAGTTTGTAAGCTATGGCAGTCTGTTTGTCTTGTGTTTTGCGCAATTGCCCTTATTTTGAGCCGTGATTTTATTTTGAATTAGATGAAAAAATGAGTAATCAAGATTTTTATGCGACGCTGGGTGTGGCAAGAACAGCTACCGATGATGAGATTAAAAAAGCCTACCGGAAATTGGCGATGAAATACCATCCCGACCGCAATCCTGACAATAAAGAGGCGGAAGAGAAGTTTAAAGAAGTACAAAAGGCGTATGAAACTTTGTCCGACAAGGAAAAGCGCGCTATGTACGACCAGTATGGTCATGCGGCGTTTGAAGGCGGCGGACAGGGGGGCTTCGGAGGGTTTGGCGGATTTGGCGGTGCGCAGGGTTTTGACTTTGGGGATATTTTCAGCCAAATGTTTGGAGGCGGTTCGGGGCGCGCCCAGCCTGATTATCAGGGTGAGGACGTTCAAGTCGGTATCGAAATCACGCTTGAAGAAGCCGCAAAAGGTGTGAAGAAACGCATCAATATTCCGACTTATGAAGCGTGTGATGTCTGTAACGGCAGTGGCGCGAAACCGGGGACATCCCCGGAAACCTGCCCGACTTGCAAAGGTTCGGGTACGGTGCACATCCAGCAGGCGATTTTCCGTATGCAGCAGACTTGTCCGACCTGCCACGGTGCGGGCAAACACATTAAAGAACCTTGCGTCAAATGCCGTGGCGCGGGGCGGAATAAGGCGGTCAAGACGGTGGAAGTCAATATTCCCGCCGGTATCGATGACGGGCAGCGTATCCGTTTGAGCGGCGAAGGCGGGCCGGGTATGCACGGTGCGCCTGCCGGCGACTTGTATGTAACCGTCCGCATTCGGGCGCATAAGATTTTCCAACGCGACGGTCTGGACTTGCATTGCGAACTGCCGATCAGTTTTGCCACGGCTGCTTTGGGCGGGGAGTTGGAAGTGCCGACCTTGGACGGAAAGGTCAAGCTCACCGTCCCCAAAGAAACCCAAACCGGCAGGAGGATGCGCGTGAAGGGTAAGGGTGTCAAATCTTTACGCAGCAGCGCGACCGGCGATTTGTACTGCCATATTGTTGTCGAAACGCCTGTCAATTTGACCGACCGTCAAAAAGAGCTTTTGGAAGAATTTGAGCGGATTTCTACCGGCTTGGAAAACCAAACACCGCGCAAGAAATCGTTTTTAGACAAGCTGCGCGATTTGTTTGATTGATTTTAAGGTTCGGAAACAAGCAGCCGTATCGGGGAATCTCCTTGATACGGCTGTTTTTATTTGTTTAAAAATAGTTTTTATTTTCAATGGGGTATGAGGCAGGGTGGGATAACTGTTTTTAACTGTTCTTTTTAAAACTTGACATCATGGCGTGATGCCAACAATATGTGAACGTCTGTTGTCAAAGGAAGAATAATGAATAAATCTTTATCCAGTTCGGTAGAAGAATACCGCGAGCTGACGCTCCGAGGCATGATACTCGGTGCATTGATCACTGTAATTTTTACTGCGTCCAATGTTTACCTCGGTTTGAAAGTCGGGCTGACCTTTGCCTCGTCGATTCCGGCGGCGGTGATTTCGATGGCGGTTTTAAAGTTTTTCAAAGGCAGCAATATTTTGGAAAACAACATGGTGCAGACCCAAGCCTCGGCTGCGGGTACGCTTTCGACCATCATCTTCGTCCTGCCCGGTTTGCTGATGGCGGGCTACTGGAGCGGTTTCCCGTTCTGGCAGACGACGCTTTTATGTATTGCCGGCGGGATTTTGGGGGTGATTTTCACCATTCCTCTGCGTTACGCAATGGTGGTGAAAAGCGATTTGCCTTATCCGGAAGGTGTGGCGGCTGCTGAAATTTTGAAAGTGGGCGGTCATGAAGAAGGGGATAACCGTCAGGGCGGCAGCGGCATCAAAGAGCTGGCGGCCGGCGGTGCGTTGGCGGGATTGATGAGCTTTTGCGCCGGAGGTCTGCGCGTGATTGCCGACAGCGCGAGTTATTGGTTTAAAAGCGGTACGGCGATTTTCCAGCTGCCGATGGGCTTTTCACTGGCATTGTTGGGCGCGGGCTATTTGGTCGGACTGACGGGCGGTATCGCCATCCTGTTGGGCATTTCGATTGCTTGGGGCATTGCCGTGCCGTATTTCTCCTCACACATTCCGCAACCTTCCGATATGGAAATGGCGGCGTTTGCGATGAAGCTGTGGAAGGAGAAAGTGCGTTTTATCGGTGCGGGGACTATTGGCATTGCGGCGGTTTGGACGCTGTTGATGCTGCTCAAGCCGATGGTGGAAGGCATGAAGATGTCGTTCAAGAGTTTTGGCGGCGGTGCGCCCGCTGCGGAACGCGCCGAACAGGATTTGTCGCCTAAGGCTATGATTTTTTGGGTGCTGGCGATGATGTTTGTTTTAGGCGTGTCGTTTTACCACTTTATCGGCGATTCGCACATTACGGGCGGCATGGCTTGGCTTTTGGTGGTCGTTTGCACGCTTTTGGCTTCCGTCATCGGCTTTTTGGTCGCCGCCGCCTGCGGTTATATGGCAGGTTTGGTCGGCTCGTCTTCCAGCCCGATTTCCGGCGTGGGCATCGTGTCCGTCGTCGTTATTTCACTGGTTTTGCTGCTGGTAGGCGAATCCGGAGGTTTGTTGGCGGATGAGGCTAACCGCAAATTTTTGCTGGCACTGACTTTGTTTTGCGGCTCGGCAGTAATCTGCGTGGCTTCGATTTCCAATGACAACCTGCAAGACTTGAAAACCGGCTACCTGCTCAAAGCCACGCCTTGGCGGCAGCAAGTCGCCCTGATTATCGGCTGTATCGTTGGTGCGCTGGTTATTTCGCCCGTGTTGGAACTGCTTTACGAAGCCTACGGCTTTACCGGCGCAATGCCGCGCGAAGGCATGGACGCGGCGCAGGCTTTGGCAGCCCCTCAAGCGACTTTGATGACGACCATCGCGTCGGGCATTTTCGCCCACAACCTTGAATGGGTCTATATCTTTACCGGTATCGTGATTGGAGCAGTATTAATCGTCGTCGATTTGGTGTTGAAAAAATCATCAGGCGGCAAACTTGCCCTGCCCGTCCTTGCGGTCGGTATGGGTATTTATCTGCCGCCGTCCGTCAATATGCCCATCGTGGCAGGCGCGGTGTTGGCGGCGGTGTTGAAACACATCATCGGTAAAAAAGCGGAAAACCGCGAAGGCCGTCTGAAAAACGCCGAGCGCATCGGAACCTTGTTCTCCGCCGGCCTGATTGTCGGTGAAAGCCTGATCGGTGTGATTATGGCGTTTATTATTGCCTTCTCCGTGACCAACGGCGGCTCGGATGCGCCGCTCGCGTTGAATCTGCAAAACTGGGATGCCGCCGCTTCTTGGCTGGGTTTGGCGTTCTTCGTTACCGGGATGTTTTTCTTTGCACAGCGCGTACTGAAGGCGGGCAAGTAGGCTGTCGGAAAAAATGCCGTCTGAAACGTTCAGACGGCATTTTTTATCGGTAAAGCGGAAGGCGGAGCTTTTCGGCTTGCGCCCACGTTTTGCCGGCAAGGTCTTTGGGCGACAGCAGCGGCGCGGTTTGAAGCGGCCAGCCTATGCCGACTGTCGGGTCGTTCCATATTAAAACCTGTTCGGCTTCAGGCTTGTAATAGTCCGTGCATTTATAGACGAACTCGGCTTCATCGCTCAGTACATAGAAGCCGTGTGC